>VFQP010003321.1_pt1 | contig 16489 bp, 20 predicted proteins | sample 3512351 | NCBI WGS metagenome assembly VFQP01 (sample SAMN10412372, study PRJNA504923) | tailings metagenome | isolation source: Relicate 1 Philex TSF1 revegetated site | place: Philippines: Tuba, Benguet | collected 2017-08-29
GCTCGGGGGCGAGAGGAGGCAAGGAGGCGGGTGGGAGCGGGGAGCAGAGGCGGGAAGGGGGCGAGGAGGAAGAGGAGGAGGAGGACGACGAGCTGGACGTGCTCCCGCCCGCGGAGCTCAACATCCAGAGCTTCGTCATGGTGAGCATGAGCGAGGAAAGACGACGGCGTTGGGGATGCGGCTTGCTTCCCCTTCACAGCAGCCAGGAGCCGTGTCTTCACTGGCTCCGCACTGCCCCTTGCGACAAGCGCCCAGTGGTGTGCACCCGACCAACCGCCCGGCGGTTTCCCCACCCCATGCGCACAGAGCATGGACCGCGTGACGCAGCCGCCCGCCCCGACCAAGCTGGCCGCCTTCAAGCTCTTTGTGGAGCCGCCGGGCGTGCACCTGCTGCCAAAGGGCGCGGCGCTGGAGCTGCGCAGGGACCGCGAGGCCGCCATGAAGCTCTTCATCCCGGTGAGCCAGCTCCTTTTCTGTTTGCACTGGCCAGGGCCTGTGACAGGAGGGCGACGGCAGCAACAGCAGCTTCACTTTCTCCAGAGGCGCGAGTGCTGTGCTAACGTACAGCGCCGCCACACATGCGGTTTACGATTGCGCGGCGCGGTGGAGCGAGCGTGCAGGCGGACTTGGAGTTTCCGTGGGCTCATGCGCTGGGCGCGCTGTGGGCGCGCGCCAACGTGGACGGGTGGCTGGCGCCCGCCGAGGCGCGCGCGCTGAGCCGCGGCGTAAAGGGCGTGGAGGCGGCGCCCTCGGCGGCGCCCTTCCGGTCGGCGGCGTGGAGGGAGGTGCTGCAGGGGCTGGCCAGCGTGCTGGACTGCCTGGCCGCGCTGGAGGTGCGGTCGTCGCAGCACGGGGAGCACCTAAACACGCTGTGGCACCGCCTCTCCTCTTCCACCTTCCACCGGCGTCACCAGCGCGGTGTGGGCGCGCCGTCCGTGGGCGCCGCGCGCACGCACCGGCGCAGGCAGTGGTGCGCGACCAGCTGTGGGAGCTCCAAGGACTGCAGCTCGAGCGCGCCAACGCCAATGCCAACGCCAAGCCTGGAGACGCCGCCGGCACGCCCCTCCGCGGTCCCGTCGCCGAAGCCTCCCAGCCCCCTGCCGCGCCCACCACAGCTACGCCCGACACAGCTGCCGGCCCCGTGGCGGAGGCCGCTGACCCGCCCCCCGCCCAGCCACCGCCGCCGCACATCTCGCTTGCCGGCGCCTCCAGCCTTGGCCGCGACGGCGCGGATCAGCTGCCGGGAGCCGACTCGCTGTCGCGGCCGCTGTCCCGGCTGTCGCACAGCCTGATGCAGTTGCCGGGGCGGCTGGCGCGGGAGGGCGCCACCATTATGATGGAGACGCTGCAGGGGCCGGCCGACCCGGCGGCGCTCGCCGCGCAGGTGCGGACTGAGGGTCAACGTTGGGGTGGTGGCGCCGCCGGGGTGGTGTGGTGGTACAGCCGGGCCTAAGCTGCGCCGCCGTTGCGGCCGGCTGGGCAAGCGCGACGATCCGCGAGGCACTGGGGCCAGCCGTGGGGATGCCGTGTTGCGTGTGCTGGGCGAGCTGGGAGCATACCGGCGTGCGTGCGCGGCGCGTGCGTGCGTGTGGGGACGCCTCCGCAGGCCGCGGAGGACGCGGCGGTGGCGGCGGGCGGCGAGGGCGCGTGGCGGCTGTGGTTCCTGCCGGCCGGCGCCGCGCTCATCAGCCGGCAGCGCCTGATGCAGGTGGGGGGGGTGATGGGGCTCTTGCCTGCATCAGCCTGGACACCGTGGCGGGGCCAGAGCCAGCAATCAGGTGTGCCGGGCGCCTCGCAGTGTGTGTACGTGGGATTTTACATCTGTTTGGATACCTCGGCGGGGCCGGAGCCTAGCTATCCGGCGCGTCGGACGCCATGCCTCGCAGTGTGTGGGCGCGTGGGCGCGTGTGATCGCGGCGGCTGTGCTGCCGCCACGCAGATCCGCGTGGCGGGCCGCGGCATGCACGCGGCGGTGCGGGCGGCGCTGGCCGACGCCGTGGCGCAGGCGCAGCTGCTGCACCGCGCGCTGCGGCGCTGGCCGTCGCCGCTGGCCCGCGCCTGGCTGGCGCAGCTGGAGGAGGCCGAGGTGCTGCGGCCGCCGCTGTGGCTGCTGTCCAAGGAGCACCCGGAGCCGCCGGTCCGCAGCATGAAGTGGCACAGCAAGTGAGTTCTGTGCTTGGCCTCTGCGGCACTTGGGGCCCGGGGGGCGGAGCAGAGTCCAGGGCAGGGCAGGGCGCAGCAAGCGAGCTCATGCAGCCCGGTTTGGCACTAGGGGTCCAGGGAGCAGAGTCCAGGGCAGGGCGTGGCGCAGCAGATGAGTGTTCGCGCAGTCCTGTGTGGTGCTAGGGGTCTAGGGAGCAGAGTCCAGGGCAGGGCGTAGCGCAGCAAATGCGTGTGGCGCGTGCGCGCCGCCGCTGCTGGACGAGCATGCGTTCCCCAGAGCACAGCGAGTGCCCGCTCCCGGCCAACGATGCCTGGCCGCGTTCGGGGGTGCAACCGCCTGCGTAGCGGGTGGCGACGCCGCGCGCGAGCGGTGTGTGTGTGTGTGATTCTGCATCTGTTTGGACACCTCGTCGGGGCCGGAGCCCAACTACCGGGCGTATCAGATGTCTCGCAGCACAACGGCAAGCGAGCCAGAGTACACTCACAGGTGTGGACCGTTGCGCTGCGCCCCCGCAGGCAGCTGCTGGGCGTGCTGCCGCAGCGCATGCGCGACTACTGGTGAGCTGCGGCGCGGCCGCGCTTGCTTCCGGCGCCTGGCCCTCGCGTTGCGTGTGCAGCCGCTGCCTAGCTGGACAGTAGGGAGAGCTGAGGCGTGCGAAGGGGCGCTCAGGCAGTGCTTGTGAGGTGCCCTGCTTACCCCCGCGCTGTGCTGCAGGGTGATGAACATTGAGGTGGGCCTCCAGGCGCAACGGGGAGAGGCGGCGCTGCAGCTAACCAACCAGGTGCGCGCCACAGGTGGAGATGGACGGCGCGGTTTAGTGAAAAGGTTGCAGGAGTGCACCGGGGGCGGGAGGAAGGAAGGCTGCAGCTGCGGGCGACGAGAGGTGACGCACGTGTCGTGCGCTCCGTGTGCTTTTCTTGCAGCTGTGGGCCCAGCACTTTGTGGCGCTGGCGGCGCAGCAGACGGTGGCCACGCTGGACGCGCTGACGGCCAAGGTCAAGGCGCTCTTCGCCGAGCCCTCGCCCGCGCCCTCACCTGCGCCAGCGCCGGCGGTCACCACAGCGGCGCCCACAGCAGGCGGCGGCAAGTTGGCAGCCCAGCCGCCGGCCACCTCCTCCACGCCCGCGCCCGCGCCGGCCACATCCACATCCACAGTTCATGTTGAGACCTCGCACACGGCCCTCACCATGCCGTCCGGCCACCCGTCGCCACCTGCCCCGCCCTCCGCGCCAGCGCCACCCGCGCCGTCGCCCCCCGCGGCCCCCGCACCTCCCCCGCGCCCCACCGCAGAGCCGCCTCCCGCCGCAGCGCCCACGCCGGCGGCGCCGCGGCCCTCCCGCGCCGAATGGCTCCGCTCCCTTGCCCGCATCGCCTGCGCCCTCCACGTCGCCGAGGTCTTCAAGGCCTCGCTGGCGCAGGCGCGGGCGGCGCTGCGGCACGGCGAGGAGGGCGCCAAGGCGCGCGCAGCCATCCTCTCGGACCGCCGGTTCCAGTTCGCGATCAAGTACTATCTCACCATCAGCTCGCTGCTGGTCATCACGCTCATCGTGCAAGCGCACGACCCCACGTCCATCATCGTCAATCGGCCCAACCTCGTGTACATCACCGCCGTGGCCGTCATGCGGCCTCAGGTGTGTGCGGCGTACTGCGAAGGTGCCGGTCGCCACCGCTTGTCAAGACGTAGTTGCGCGTCGCTCTCGCGGTCTTGGGAGCCTGAGAGCTTGGGCGATGTTCTTGCGTTCGTGCGTGCGCGTGTGGTGCGCAGGTGGAGACGACGGTGGGCTATGGCGTGCTGCGCGTGAGCGGCACGGTGGCCGGCTGCATGCTGGGTTTTGGGCTCATGACGGCGACGCTCGCCGCCGGCACGCGCGTCGTGGTGCGCGCCATTGCACCGCGCTCCGTGCAGCCTTCTACCTTCCGCTCCTCTCCACCTAGTCGCCTTCTGGGCCGCCACGCAGCAGGCTTCCTGTGCCTCGACGCATGGTGGCGCCTTTGCCACTGGCTTTTGCCGCCTCGCAGGTGGCGGTGGCGGTGGTGATTGCCGTGGCGCTGCTGCATGGCAGCCAGAGGACGCAGCTCCGTCTCGTGGCGTGAGTTTCCATTGTTGCCGGACACGCGGAAGAGAGAGCTCTTTCTCACGCAGGCTCTTTCTCACGCAGGGTGCGGTGCAAGAGCCAGGATGCCGCTGCGGCTCGCGTTGGCTCCTCGCCTGCCCGCAGCTACGTGACGACGACGTCGCTCGTCTCCACGACCTTCTGCAACTACAACTACTTTCCGGGAGCCTGCTGCGAGGTCCGGGCCACGTTTGAGGTGGCGCTCAATCGCATGGTGCGCGCGCGCTTTCGGTTAAGATGGGGCCACAGCGCCGCGGTGACTGGGCGCAGTCGGCATTCATCGCTTGCTCTCAAATCGTCCCGAGCTGACCTGTTGGTGTGCAGGTCAGCCTGATTGTGGGCAGCCTGTACCCGGTCTTCATCAACAACGTCGTGGCGCCCTGGTTCCTGAACGAGTGGGCGCTGTCCCGCCTGGCTGAGAGCTACAGGACCTCGGCGGCGCTGCAGCACGTGCAGTACGACACGCTGCTCAAGCACCTGGGGGCAGTGGCCGAGGAGCCCGCGCCGGCGCCGGCGGGGGCCACGCCGGCGCCATCCGCGCCCGCGGCGCCGCAGCCCGCCCCGGTGGCGGCGCCGGCGCCGCCCCCGCCTGCGCCGCCGCCGCCGTTGGCGGACGCTCGGGCTGCAGAGACGGGGGCCGTCCAGGAGGCGCCCAGTCAGCCAGGGCCAGAGGTGGCGTTGCAGCCGTCAGCGGGGCCCCTGCAACCCGCGCCGGCGCCCGCCCCGCCAACCGATGCAGCGCCGCCGCATGTGGCTGTCACGGTCGGCGGCGCGGCCCCTGCCGCAGCGCACAAGGCAGCAGGAGGAGGATCAGAGGCCAAGCCGGCCCCCAAGCCCAAGCCGCCCACGCTGGCGACCATGCAGGCGCCCATCACTGAGGTGGTGACGGCTCTCGCCAAGGACTCGACTCCGTGGCAGCGGGGGCCCATGGCCACGCCGCACGCCCTGCACGCGGTGCTGGCGGCGCTGACGCTGCTGGCGGAGCGACACGCCTCGCTCCAGGTGACTCAGTCGAGCTTCGTCTGCGCTTGTTCTTCGCGCTTCGTCGCGATCGCGATGCTTGGTCGCGGTCGAGCGCTGGCGTGAGCCGCCGCGTGTCGCCTGGCCCTGGCGAGCGTGCGCGCAGGTCGCGCTGCAAGGGACCGCGGCGCTGAGCAGCACCTTTTCGTCGTGGATCGCCGAGTGGATCCTCGTCGGGCTCGACCCCGAGGTGAGAGGGCGAGCAGTCTACCACGCCGCGCATGCGCGCTCCGCGCCGCGTACGCCACGGCATCGCGCCCCCGCCACCCCCCGCTTGAGCCTTGGGGCGCAACGCACTTGCGTGCGTCCGCAGCTGCGCAAGGTGCACGAGTGCGTGGACGCGCTGGCGGCGCTCTCCGTCAAGGCGCTGACCTCGCGTCCGCACCACCCCGACCGGCGGCAGCTGGTCCGCGACCTGCAGGACGAGCTGGTGCATGCGCTGGCCGTGCGCTGGCACATGCGCGTCGTGCACGGGCTGCTGCGGCGGGCGCTGCACGTGCGCATCCTCCGCGCCGTCCGCCGGCAGGCCAACGCCGGCGCCGCCGCCGCGCACCACGGCCGCGCGCACGCCTCGTCCGGCTCGCTGTCGGCGGCGGCGGCGCCGGCGGCGGCCGTCGCGGCGCACGCGCCGTTCGACCAGCTCACGCCGGGCCAGCGCGAGCTGCTCGACGTGGGCGGCATGCGCTCGTCGGCGTCCACGCCGTCGCTCGCGCGTGCCGCCGCCGCCGGCAACGGCAACGGCTCGTCAAACGCAAACGGGGCGTCGCCGTCGCCGTCGCGCGCGGCGACGGCGGGCAGTGGCAACGGGAGCGGCGGCAACGGCGGCGTGCAGGGCTCGGCGGCGCTGGTGTACCAGCTGCTCGGAGAGAGTGACACCTTCCCCGCAGACACGGCGGCGTGGTTTGCGAGCCTGTACGCGATCAGCCACCTGCTGGACGCCGCTCTGCAGGTGCGAGGCGCGAGTCTGCGGTGGTGGCGGTGGCTGTCGCGTGCCGCAGGTGTCGCCGCAGCGCGGTCTTTGTTTGCGTGTGCAGCGTGGAGCGGAAAGTGGCACTGTACGCTTTGTGATGCGCGTGTCCTGTGTGACCCGGCAGGTGGCGCGGACCGTGCTGGAGGTGGTGCTGGAGAAGGATCTGACGGCGCCGCCCACGCCCGAGCGCCTGAGCCAGGACGGCGAGGCGGATGGCGAGAGGGAGGCAGAGGAGCGGCGCGGGGAGGAGGCCGCCGCGACGGCGGCGCTCGCAAACACGCTCGTCGTGGCCCGCGGCCCGTGAGAGACTAGCAGCGCAGCTCGTGATTCATGTGGGTGTGCGCGCAGCTGCAGGAGTGGTGTGCTTGTGTGCTTGGGGTGTGGGGGCCCACGTGATTCGTTCTTTCATCCGTGCGCAGCGTGCTGAGCAGGAGCCGTATGCTCCGTCTGCTTGCGTTCTTGCAGCGATTGCTTTGGGTCAGCATGGGCGGGGGCAAGGGATTGATCGAGCTGTGCGCTCACGCGGTCCCACTACTTGCACTTGTTCGTCAGGAGGCGACACGCAGCGTCATCCTGCACTCAGCTCCCTGCCTGATGCTGCTGCTGCTTGTGCATCCGCCGCTTCTTCCGCTTCCGCTTGGCGTCGAGGTGCTGCTGCAAGTGCTGCTGGCTCGGCAGCGCCGGGCCTTTGACCTTCTTGCCGCCGCCACCGCTGCCGCCGCCGCCCGCCGAGCCTTGGCTTTGCTGTCTCCCAGGCGCAGCGGCTCGCCGCCCAGCGCCACCCTCCTCCTCGTCGTCGTCGCTGCTGTCGTCCTGTTCCTCTTCCGCCACCCGCCGCTTGCCCGCTGCCGGCTTGCCGGCCGCAGCGCCACCACCGCCACCAGGCCGGCCCTGCGACTCCTCCTCCTCCTCGTCGGACGACAGGCCGGTGGCCACGTCGAACTCGTGCTCGCTGAGCTTGCCGCGCTTGAGCTTCTTGAGCAGCTTGTACTCGGCGTCGAGCTCGTCCAGCTCGTCCCGCGCGACGAGCTTGCGCCGCTTGGCCGCCGTGAGCCGGCTGCCCGACTCGCCGTTCGCCGCCGCGTGCTGCTGGGGCGCGTGCTGCTTCTGCTTGCCTCGCTGCTGCTGCTGCTGCTGCTGCTGCTGTTGCTGCAGCTGCTGCTCCTCGCGCTGCTTGAGCACCTGCGCACGCGCCGGCGGCGAAGGCGCGGAGCGCCGCCTCGTTCCCCGCGGGTCCGCATCCAACAAGCAGAAACGAAATGCGACGCCACCTCTCCGCGCACCTTTTGCCGCTGCTTCTCCCTCTGCTTGTCCTTGAAGGGCACCGTGTCGGGGTCCACCTGGCTGGGCGTGAAGCCCTCGCACGTCGCGATGCCCTCGGCGCGCTTGCCGCTGGCAGTGCGCACCAGCGCGCGCTTGACCTCAGGCATGTGCGGCAGGCGCAGCAGTGCGAACGCCGTCGCCAGGGGCCCAATGGGCAAGTCCTGCGGCCGCACGGGTGAGCAGGCACGGGTTGCGATTAGCCAAGCGGGGCAGGACCAAGTCCAGCAGGGGGCGCAGCGCCGTCAAGGGCAATGGGCCCTCACCTGCACCCTGAAGATGAACCGGCAGTGGTGCTCCTTGTAGCCCCGCACGAACGAGACAAACGCCTTCATCCCCACCTCCATCATCTGCGCAACCAAGGAGGAGCACAGGGAGCGATTGTGCGAGGCGCAGACTCGCAAACGTCCGCAGCGGACAGCGCAGGGCTCCCCCGCGAGGCGACGTGCCGAGCAGGTGGCGAGGTGGCTCAAGCATCCCGTGCGCGCGCACCTCGCGGTCGGCCTCGCTCTCTCTCCGCAGCAGCGCCGGCGTGTCCCACTCGCCCGGGACGACCAACGGCTCTGCCTCGGTCAGCGGCACCTGCGCGGCACGCCGCACGCGCCACCGAGACGCGCAGGAACCGAGCACGTGAGCAAACGGCAGCAGACGTGAGCCCTGGCGCCCCACACGCAAGCCCACGGCGCACGCCACGTGACGCCGCGGCGCTCGTCGTGCGTGCCCGCGCGCCAAGCGCAAAGTGCGCCATCACCATCGTCCCCCCGTCACACTCACACATCGGATACGCCCTGTAGCTGGGCCCCGGCCCCGCCGAGGTGTCCAAACAGATGCAAAATCCAACACGCACACCCCGAGGCGGCAGCAAGACGGGCGCACGAGAAGCAGCGCGGCCGCGCACCTTTCTGAGCCGCAGGAAGTCCACGTAGCTGGCCTCGTGCGGCGCCAGGTAGACGAGCGCGCGCCCGGCCCGGCCCGCCCGCGCCGTGCGGCCCACGCGGTGCACGAAGGCGGACGGGTCCTGCGGAGGGTCCAGCTGCGCGGCGCGGGCGCCAGCGCAACAACGGCCCACACACGGTGAGGACCGCACCGGTCTGCCAGGCTCCGAGCGCTTCGCAGGCGCTTTGCCAGGCTGAGACCTCTGCCAGGCTCTACACGGACCGAACACGAGAGCAGGTGCGTGGTGCAGCGGAGGAGAGGCGTGCTCACAGAGGGAGGAGAGGCGTGCTCACAGAGGGAGGAGAGGCGTGCTCAGAGAAGGCCGGGCGCACCTGCAGAACCCACTGCACCTCTGGGATGTCCAGGCCCCGCGCCGCCAGGTCGGTGGCCAGCAGCACGCCTGCGGCGCCACACGGCCAGGCGGGGCGGGCGGGGCAACGGCGCGGCGTTGCCGGCGACGTGCGCGGGGGCTGGTGACCGTCGTTTGCGCCCTTGCTTTCGAGGCTGAAGAGACCATAGCGCTCACCTGAGGGGAGCTTGGTGAAGTCCTCGAGCGTGGCCTCCCGCACCGACTGCTTCATGCGCCCGTGCAGCGCACGCACCTGCGTGCCCGCGACGCAACGCAGCGTGCGTGGGCGCCTGACGCTTGAGCCCGTGACCCGTGCCCAACCTTAGCACGTGCCTTAAGCTTACGCACCTTTTGGTCCTGTATGCATCGCTTTCCTGCCCAGCCATGCACCCGGGCTCACCTCGATGCCCTTGAGAGGCCCAGTCCCGCCAGCCTTGCCAGCCGCTCCCCCTCCTGCTCCTCCTCCGCTGCCGCCGCCAGCTCCCGCGGCCCCCGCGCCGCCGCCGCCCAGCGCCGCCGCCAGGCGCTTGAGCGCCAGCGCGTAAAAGTCCACGCAGGCGCACGTGAGGCAGTAGACGATGACCTTGCCGCTGTGCGCGTGCTGCGCCAGGAACTGCACCTGCGGGGCACCGTTGACGTGCACGCAGGCACGGACGCGACTCGATGCAGAGTCGGACCTCCTTGCTCACACGTCAGACGCTGGCACGTGCCGGGAGGGCTGTGGGCATCCCAGCCGCGCACCAGCTGGTTGAGTTTCTGGTCCACATCGCACACAGTGTAGGTGATGCTGAGGCCCGTGGGCGTCTTTTGCTGCAGCGCCGGCTGCGGAGCCGCGCCGTCGGCGGCCGCCGCGGCGGGCCCGTCGCCGCCTCCCTTGCCCTTGGCTTGCTTGCCTGCGGCAGCACGAAGCGAGGACATTGCTGCAGTCAGCGCCGCCGCCAGCTCAGCTCCTGGCACCAGTCGCCGGCAGCTTCAGCCGCGGCGTTCCAACCTGGGTGCGGCAAGAACGAAAGGACACGAGGGGAGGGAACGACAGGGCTGGACGTGCCTGAGGTGGCGGGTGGTGCGGGCTGCGGCGGCGCGGTGGCCGTGACGGCGACGTTGACGCGGACGGGGTTGCGCAGCCCGGCGCGCGCCAGCGCCTGCACGGCCTCGGTCTGCGTGGCGGAGAACAGCCCTGCAGAGCGCAGCAGAGCGGTGGGAGTGCAATGCACGCAACGCTGTCGACATGTGCAGCGCCGCACGTGGGCCAGCCTGGCGGTGCGATTGGATCCAAGGGCTGCACACTAGACTGCTGGTCGCAGCTGAATCGCAGGGAAGCCCACGCCGCGTGCGAATGCGTCGTCGTCTGCTCACATGCGCAAAGTTCAACGCAGGAGGTGCCAATGTTGCCCCGATGCAAACCCAAACACAGACCACGCGCACCGGTGCGGCGCTGCTTGGGCAGGCGCGCCATGATGGCGTCCAGCTGCGCCTTGAAGCCCATCTCCAAGAGGCGATCCGCCTCGTCCAACACAAACACCTGTGCAGGGGAGGGCGCCTGAACTGCTGAGCAACGCAGGGCAAGCGCCCCGCCATGGCCGACGCAACATTCGCCGGCCATCTGGCGCCACCCTGGCGGCGGCAGGCGCGCTTCCGCGAGGCGCCGTAGCTTCCCCCATACGGCGCCACGCACTGTGCTGCCGCCATGCTGCGCCTCACAGAGCTGCCTACGTGCGGCCGCTGCGTCGCTGCTGTCCCCTCACTGCATCACTGTTGTCCCACCCTCCCTTGCCCATGGGGCGCTGTATCAGAGGGCTCACCTCGAGACGCTTGGTCTCCATCGCGCCGCCCAGCCGCTTCATCACGTCGTCAATGCGGCCGGGCGTGCCAATGATGACGTGCGCGCCGTGGGCCTTGAAGGCGGCCACGTCCTCCGAGGGGTCACTGCAGCGTGTGGAGAGTCGTGGGAGCGCATTGTCAATGTGCCACGCTCGCGTACAGGGCGTTGCGGGTGCTCACCTGGCACACCGTGGCTGCCCTCGCTGCACAGTGTCCTTTCAGCAGCACTGCGCTGAGCTGCGTCATCGTGCTGGCGCGACCCCACCCTGTGCGCTGTGCGCTCTGCTCGGCACCAGTGTGGGTGCCTCGCCTCACCTGCCTCCCACCAGCAGCTGCGACGTGAGCCCCGGCACGCTGTCCACAAAGGCCTGCGCCACGGACGCGATTTGCCGCGCCAGCTCCCGCGTCGGGGACACGACGATGGCGCCCACCTGCATGCACACACACGGGCATGCATGCAGCACACGCGCACACGCGCACCTGCATCACCAGCTGCCGTGTTCCCTCATCGCAGCGTGATGGAGGTCGAGGCGCACTCGACGGCGGCGGCCTGGCGGTGCCACGGGAGCGCACGCAGCGAGCGGACGACGACAAGTCGAGGACCTGCACCTGGTGCTTCTTCAGCGGCTCCTCGAGGCGCCGGAGCTTCTCGATGATGGGCACGACGAAGGCGAGCGTCTTGCCCGAGCCCGTGCAGGCGTCCACCGCGACATCCTTGTTGCCGCAGAAGAGCGGGATGACCGCCTGCTGCACCGGCGTGGTGCGCTCGAAGCGCAGCTGCTCCTGGATGACCTGCAGCGTCTCTGGGGAGATGCACCCCAGGATGCCAAACGTGGCGTGCGCCGCGCCTCCTCCTCCTCCTCCTCCCATCCTGTGTGCTGCTCTGCTCCTCTCACTGCACTGCTAACCGTGCTTCCTTCGTGCTCTGCTGTGTGTGGCGCGTGAGAAAGGTCACGGCTCACGACCTCACGGTTCCTCGCATTTGCATTCGAGAACACGAGAAGCACGGCCGCAACAGCTGGGGCGCAAAATTGCTGTGTGCGAGAGGCCACCCCCAAAAAACCACGTGTGTCCGTCGTCGTCCGCCAGCCCACTACTTGCGCGCGGCCTTGACCTTGGCCTGCGCCTCGCTGACGCCCGCCAGCGCCTGCTTGAGCGCCTGCTCGGCCGCCGCGCGCGCCGCCGCCGCCTGCGACAGCTGCGCCTCCACCTTCTCCACCTGCCCGCAGCAGCCCACGCCAGCACAGGCAGGCAGGCGCACACGCTCAGAGGCCGCCGCGCCGTCGAAGCGCATGCGCACCACTGCGGCGCCTGCCTCTGGCACGCACCTCCTCGGCTGCTGAGCGGAGCTGCAGGCGCGCGCCCGCCACCTGCTTGAGCAGGGCGCCGTTGGCCCGCTCCAGGTCCCTGCGGCGAGTGAACGCAACCGTAGCGGCCCAACCCCATCCAGCAGCCAGCCACTTGCAGCACCGCCCACCACCTGTTGCCCACACTGCGCTGCATCCACCACCTGCAAAGCCAAGCTCTGCTCAGCCGACTCTGCTGAGCCATGTCGGACCCATGCACGCACGAGCCCACTCAAGAGCGCCGCGCGCCCTGCGCCGTGCCCCCGCTACAAGCGTCGCGTGACACACGGTGGTGGTGCGTGCCAGCTTCGCCCCACACCCAAGGCGCGCTCACTTGGCCTCCTTGGCGGCGTCGCGCGACTCAGCCTGCGCCTCCCGGAGCTGCTCAGACAGCTGCTCCAGCAGCGCCTTGATGGCGCCCTGCCGCTCGGCAGCGGCGCGCTTGTCCGCCTCGGCCTTCTCCCTGCAGAACCGCGCCAGCACCGTGCACCGCCGCCGCACCACACACGTTGGTTGGCGCACGTGTACGGTGTGCCGTTCGGGCCTCCTGCTGGGCCGCTGAGCACCAGTGGCAGTGGCGGTCGCCGCTGCGGGGCCCCACTCACTTGGCCAGGGCAGCCTCCTTGGCCTTGGCCTTGGCCTCAGCCTCTGCGTGTCGCAGTGCAGCACCCACCACCACCATCGCAGAGCCCTCAGTGCAGGCGGTGCCCACCGTGGGAGGGTCCGTCACCGCTGGGGACTAAGCTGAGCCAAGGGCAGGGAGGCGGGCGGGGGGCCGTTCGCCTGCTTTGCCGGCAGACGAGAGAGGCGTGACGAGAAGGAACGCACCCCTGCGCTGCGCCTCGGCAGCGGCCTTGGGGTCCACGCGTGGCGCCGCCGGCGCAGCGCGCGGCGGCGGCGAAGGCGAGCGCGGCGCCGGCGGCGCCACCTTGACGGTACCGCCGCGCGCCGCCGTCTTGACCGTGGCAGGGCTGCTGGGCAGGTTGGCGGGCAGGCGCGGCGCGGCGGGCGCGCCCTTGGCCGCCGCCAGCTTGCGCATCACCTGCGCGCCAACCACCGCGGGCGACGGCAGCAACGACAGCACGCTCGCGCACGCGCCGGACTCTGCAGGCGCCGCCGTTGCTCTGCGTCGGGGCGCGGCTGGGGCGCAAAGCGTGCGGGTTTTTGCCGCTGCCATCGCGACGACAGTGCTATCTCGCGTGACGGGCGTGAGGTGCCAGGTGTGCGGGGGGTGGCTGCGGGGAAAGAGGCGGCGCACCTCGCGCTCGGCGATGGTGGCGGTGCCCTCCTTGGGGCTGGGCGGCGCAAAGGCGGCGAAGAAGCCGCCCGCCGGCTGCTTGGGCGCCGCCGCTGCCTCCTCCTCTTCGTCGTCCTCGCTGTCGCCCGTAAGACGCTGGTACACGAGCACAGCGCCCTCGCCCGCCTCGCCCTGCTCACACGGCACACGGCAGGAGTGCGCGAGCTGACTGCAAGCCGGGCCCACTTGCTCGCTAGGGACCCCGTCGCAGCTCGCGGGGGGCCCAGCCCTGTGGCCGCAGCACAGCGCAGCGTGTCCCTTTGCCTCTGCCCTGACCGTTCTCCGTCCCAGCCTCCCTCCCTCGCCCTGATGCAGGAGGCCCAGGGCCCTCCTAACCTTCTGCTTGACGCGCACCACCCCACCTCCCTCCCTGGGGCGACCTACAGGCTCCTCACCTCCTGCTTGACGCGCACCACCCGCAGCTCCTGGTCCAGGAACAGCACCTGCACCAGGCGCGCCACGTCCACCGCCTTGCTCTCGCCGCCCACCGGGCCCTTGACCTCCACCTGCGGCGCACCACCACCACCACCAGCCCCTCGCCTCCCGTGAAAGTGCGGTTGCGGCCAGCAGAGGCAGGCCACCCGCACGTAGCGACGCGCGTGCGTCGCCTCAACACCGTGCTCGGCGCGCGCGCATCGGGCACCACGCATCGCCTGCTTGTGTGGAGATGGCTGCACCAGGTGGAAAAAGCGCAGCACTGAGCGGAGCGGCACACCCGGCTGCGCCCCAGCCCCCAGCCAGCTCTGTTGCTGCCTCGCCCACGCGCCCACGCGCCAGGGCGGCAGGCAGCACAGCGGCATCACGGCCACGCAGCCGACGGAGCGGCGACGTGCAGCCGAGCCGCTTGCATCCGCCCGCCATCGCGCGCTGCACCCGGCTGCCAGAGAACACCCGCTTGACGCATCCGCGCCTCGGCTGCGGCTTCTGCCACCACTGCTTCGCTTTGCCCGCCCGCACCTTGTCGTACACCTCCTCGTAGGTGTCGCCGCTGACGCCGTTGAGCTCGCCCGACTGTGTCTGCGTGCCCGGCAGCAGGCCCAGCACCTTGACCTCTGACACCTCGCGGACCTACAGACCAGCACCAGCACCCACACATGTAGTCAGAGCGTCGCGCCTCCTCCCTCCGTGCGACGAAGCGTCCTGGTGCGCTGCTGCCGTGGCGCGCAGCATGCCTGCTCACCAGGTCGGGCTCCTCGAGGATCTGGCGCGTGCCCAGGGCGGCGCCCGGCTTGGAAGAGTACACCAGCTGCGCGCGAGCAGGTGTGCATCCGCCGTGCGCGCGTGTGTCTCTCCTCCAGCCTGAGGAGCAGCGCAGTGTGTGTGCACGCCCTGCTTGCGGCGCACCTTGTAGGCGCCAAAGAGCAGCTTGCTGCGCACGGGGTTCTTCGTGCCCAGCGGCGCCAGCTGCGACACCTGCGGATACGTGCGCGCTGGAGGAAGCCTGAGGGCCTGCAGGGAGCCCCTGAGCCAGTGTGGCGCCCATCGCGCTGCCCTGGCTGCCCCACTGGCGCGCTGATCTCCATCATCCTGGATGTGAGGTGGACAGGCGCGCGGAGCGCACCAGCTTGTTCACGTCGGCGGCCGACGCGCGCTTGCTGCTGACCAGCTCGATGAGCTCATCGGCGAGCTCTGCCGCCTTGGCGTTGCCTCCCGCGGGCGCCTTGGGGCCCAGGAAGGAAAAGATGGCCTGGACCTGGAGCTGCCTGCGGCTGGGCGCTGCTGCCCTCCGCTGAACCGATGGGCGCAGGGCCGCACTCCGCACGCGAGGCTGAGCCCCGCGGACAGTGCCCACGCTGGATCGCAGCGACTTCATGACTGGGTCGCGGCGAGAGACGGCGAATCTCCCTGGAAGTGGCCGGGAAACCACCTAGAGGGGCGCTGGAGGCGACCGCTGAGGCAAGTGAGGGAGGCCGGTGGCGGCAAAGCGCGTGCGCACGGAGCCCGCGCATGGAGATGAGGGCTTGTCTGGAAAACGCGCCGCGAGCGTAGCGCCGAGGAGCTCGCTGACCTCATTTTCCCAGTTGCACAGCACTGATGCCTCCGGCGTGACCGCGCGCGCTCGAGGGTCCTGTGGCCGCTCGAGGTCCTCTTGGCACATTCCCCGAATCCTCAGCACGACACACCGAGCGGCAGTCGCGTGTGCCTGCGCAAGCGCCTGGCGCGCGCGCGCGACCGGTCCGCTGGGCAATGGGTGCGCGTGCAGCTTTGCCGACAGCACGCCGCACCCTGCGACACTCTGCAGAAGCGTGCACCACGCACCATCAGCATCATCGCTTGTGCCAGTGTGTGTCTTTTGCGCTTGTGTCTTCTGCGCCTGCAGGCCTCCTGGACCGCTTCCTGCCGCAGCTTGCGCAGTCGTTGCAGCGTCCTGTGCCGCTCGTCATGTCCCTGCCAGGCGCTGGAGTCCTCGTGTTCTGGCAGCTGGGCGTGCTCAAGGTGCGGATGCCTGCGTGCGCTGCGCGGCCTGCAGCGGTTCCTGCGGCAGCCCGTCAGGGTTGCGCCAGGGTTGCGACGCACCCCCCCCCCCCCGCACGGCCACGCTCGCAGGGCCTGTCTCAGCGCTACGACCTGCGCCAAGTGCCGATGCTGGGCTCCAGCAGCGGCGCGCTGGTGTGCGCCATGGCCAAGTCGGGCGCCTGCATCGACCACGCCGCTGCGCGGGGGCGGGAACTGCTGCACGAGTTCGACGTCGTCAACAGGTAGGCACGGACTGTGCGTCTTCTCTAACCTCAACCGCAACCTTCACCAGCTGCCGCTCTGAGCAGCTGGTGGTGGGTGCTCATCGTGTGCGCACGTAGGCCCTGGGGCCTCATCGGCATCCTCGGGCAAATCACTCGCCGTTGGCTCCAAGACGTGCTGCCGCCCATGGCAGGTGTGTGCGCCGGGGCAAAGCAGCAGCGCCACCTGGACCACACCTGAGCTTGCTGTCAGGATGAAGAGGCGTGACGCGTGCTCGCTTTTCCCTGCTCCTCACCGCAGCGGAGCGGTGTAGCGCCGGCGCCGCCACGCTGCTCGTCACCACGCTCCCGCTGCTGCGCACGCGCCCCGTCACCGACTTCAAGTGCAACCAGGAGCTGATTGACGTGGTGATGGCCTCGTCGCACATCCCGTTCGTCGTGGACTGGCGGCTGTGGGTGTCGTGCCGCTGGCGC
>VFQP010003322.1_pt1 | contig 16488 bp, 10 predicted proteins | sample 3512351 | NCBI WGS metagenome assembly VFQP01 (sample SAMN10412372, study PRJNA504923) | tailings metagenome | isolation source: Relicate 1 Philex TSF1 revegetated site | place: Philippines: Tuba, Benguet | collected 2017-08-29
TGCATCATACCCACATGTGCTACAGGTGCTACATGTGTTACATGTATTGCATGACGAGCATCCGGTTGTTGATACATAACTGGGGCCTACATTACATATATCATTGGTACAACATCCAACTAGACCCACCGTAAATATCAAAGCCAATATTATTTGTTTCATCATGACTTCCTTGTTATTTAACTTATGCAATTAAATTATAATACATGCATTCGTTTTTGACAAAGAGATCAAAAAATATTATTTTTGGGATGTTCGTCTTGAGGCAAGATAAACTTCAACAAAAATTGATAGGGATTAGTTCTCCATTTCGCTCCAAGCGAGCCATCAATGGAAAAGGGATCAATTTTTGTAAGGTTTCAATATTTTCATTTAAACAAAGCATCTCCGGATCTAGGCAATTCGCAATCCATCCCGCACAAGGGATTCGATAATGCTTTAAAGCAGTGATAGTCAATAACGCGTGATTGATACACCCTAGTGTCATCCCAACGACAAGAACGACAGGAATATTTAATTCTCGCAGCACATCAATCCATGTTTGCTGGTCATTTAAAGGCACCATTAAGCCGCCAGCACCTTCTATCAACAAATAATCATACGTTTGCCAAGCAGTATCTTGGCAAAAAGTAACAATTTCCTGAACGTCCAGTGTCGTACCTGAAGCTTTCGCAGCCAAGTGTGGAGAAACAGATAAAGGAAACATCCATGGGCAAATTTCAGTTGAGTCATCTCCTTGACTAGCCTTTAGACGACTAACATCACCACTGATGAGTTTTTGGTCAATTTGTTCACAGCCACTTGCTACAGGTTTTAAAGCCATGACCGATTTTTGGTGAGATTGTAGGTGACGAATCAATGCACAAGTTACATAGGTTTTTCCGCAATCTGTATCCGTACCCGTTATAAAATAAGATTTCATATTGTCCTCAAACAAGCTGTAAATTCATCTGAATGTGATAAAAAAGGGATATGAGCTGACTTTTTAAGCATAAAATATTCAAAGTCAGGATATCTCTGTTGCATGGTTGCCATGACTTGATAAGGGATTAGAGCATCGAGTCGACCTAATATATAAGCTACAGGAATGCGAATGTTTAATAATTCTTGACGTAAATCCCAATTTTTCAATAAAGCCAATCCCTGCTTGAGTCCTTCATCACTGGCTCTTATTTGTGACCAAGCTGTTGGCAAATTTTGGCCTTGTAGTTGTGTGCGTATAAAGTATTGCTGTGTGCGTTTGGGTTCATTCAAGAATCGCAGATAAAAATCATCTAACACCTCAGATGCCACACCAAACCAGCTTGCGGTAGCAGTAAATCGAGGGGAAGAAGCAACATTAATCACACGCGTAACTCGACCTATTGATTCAAGTGCGAGACGAGTGGCGATCATCCCTCCCATTGACCATCCCATTAAGCTGAATTGCTCTGGAAGTTGTGCTAGCAATTGGGTTTTGAAGTCATCCCATAGCATATAAGGGCTTTGGCCAAATCCTGGCAAATCAACCAAATGAAACTCATAATTGTTTTCGTTCTGATTGTTAATGAAGGAAGTCACCCAGGGCATCCATATTCGATGATCAAATCCCCAACCATGCAATAGCACCATTGGCTCACCAGCACCTAGGGTTTGTATTGAAATTGTCATGATTGATGTACCACACGTAACAGTCTGTCAATATCCTCTGATTGATGGTGATAATTCAAAATTACCCTAAGACCAGTCTCTTCTCGAGGAACCGTTGGCTGGCGCATGGCCATACACAAAATACCTTGTTTTTTTAATGATACTGTTAGAGCTCGAGCGCGATGTGGACAGCCAAGTTGTAATTGTTGAATAGGAGTATGAGAATCTCTCCATTTTAAAGGTGATTGTTGGATAGCCGATCGGAAATAATTGATCAGTTGCTTTAGTTTTTTTCGCCTATCCTCAGACACACGAACCATTTCTAGGGTAGCCAGCACACCACGCGCATAAGCGGGACTGATTGCTGTTGAATATACGGCGGGCCGAGTTTGCAACAAAGCATCTATCCATACGCCATGTCCAGCAACAACGGCACCCCATGCGCCCAAGGCCTTACCGAAGGGAATTACGCGTAAAGGGACTTCTTCTTGCGTCAAACCAGCATCTACCACGGCACCTAGACCCTCTTTCCCCATCACACCGAAAGCATGTGCTTCATCCACTAACATTGTTGAATAATGACACTTAGCCACCTGATTTAACTCATTGAGGGGTGCTAGTTGTCCGCTCATGCTGAAAATACTTTCTGTCATGATAACAGAAGATGTCGTTGTTGCAGTCTGTATGGCTTGTCGTGAAATTTTGCGGGTCAAATCCACCAAATCATTGTGAAAAAAACGGATAATTGGCAGATTAGCTAAAGCCAGGCCGTCGTATACTGAAGCATGAATGGCCTTATCAATAAAAACAGTGGGTTCTAACCATTGTAATAAAGCAGCGACACATAAATTAGCCGTATATCCAGAGGCAAACAGTACACAACCATCAACGCCTAAGGCTTCAGCGAACGCACGTTCTAAATCTTGGTGGGCTTTGTGATAACCACAAACCATCATTGATCCACCACTTCCAATAGACTCATTTTTAAAAGCTGATTGGAAAGCATTTTGTATCTGCGTATTCGCTGCTAAAGACAGATAATCATTGCTACTGAATTGAAGCAAATGACTATCAGTCATAACCTGGCGTTGTCGAAGCAATCCCATTTGACTCCGACGTTGCATCTCTTTCTGCAGTTTTTCGGTATAAAATGCTGTCATTCCCACTCTATGGTCGCTGGCGGTTTCCCCGAAACATCATAAGTTACCCGAGAAACACCTTTTACTTCATTGATGATGCGGTTAGAAACCAAGGCCAAAAACTCCCAAGGCAAATGCGACCAATGAGCGGTCATGAAGTCAACGGTTTCTACTGCTCTAAGAGCAATCACATACCCATATTGTCGACCATCCCCCATGACGCCCACACTCTTAATGGGTAGAAATACGGCAAAAGCCTGGCTAACTTTATGGTATAAATTTGCAGATTTTAATTCTTCAATGAAAATGGCATCTGCTTGTCGAAGCATGTCTGCATAGGCTTGGTTGATTTCACCCAAAATTCGAACACCCAGACCAGGGCCTGGAAATGGGTGTCGCTGGATCATACTTTGGGAGAGACCTAATTCTAACCCGATTCGACGTACCTCATCTTTAAAAAGCTCTCGCAAGGGCTCAATAAGTTTTAAATTTAATGTATCAGGCAGCCCACCTACATTGTGGTGTGATTTAATCACTTCAGATACACCGTGAGCATTTGTTGCGGCAGACTCAATCACATCGGAGTATATAGTACCTTGAGCCAACCATTTTACTTCGGGTATGGCATGGGCTTCTTTTTCAAATACTTCGATGAAAACCCTACCAATAGTTTTACGTTTTTCCTCAGGACAAGTTAATCCCTTCAGTGCTTGCATAAACTGTTTGGCTGCATCCACCCAGATAATGTTCATCTTACTATAATCTTTGAACATGGTTTTAACTTGTTCTGTTTCATGAAGACGCAGTAAGCCTGTGTCAACAAAAACGCAGACAAGCTGGTTGCCTAAAGCCCGGTGCAGTAGTGCGGCAGCAACAGAAGAATCAACGCCCCCAGATAAACCCAACAACACCTTTTCAGGACCAACTTGTTGTTTAATGTTTGCAACGATTTCTTCAATAATATGTTCAGCAGTCCAAGTACTATCTGCGCCACAAATATCCAAAGCGAAACGACTTAAGATATTTAATCCTTTTGGTGTGTGCGTTACTTCTGGATGAAACTGCACACCATACCAGCGCTTTTCATGGTTGACCATGCCAGCAATTGCCGTGTTTTTCGTGGAGCAAATCACTTCAAAATCAGGTGGAAGAATCGTCACGTGATCGCCATGACTCATCCATACATCCAGCAAAGGTTGCCCTTTTTCATGATACCGATCTGAAATGGCATCCAATAAAACGCATTCATTTTGAACCAAAACTTCAGCATAACCAAATTCTCGGGCATCTGAAGTGGAAACCAATCCACCCAGTTGAGCCGCCATGGTTTGCATACCATAACAAATTCCCAGGACAGGAATACCCGCGTGAAAAACCCAATCCGGAGCTCTTGGGTTTGCTGCCAAGGTTACGGTTGCAGGACCACCAGATAAAATAATACCGCATGGGTTTAAAGCCGCAAACTGTGATAGTTTTAAGTCATAAGGATGTATTTCACAATAAACGCCCAACTCACGCAGCCGTCTAGCGATTAACTGCGTATATTGAGAACCAAAATCGAGAATTAAAATAAATTTTTGTTTGATGCAATGACTTATCACTTTTTAATCACCTACCTGATAATTAGGAGCCTGCTTTGTCATGAGAACATCATGCACATGAGACTCTCTCATCCCAGCATTCGTCACTTGAACAAATTCGGCTTTTTCATGTAATTCTGTAATGGTTTTAGAACCTGTATATCCCATACATGAACGTAATCCGCCTAGTAATTGATATATGATTGTTTTGACTGAACCTTTATACGGGACTCGTCCTTCAATTCCTTCTGGCACTAGTTTTTCTGCGCCTTGCTGGTTATCCTGAAAATAGCGATCACTTGAGCCTTGGGCTTGTGACATGGCTCCGATGGAACCCATCCCTCGGTAGCCTTTATAAGTTCTGCCTTGATAAAGTTCAATTTCCCCAGGAGATTCTTCAGTTCCGGCGAACATGCTCCCAAGCATCACGGTATTAGCGCCGGCAGCTAATGCTTTGCAGATATCTCCTGAAAAACGAATCCCACCATCTGCAATAATAGGCACTTCACCTTTGACACCTTCAGCCACATTAGCAATAGCGGTTAATTGAGGCACACCAACGCCCGTGACAACACGTGTTGTACAGATGGAACCAGGCCCAATGCCAACCTTGACCGCATCAGCACCGGCTTGAACAAGAGCAATTGCAGCATCTGCAGTCGCAATATTTCCACCAATCACTTGCACAGAAGGGAAATTTGTTTTAACCCATCTCACGCGATCGATGACACTTTGTGAATGGCCGTGTGCCGTATCAACGACTAAAACATCCACACCGGCATCTATTAAAGCTTCGATACGCTCGTCCGTACCCTCTCCCACGCCAACGGCTGCTCCCACTCGAAGTTGTTTGGAGTCGTCTTTGCAAGCAAAAGGATTTGTTTCGGCCTTTAAGATATCTTTGACTGTTATCAATCCACGCAAATTGAAGGCATCATTCACTACCAATAGTTTTTCAATTCGATGTTTTTGTAACAATCTACAAATATCATCGCGAGATGCACCTTCATTGACAGTCACCAGACGCTCTTTTGGCGTCATCACGGCAGAAACAGGAAGAGATAGATTTGTTTCAAATCGAATATCTCGGCTGGTTACGATACCAACCAAATGGTCACCATCCACAACAGGCATGCCTGAAAAACTAGTTTTGGACATAACATCGATTAAGCTATTAACAGAAATATCTGGAGATACATACACTGGGTCTCGAACCATACCACTTTCAAATCGCTTTACTTTTCTCACTTCTGCAGCTTGATCAGCAATTTTCATATTCTTATGTAGGATGCCAATTCCCCCCTCCTGAGCCATTGCAATAGCTAAACGAGCTTCGGTTACGGTATCCATCGCGGCAGATACAAGGGGCATGTTTAAGCTGATTTGTCTCGTTAATTGCGTCTTTAGATGAACTTCTTTTGGCAATACTTGAGAATGCGCAGGGATAATTAACACATCATCAAACGTTAGAGCTTGTTGCCGAACCGTTATAGCCATAAAACCTCCGCTGCGTTTTTGGCTGCCAATTATATCGTAAAATGCTCAAAATATCTATTGAAATGTGGTAGGTATCACGTGTAAACTGGGTCTAGTTTTAGTCATTATGGAAGGGTATAACTTGGCTAGCATTATTGTGGTTACATCAGGAAAAGGTGGCGTGGGTAAAACCACAACTTCCGCGGCTCTGTCCGTTGGTTTCGCCATGCGTGGTTACAAGACGGTCGTTATTGATTTTGATATCGGTCTCAGAAATCTAGATATTATCATGGGTTGCGAGCGCAGAGTTGTCTATGATTTTATCAATGTCATTAATGGGGAAGCTTCATTACGCCAAGCATTAATTAAAGACAAGCGTCTGCCTGAACTCTATATTTTACCTGCTTCGCAAACACGAGACAAAGATGCGTTAACCATGGAAGGTGTAGAGAAAGTCCTAGCTGATTTATCCCAAGAATTTGACTACATCATCTGTGATTCACCAGCAGGCATTGAGTCTGGTGCACTGATGGCGATGCACTTTGCAGATCACGCTATCGTCGTAACCAACCCAGAAGTATCATCGGTTCGAGATTCCGATCGAATTTTAGGTATTCTTTCGAGCAAGTCTAGACGCGCAATCGAAGGTAAACCTGCTGTACAAGAGCATCTCTTATTGACTCGTTACAATCCAGAACGAGTGGATCGTGGAGAAATGCTTTCTATGCAAGATGTGAATGAAATTCTTGCCATACCGCTTATCGGTATTATTCCTGAATCTAAATCTGTACTCAGAGCCTCTAATACTGGAACACCGGTTATTCTGGATGAAAACAGCGACGCGGGTGTTGCATATCAAGATGCTGTTGCACGATTTCTGGGTGAATCCAGACCCATGCGATTTACCCAATCAGAGCGCAAAGGTATTTTGCGACGTCTGTTTAACAAGCAGAAGGAGGATGCAGCAGTATGAGTATTTTAAATTATTTAAGACGAAAAAATTCAACAGCATCCGTAGCCAAAGAGCGTTTGCAAATTATTATTTCGCATGAGCGCTCGCAAAGAAATACGCCTGATTGTTTGCCTAAAATTCATGAACTACCAAAGCTACAAGAAGAGCTCATGAACGTAATTGCAAAATATATACCTATTGATAAAGAAAAAGTCAGTGTAAACTTAGAACGTGTGGGTGACAGCGCTGTTCTGGAATTAAATTTTGCAATGCCGGAAAAATCCAAGAATAAGCAAGAACAAATTGCTTAAACAAATATCCCTCAACCTTTTATGCATGTCGCTGCCCATCCTGAGCGACATGTTCAACTTAAAAAATGAAACGTCATTATCATAGTTGCTGTTCACCTAAACGAAAACACGAGAAATATCGTCCAGTAGATATATTGAGCACCATACCTGAAGAACCCGAAAACGACCAAGTGACGGATCCATCGATCCATTTCATACCCGAGACTTTTCCTAATGTTATTCATTACTATCCCGTCAAGCCTTCAGCAGGATATGCCGTCTTACTCCCTCCAAAAAAAATGGAAATACCTAACCAAATTATTTCTGATTCCACCAAAATTTTAATCAAACAAAAGCAAAATCAAATTAGTCAGCTTCAATTATCAACCATCTTTATTTCGTGTCTGGGATTAGATTTGATTTCTAGATTATTATTTATCCTGAAGTTTAGCCTATTCATAACTGGAATCGTGATGTTAGGTATCGCTCTAAGCTCTACCCACATTTTTGGATTAGCAGTTAGTCTTTCAACAGCGGCTTTGGGATTAAGCATGATGCTTCAACTCTCAGTTTATATTTTGCAACAGGAAAGAAAATCTTTTCAACCCAAACGTGAATCAAAGCAACTATCAATTCTAGATATAAAACGAGAGCCATCGATTCTTGCAGAAACTAACAATGTTATTGAGCCAATGATTACGATGACCCCATAACCAGATACACTTGAATCCTACCAGAATAGACATCTTGTTTCACCGCCATGGTGCTTAAATGCTTTGTTAATGAAGGATATACCAGAGGTGTTCTGTCGCAATTGCCAATATACGCTACTAGTTTTCGAATAAGGCTATAAAACAAACCTCTATTACATAAAAGTGATCTATCGTCTAATAATAGATAATCATGTTATAATAAAAAACATTTTTTAATTTAACTAATATTTATGCCTCATACACATGGCCTTTTAGGCGAGGGTAGTTTCGGAAGAGTTTGGAAACACGTTGAGCCAACGACAGGAGAATGCTTTGCTGTAAAAGAATTAAAGGATATAAATTATCTTAATAGAGAATTAAAGATAGTGAGAGAAATTTCAATTTTAAGTGCGTTGAGAGGCCACCCTAACATCGTTTCTTTATTAAATATTGGACTCAAAAACAATGTTCTCTATCTTTTATTTGAGTTTTTCCCCATCCATTTAGGATTGGCTAATAACGATATGCTCACAAAACAGCATATATTATCAATTCTTTATCAAATCCTTTGTGGCGTTGATTATATTCACTCAGCTGGCATTACCCATAGAGACCTAAAACCAAGTAATATTCTGATTAATGAATATTGCCGAATAAAAATATGTGATTTTGGCTCAGCCAGAGCTATTTCTGATATGATTAACTTAGCCACCAGCGAAAGCGACGTACCTCAACATCCCTCTCTTCAAGGCCAGCTCAGCGACGAGGTCACAACACGTTGGTATCGTTCTCCAGAAACACTTCTTTTGCATGAAAAAAATGGTCAACCCCCAAGCGATATTTGGAGTGTTGGCTGCATATTAGCGGAGCTAGTGATAAGAAGGGCTATTTTTCCCGGTTCTGATGAAGAAGATACTTTGTCTATGATTTTTGATTTAATTGGAACGCCAGAAGTATCCGAACAATCCTGGATTCAGAATCACTGTCATCAACAACGCTTTGATAATCAATTAGCCAAACCACGTCAACCGCAGGATTTGTCCTCCAGGCTTAGAATTATCCTGAGATGTAAAAATGTATCTGAGGAAGCAATAGGTGAAATAATCAATAATCATGAAGATCTGTTTGATTTATTTAAACAAATTTTTGAGTTCAATCCTGATAAGCGTCCAACAGCAGAAGAAGCATTGAGATATCGTTCTATCCCACCATTAAGCGAACAGCAATTAACTCATGAATATAACCTAGCTGATGATGCACAAACATTTCAACGTAAATTTTCGATGGACGATATTCCCAAAGAGGATCGGGTTATTTTTCGAAATTACCTTAACGCAGAATTTGACCACTCAAAATCGCCCTCAACTTATTTCGATCTTTTTTCTGCCGCCAGTAACCGCTACAAGTTACCTATTTCTGAACACTCTTTCTTCAAACTGAAAAAAGAGGCAATACCTACAGCATCTACACCCGCAGAAGAACGCCCAGCTGAAACGAAGCCATCTACAGCTCGAAACGGACATGGATGAGCTATTCTCACTAGAATAGCTCTTTATATGGCTTAAGTGATTTACATAGCGCCTCGAGCATGACGCAATTCTTCTTCGGAAAAGTCATCTACGGCAATCACATACTGTCTCGCTAACTCAGCATCGTGTAATTGCTCGGCTTCTTTTGAAGTGATAATCCCATGATGCAATGCTTCTTCAATTTGATCTAACAAAGTTAGTGACTTGAGATGCCCTTCTTTTTCAGCCTGTCTTAATTTTTTTTCTAACCCACTCACAGAAAATACTTTTAAAAACGCGGCTTCTACACGTCCAATCGGACAGTTAGGAATATTTTCGTAAAACGCTAATCGTGAAAGACGGGTTCTAGTTTCCGAAGGACTTGTCATCAGGGCCGCAACTTCTTTGATCAAACGATCTTTTGGCTTTTGACGTCTTAATCCATAAGGAAGTATGATAATTTTTAAAAGGTGACGTATCCAACGATTCGGGAAGTTTGCGATGACACCATATAATGCTGCTTCACAATCGTATAATAACTCTTCACAACAGAATTTGACGATTGGCATATCGGCAACAGGCTCATGCTCGTCATGATAACGCTTTAACACAGATGAAGCTAAATACAACGCACTTAATGCATCACCTAAACGAGCAGAAAGCGATTCTTTTCGTTTTAGCTCACCGCCTAAAACCACCATACAAATATCGGATAAAAATGCAAGATTAGAACAATACAAAGTCATCGATTTAAAATAATTGGCACCTTTTTTCTGTGGTGCACTGACCCAACGAGCCCCTGTTAGACCAAAAGCCAAACTTTTAACCAAATGACTGAGGGTGAAGCCGACGTGCCCCCAAAATGCTTTGTCAAACTGATACAAGTCACGGTGCCGAATGGCTTCCATTTCCTGAAAAATATAAGGATGGCATCGAATAGCCCCTTGACCAAAAATAATCAAACTACGGGACAAAATATTAGCACCCTCGACAGTAATGGCGATTGGACAACTTTCAAAACCACGTCCTAGATAATTATTTGGACCAAGACAAATTCCTTTTCCACCATGAATATCCATCGCATCACACGCAATGTGTCGGGAACGCTCTGTGGTATGATATTTCACAATTGCACCGGCGACAGGAGGTTTAGCACCGTGATCAATTGCAGATACCGTCATACTTAACGCTGCATCGATCATGTAAGTATTCCCTGCAATACGTGCAAGAGCCTCTTCAACCCCTTCAAAATTTGCAATCGGTTGATTGAACTGTTTACGAACACGAGCATAAGCACCGGTTGCGAGACACACCGCTTGAGCGGATCCCGATGCGCTTGCTGGTAGAGAAATCGCTCTTCCGACGCTCAAACACTCCATCAGCATTTTCCAGCCGTGTCCAGCCATATCCACACCACCAATCAGATAATCTAGAGGTACAAATACATCCTTACCTTCAGTCGGTCCATTCATAAAGACGGCGTTTAAGGGGAAATGCCGCCGCCCATGTACAACGCCTGGCGTATTAGCTGGAATGAGAGCGCAAGAAATACCAATGTCTTCGCCCATGTTCAAAAGGTTATCGGGGTCAAATAAGCGAAATGCTAAACCAATCACCGTAGCAACTGGACATAAGGTAATATAACGTTTTTTCCAGCTAATGCGCATCCCAAGCACATTTTCACCGTTTATAGTTTGTTGACAAACAATACCAATATCAGGAATAGAAGCGGCATCCGAGCCGGCATTCGGTCCAGTTAGAGCAAAACAAGGTATTTCTTCCCCTATTGCCAATCGAGGCAAATAATATTCCTTTTGTTGATCAGTACCATATTTTAGCAATAATTCAGCCGGGCCTAATGAGTTCGGCACAGAAACCGTGGTTGCTGCGGTAATACTGCAACTATATAAGCGAACAAAGACAGACATGACCGCTGTCGCTGAAAACTCTAAACCACCATAGGCTTTAGGAATAATTAAGCCCAAAAATTTATTTTGTTTTATATATGACCAAACCTCTTTTGGCATATCCAATTGATGCTGGGTAATCTCCCAATCATTGAGCATGCGACATAATTCAACCACCGGACCATCTAAAAAGGCTTGCTCTTCATCACTGAGTGCAACACGTGGCATAGCTAATAGCTGATTAAAATCGGGCGACCCACGAAATAAATCACCTTCCCAACTGACTGTTCCAGCCTCCAATGCTTCTCGTTCTGTTGCAGACATCTCTGGTGAAGCTTTGATTGCAACGCGAAAAATAGGTTGTGTTAGCCATTTACGTCTAAGTGGTTTGATACTGCATAGAACTAATGGCAGCAATATCAAAACCAGTAATGTTTTTGTGAATATAGAAGGCGAAGCATATTGATATATGAGGGCACATAAAACGACGTAACATAAAAGCCAAATCGGCATAGAGGCTCGCTTTGCGATTAAAATACCCATGCCAGTGATGGCTGCCATCATACATAATCCTGTAACCATAATTTTCTCCCTTTTCTCACTGGTATGTTCTGATTTCAAATACTGAACATTTAAAGACTAACACGCTAAAAACCCTAGAGAAGACTTTAACATTCATGTATTCGGTTTAAAAGACCACTAACCTAAGCACATCGTAAAATAGACCATTTTAATGATCAAAAAACAAGCTAATTGGATTTAATAAAACATATAGATTAAAATGAATTATTATGATGATAAATATTACCATCCTTTCTCATGTCTCCATGATTGATTTAGAGGGCCGTCATGCGCTTCAGGGAGCACATTTATCAATGCTTCTTTCTTATTTTAGTGAATTTTTAAATCAACACTCAGATGAGCACACATATAAGGAGTTGTCTCTAATTTTAGATGATTTATCTAAAAAATCAGACGAGATTCGTGACCTAGATTCTAATCCTACACAAGCTAAACTCTTTCATTTAATTGATTCTTATACAAAAAAAATTCTAGATTTAAATGATGGGGAAATGTTTTATTTTCCAGGTGGTTGGCTAAATCGCTTAGGGGCCTCTCATGCCATTATTTATGCATTTAAAAAAAATATTGGAGATGCCAGTTTTGATTTTTTGATATACAACGGCGGCGATGGTATTAGGTTTCATGATGAAATTCCTTCAACATCATCAAGACAGTATTATCCTGTTAAAATTTATAAAATTCCTGATTTAAGAAATCATCAAGTTGAATTAGAAAACCATCTCAGAAGAATGATTTTAGCGAACATCACTCATGTTGAATGGAGAAAAAAACGCATCCTAAATGCCGAAATTTTATACAATCAAATACAAATGGGTATGACAGCCCTGAAAGCGACTCTTCTTGATATAAAAAGTTTATATAACCCTATCATCGGAACGCAAGGCATCACAGCTAACACCTGCGCGCAAGCCAGCATACAACAACTAATTAAAGTTTATCTCAATGATATCAATGCGTACCATACCCTAATGGTCAGATACAAATATGGCACCTTGCTTGATTACATGCGCAATTATCCCCCGCCATACCGGAGAGTAATTGATGAGTTGATTGGTAAAAGTTTTAGAAACCTGATGAGAATCGTAGAAGCCAGCCCTGCATTTGCTGAAGCAGAAAAACAAATTTGGTTCGAACGAATCATGATATTTAAATCACATTTAATTTCTCGTGAGGAAGCCAAATCGAAACAAAATATCATCATGTCGAAGCCTCATATTGATATCCCAGCCATTGAACCGATTTTCAAATTCTCGCAAATCAAACATCAAGATGATATTTTTGAACTGAAGCGTCACTCCGACACGCCCATACTCGATAGGCTATCTCTTATTTTAAAACTCGAAAGAACAGAAAAGAATTTCGAGTTCATTAGCCAGGAAATAGATAAGTTTTTATTAGACGTCACATTACCTGAATCATCCGAAGCATTCGAAGATCCATGTTTAGCTTGGAGTGATGGATTCACAGCAAATGAATGGCACATATTAATTAACCAGTTAAATTTAGTATCTCGATTATATTACGACGCATATAACACTCATCCCACCTACTTTGTGAGTCAGTGGAGTCTGTTGGCACTGATAGATTATGCAAATTACCAATTATCAAAAACCTCAGCAACTGTTTACACTGTACACAAATCTATTTCACCAGTGATGCAAGGGTATCAATTTTTCTTTCAAAGAGCTTTTTTTTTGGCAACAAAAAACCCTTACGGTGACAAACGTTTACTACAACTACAGAAAATATATCCACCTGAAATCAAACCTTTATACACAGAAATACCATTATCAATTGAAAAAAAAATAGAATATGCACTTTTGCGATACCCATGGTATAACGTATATAAAGTAAAAGAGTATCTGGATAGCTTTGCCTATATTCACGATACTTCAGTGACTTATTGTGAAATATTAGATTACCTACAAAGTTACAGCGAACTTGATTATTATCGCACTTTAATTCGCTATCAAAGCACTGAGCAACAAGCGCTTCTAAAAAAAATTTACTCCTTTCATCATTCGCAAACAGAATCTGTTTCGCTGTTATTTTATGAACAAATTGAAGCGTTGGAACTAGAATGTGTGTATTGTCTTTTTAATATCATCTTATCTTCGCATGAAACATTTAAAGAATATTTGAATCAATCCTGTTTAGCAGAAGAACATTCATCACAACCTGAAACCATTTCAAGTATCTACGAGGAATGTTCAAGAATGGATGCTGAGATAAAAGATTCGGAGTTGTACCAGAATCGATACGATGAAATACATCAAAAACTCAATGAATTCAAAATCAATCACTCAGATATTTTAAAAGCTGAAATATTATTGTCTAAAAAATTCGAACAACTAACATTACAAGAAACCATAGCTCGATGTCATGGCAACCAAATCGGTGAAAAACTACTTCAAGTTAGTGAGCAAAGCTCCAACATACAAAAAATAATCAAATCGAATCGAATGACCTCATTTTCTATTGATACATTGAGTATGAAACTTGATCCAACATCTTATTGTAAATTATTAGCTCAACTATTATTGAATAACGAAACACAACAAAACAAAGATTTATTTATACTATTGGGCACAATGTATTATCTTTTATCAAACATACCATTCTACTCTGAACGCATCAATGAAAACATGAGTGTTGAACAGATCATTGCAGAAATAAGAAAAACGCCTTCTGGCGGACCAGCAAATATAATCATTGAAGCAAAAAAGCTTCTCTCTGAATATCGAGCACTGCATGCCGAATTAAAATGGATAAAATTGAATGGCTTTAGTGAACTGATTAAGACTATTGAGACACATAGAGAAACCAGTGAAACGCTATATAGATGCATGCACGCAAACCGACGATCTATAAAACATTTATCACGAACATCCATAGAATTATCTAAACACAATATTTGTTACTTGAAAACAATTTTGTCTTGTCTATATAAACCTAATGTCATTTTAAGATCAAATTCATTAGCATATGAATTGAATCAAAAGGTATTACGCCACCCTCTTCTCAAAATACTTAAAGCAGATATTCCAACATTTCAACTATTTGAGCCATATCCAAAATTACTAAACAGTCACGATATCTCCTGCGAACGGTCAACGCTAAACATCAGACGATTACAACATCTATCTGTCGCCAATGAAATTCGCCCCATGCTTTTATTGGGTTATTTCTCTTTAATATCGAATATTCATGAGCTAACAGATTTAAATACACAAATGTTCTTTGAAGCGTACCTTATGGAGCCGCATGCATTAAGCTTATGGACACAAAAAGATCCCGCTTCACTGAGACAAAAAATAAAAGATTTTTCTGAAGTAGGCATGAAGTATTTTCTGAATAATGAATTCACAACCATTAGTAAAGAAGGTGTTTTTGTATTTCGGATACAATTTTTTCTCTATCGATACTTATTTTTAGCATATCATGACAAGACATATTTGGCTGATCTTATCGGTCTTTATCAGCAGATGGAGGCGCTATTAGAGAATGAAGCAAATCAATCCAGTAAATTTAAAATCAGTATTTATTATTTTTTACTGGGTATGTTTTTTCTAGAACACCATAAGGCATACCCAGTGGATCTAGATAAATTAGTTAGCATCCACATCATGCTACAGTATGATAGTGAAACGCGTTTATCAAAATTAGATGTCACCACCCAGATTGAGTTTGATAGCGCAAAAAATCTACTTCAAAAAAAATTACAAATTGAAAACCCTCAGCTATATCAAGCGCTGATAAATCTCAGTCAACAACAACTACAACTGCCGCCCCAATCTCTGCTTTACTCATCTCTCATGAATCTCTTTCGCATCGACAGTAACACGCCTTGCCTGGTAAGTTTGGATCAAGATTTGGTTGTTTTCCCTGCGAAATCAAACATCACTTTTATCAAACGGCAATCAGAATGGATCGTACAACGTACGGGATATCAATTAAATCTGAAGTTAAATCAACAACTTCCCCTCATTTATCAGGACGACAATACGCTGATATGGCAACGGTTACCCACATTATATCACCCTGATGCATGCGAAATAATTGTAGAACGTTATCAAAAAGCGGTCTTTCAATGCAGTCAAGCAGGATATCTTCAAACCATCACACAAGACGGAGAAGTTGTGTTTGATGAAGAAGATTTTGTGTTTTCGCACTTTGAGCATGAGGATTTTATCATCAGCATTGCCCGCGATGACGGATGTAGAACAACGACTTTGGAACGATATGATTTAATTTTTGAGAAAAACATAAGTGGCGAAGTTATTTTTGTTAAAAATCCAAATTATCGTCTACTACCTTTTGAAACCACACCTTTTGTTGATAAAGTCGCTTGCTTGATGTTAGAGAACAGAAAAGGAAATTCGCGAAAATGCTTCGTTCCCATACAAATATTCTACATAGATTATAGCGTTTCACCAAATGTTGGCGAATTTTATGCGCTCACCCACGATAGAAAAAGTCTTTTACTATATCCCCATAAACAAGAGAAACATTTTTGCTATAAAAACTCTGAAAAATATGCTGCTTACGATATGGATGGAAGCGAATTAATCTCCAAATCCACACGGGATGCTCTATATCTATGTTATCTATACATAGCAACCCATGAAACACAAAAGGCTTGGGAGCAGTTAGAACGGATATCTTCAGAAAACAGTTTTCAAGGAACTGATGAAGAATATATGATGCTCGAATGGATTGTGATGTACTGT
>VFQP010003323.1_pt1 | contig 16488 bp, 15 predicted proteins | sample 3512351 | NCBI WGS metagenome assembly VFQP01 (sample SAMN10412372, study PRJNA504923) | tailings metagenome | isolation source: Relicate 1 Philex TSF1 revegetated site | place: Philippines: Tuba, Benguet | collected 2017-08-29
TGAAAGAACAAACATGTAGCCATAACAAGGACAAAATAGCCGTACTACGCCAGAATGCGCGCATAGTCATTCAGTTGAATCGATCAAATTATTAAAGCCGATACCCATTGGGCAGTATCCGTATTGCAGGGTAGTATGTATTCAGTTGCACAGGCTTACTGGCTCCGCTTAGGGGGATACGGATGCCAACAGGAACTGGTGTTTATAATGAGGCACATAACCCGGTTCACCTGTATATCAAATCTATGATATATATTGAAAAAAACAAGATTTAGATAAAAAATATTTGAAGGAGCAATCCGTGAGTAGGTATAATTTTCAAATTATAGCCAGTTTGGTAATTGCTCTTTGGAGAAAAACGACTTTACTCACAAGCACCTCTTCTGGAGCTAAAATGACCAGCATTGTTGTGTTGTCAGGTAAAGTGATGTTATTCGGCGGAAGTCTATCATGAAAGGAAATGTACATCCTGAACATATAACTACTTAACGGAAATCTTTGCTAAAACATAATTAGGATACGCATAAAAGTCATATACATCAAAGCTATACTGCTTTAAAGATCGGATATGTACAACAAAACTGCAACTATCACAATATCCAGTTTCCCCAACAAAAGAGAAAACTGCACGTCAATAATCATCTCACAATCCGCTGGCTTATGTATCTTTTATTCATAAAATGTGCAAAAGCCAGGTCATATAACATTCAAAGTTCATTCTACCAATCCGTATAAGGTTAACAAATGTGGTGAGTTCCTTGCATTTGTACGAAGGGTTACAACCTTATTCTGAAAGCCCCTATTTCCCTTGCCAGTATCAAAACTAACAATGACAGAGTCAATACCGTCAGGAAAAACTGGTCTGGGAGGAATTGTTGTAACAGTGCATCCACAGGATGTAGTGGCATCGTTAATTAGTAACAAACTCTTACTGATATTCTTAAACCGAAACGCCACTTTTACAACCGTACCAAAATTTACTTTCCCAAAATCATATTTACCATTGTTGAGTAATTGTATAAGCACAGTAGAAGTATCATTCCCCTTTGTTAAGTAATACTCTTTTTGCGTATATCCCACAGGCTTTTTTTCAGGAATAGTACAGGCACATAACAAACCCAAGAAACAAAATAAATATACTTTATGCATAAGAATAACATTTACAATTAATCTATACCCTATCGGAAAGTCCAAATGACAGATCCAACAATATTGTCATACGGAATAATCCCATAGCTACGCGAATCTTCAGAAAGTGCCCGATTATCCCCCATAAAAAAATAGTAATCATTTTGGAAAAGATGCGTTGGATATTTAGGCAATCCGTGCTCATCCAGTTCAATTGACTCATAGCGCATCAATATCTCCCGATAAGTATTCAACACTTCAGGAGTAAGCAACACCCTCATTCCTTTGTATGGAATCAGTATACTCATATTACCCTTTACAACAGCACTGCTGATAAAACTGCGGGTTCTGTCGATTGGTTTACCAGATGTAATAGAATCAATTATCAAACTATGTGTGATCCGCTCATATTCTCGTTGATTCAAATAAAGTGATATGAATTGGGCTTTATGCTCAATTTCGTTTTTTTGTACACTCAAATTGTTTTTCACCAGTTGTTGCAGGGTTGCAACTCTTTCACCTGTCCATAACCGATAAAGTTTTCTGATATCAGGAATTTCAGGAAGAAATTTATTATTAATAAATATGTTGTCGTTGGTAATCTGAAATAGTTCTCCCGGAAGCCCAATACACCGTTTAACCATATAGCCGGATTTCAATTGAAATACCAATACCTCGTTTCGTGAAATCTTACCAGGGCTCCACAATCTGCTACCCCAACCAAATCGAAATTTGTTCACAAGAATAAGATCACCCGGCAGCAAGGTTGTTTTCATGGAATTACTCGGTATCCGAAACACATCAATAAAACCGATACGAAGTATCAAAATACAAAGAAGAATAATAAATACCCATCTAAGTATTTGCTTAACAATCGAAAATATTGAAAATACATTACGGTAATGCATACCGTACAATTGAAGGTTCATTAAATGATCTCAGGCAAAAAAGTACCTTTTCATTATATGGATCAATTGCTATTTTATAACAGGGCTGGCTAAGTTGAATTCGTTCTATGGGTTGACCTGTCCAGGAATAAACAAGAACTTGATCAGACAGGAGTAAATCTGTATCATCATCGTAAGCGCTTTTACCATTGTACAATGCATAAATCTTGTCTTTCGTTACTGTGATATTATTGAATCCGGATAAACAGTCTTTTAAAAGAACAGGATAAGTGATATTATTTGCTTGTTTGTACACCTGAAATAAAGGTGGATAAAACAAATGCTGGTAAACAGATCTGATAGAGAAATTATCATCCACTTCAAAAAGTTGAATATAGGCACCTTTTGAGGAGAAATAGGCAAACTGTCCTGGGTTATCCGGTCTTTCTTTTAGATCACCCCCAAATGTTGCCCTGGTCCAATTAAATACATCTGCGTGATAATATTTTTGGTGCTCTTTTAGGGTTGGTTGAGGCAATGGAATACCGGTAACAAGTTTTCCGCTATTCCTGTTTAATAAGGCAAAAAAATTATCGTCGAAGTTGGAAAGCCCGATTTTACCAACGAGTATGGAATCATTCAACATTAGTAAATTATCGAAATAAAGATTGTCTGGTAATTGGTAAAAAAAACTCGGCTCGTACAGCTTAAAACGAAGTAAGCTATCAATATCATACTTGAACAACCTAAAAGGAGGGTTCTCCTGAAACAATAAAATTTTTTGCTTCATCCCTTCAATTGAACTCATAGATAGAGCATTGATATTAAACTGATGATCTTGATTGCCAGCGTGAGCAAATCTTTTTATAAGCTTTCCTGAATGAACATTAAACAAAGCACAACCAGTTTCTCCAAAATTATCATAACAAAAAGCCAGTGAATCTTTCAGCAACAGAGATCTGGGATCACCCATTATAGAATCATACTGAACAATAACCTGCTCATCTGTAAGAAAAGAAGTCTCTATTGTTTTAAAATAATCAGTTGGTTTTTCAACCTTTGTATTACAGGCACATATAAATAATACAAAAAGAAGATAACCATGAATTAATTGCTTAGCCATAGAAATGATTATAAAAGTATCCTTCGATATAAAAATTGGCCATAATATCCAGCTTGTTTAATAACATCCATTTCTGTTATTAAACGTTCTAAATCATATCGACGAATGGTTTTAACATTATACCTCCCAAGGTCATAGTGCCGTTTTTGTTCGAGATATACTTTAGTTGCATACCATGAAGTGTATTCATGCGGCAACACTACTCCCATAATCATCCCTGGTAGTCCCCAAAAAGATTCAGGTCCCCCTCTCACAACAATTTGGTCGGTATAAAAGGCTACTACATATACTGAATCTAAAACCAGTCCATTTGCCCTACGACACTGAAATCCTGCGATATCACGATACTCATCTGTAATTTTCCAAACAACTTTTCGCAAAGAATCTTTAATCGTATAGACATTCTCAAAAACCTGCTTTTTTGAAAAACTTATTCCTTCACGAAAATGGGTTTCTACAATATTATCCTCAACAACTTTATCGAGGAAATGAGCACCAGTTAATACCGGACTAACCAATTGATAAGATGATTTCAATGTATCGAAGCTTAAATTGTAATAGCTAACTTTTATCTTAGGACCAGTCTGTTTATATAACCTTGCGAAATCTGTCCTGGAAGCATCCCCATCTTTCATGTAAAAAGAGTCTAATATGCGATCAATATTGGTTCTTTTTTCATACTCAATAGTACCCGCCTGAATGATTGGCGTATGGGTTGTTTGCGAAATTGAACTTAATCCTGCAAGTAAAATACCAGACAAAAAAAGACAGAGCATTTTATACGTCATATCGTTCACTTTTTAGTTCCGTTAAATTCCCAAATACAACTGGCAAGAAAAAATCGGGATAATGTTAAAAATTCGTTTTGTGCAACAACATTATTTTGCGAATAGCGCATAAATCCTCTTTTTTGATTAAACAAATCATTCACAGAAACCTTAATGATAAAATTCTTTTTAGCTAACATTTTCTTTTTCACAGAGATATCACAAACAATTCTATTAAAATCTGATTCAAATGAAGCTGATTTTTGTTGCCATAAATAATCAATGCCAGCATGTAATTCCAGTCCGTTTAATACAGCTACATCTCCGCTAATGGTAGATAAACAACCCCAATAGTTATTGGCTCTTATATTCGACAAGCCAGAACGAATAGAGGTATAAGAAGGGGTTGTAGAAAATGCCCATGCATATTTTGTATTCAAACTTTTTGATAGTATAAATTTACAATCATAACTATACTGGGTGGTAGTATTTAACCGTGCATTTGCAAAAGAATGAAACTGACCAAAACGAACATTACTTACTATGCCAACACCAAGGTTCAAGGATTTTATTTTCGATTCAAAAAACAAATTGATATCTGCAAACAGATTTGCTTTCGGAAGATTGACATAACTAAAATTATTTCTACCGGCCGTATCAGTCTCCAGAGCTATGCCAATAGCATTGTTATTGCGGGTAAAGCTTGCCGTAAGATTAATAATTCGATGAAATGATGTTTTGTAGTTCAAATAACTCAAAAGGAATCGACTAGAGAAATAAGGATTTAATGCGGGATTACCTTTATAAATATTAAGTGGGTCTACATTATTTATTACAGGCCTGAGTTGCTCCATTGACGGCATGATCGGATTTCCCGTATAAGTAAAAGTAAGAAACCGATTTCTTGAAAAATCAAACTTGACTTTTGTACTAATAGATGGATTAATAAATGTTCTTTTTGCTGAAGCAAGGGATAAATTTCCCTGTTGGCTAATTGTGTTGAAAACAAAATCAGGAGCAGCTTCAAGAGATATCTTTTTTTGGTCATAGCTGTATAATAAACCAGCAGTATGAGTAAAAGATTTGTATTGATACGAGCCGCTATATGATGGATCTAATACATCGTATGCATTCCCGAAACCTTTGTTAAAAGTATTCATACCCGATTGTGAGCTAAACAGATCATACACATATTTGTAGGAAAGTTTACCGGCATTGGCAACAGGATGACTAAATGATGTTTTCCATTGTAAAAGGGCATTACTGGTAGTTGCTTCTTTTTGCTGATCAAGTATTTCTGGACCTACACTATTTTTAGGAGTATTACTAAAATAGTATTTCCCTGTTTCCTGATGATCAGAAAAGAAACTGTTTACGATAGTCGATAACTTAGCCCTCCCCTTTTGTAGTAATTTATCCCAGGCAATACTATTATATACTCCCTTAGCTTTTCCTACAACCTGTTGTTGCCGATATCCTTTATTAATAAGTTCCTGACGATTCAATTCGGTTGTAAATGAATCGGTTTCAGTATTACGCAATTCCAGCGAAACACCTTCTGATTTTAAAAATAATTTCGATGTTGAATCAATGGCTATCTCATAGCCTATCCGATAACCATCCCGATACAAATCCTGTTGATTTTTTTTACTGGATAAGGTTGTAGTAAATTGATCTACAAGGTTATTCTGCACCAAAGAAGAAGAAGCATTCTGAATGGTCAACCTGCCTTTTTTATAACGTGCATTGACGCTTTGTTGATCATTTGAGAATTTGTCGACATATTGAAATCCTCCTGAAATATTTCTGGGAATACCTTGCTCATCATAAGTACCATTCCAATCCTGTAACTGATTATACAATAGTTTGAATCGCCGATCTCCCAGTTCGTATGAAATATTCGCATTAATATCTACTTCACCAATATTATTCAAAGATCCAACCAAGGCCAATTTTCGTTTGCCACGAAAAGTCGTCAGCATTACATTATGCTTATATAGGTTGCTACTTCCCACACCTGCTTCAATATTACCCAAATAACCAGAAACAATCTCCTGCTTGAGTTTTACATCCATTGTTTTTACCTTCGTGGCTGAAGCGGCATTACCGCTACCGCCTTCAGTTGCCTTATCATATACCTGAATCTTATCGATCAGGTACGCTTTGAAGTTTCTGGTTACCAATGTAGGATCATCGCTAAAGAATTCTTCCCCATCCACCAACAAACGTTGTATTACCTGCCCGTTAATCGAAATATCTCCATTTTTTCCAACAGACAGACCTGGCAACTTTCTAACAATATCTTCTATGGATGCTGTAGAATCAGGCCTCAAACTCCGAATATTAAATTCACTAGTATCACCTTTAATAGAAAGAACAGACCTCGTGGAATTAACAATAACTTCTTCCAGTAATTTTGCCTTTGAATACAGCGGTATGTTAGCAAGAGAAATGAACCTGTTATGATCACTAACTTTTAGTACAGTAGTATAATCACTACAACCAGGGAATGTAATAAGGAGAATGTATTCAGCTAAGGGAATATTAACAAACCGGAAATTTCCATTAAAATCTGATCGTTCAGAAAACTGCAACACCGAATCCTTCGCAGTTAATAGATTTACTGAAGCCTGAGCTACGTACTTCTGGGATGTAGAATCAATGACGCTCCCTTTGATTTCTGTTCGTTGAGACATTACATCTCTTGATATCAATAGTAAAATAAATAGTAAGATAACCTTTATATAAGAATTACAGGTCACAATATTGTTCGTTTCAACATCGGATATATGGATCATAAAACAATTCTTGTACATCAACATTCAAATTACGCAGCACCTGTTATAACTAACCTGAACGAATCACAGAGAGTCTAATTGATAAAAAGTGAGTCAGGTATAATATACCTGACTCACCGGATTGAGGACTGCTCCAATTATGGCGTAACCTCTTCAACTTTCTTTGGCGCCTCCTTGTGTGAAGTAGAAGTCATAGGAGTGCCATTCAAGGTAAACTTACAACCAGATCCGGCATCACCGCAGGTGATAGAGCCCTCTAATGCACTAGCATTGGAAATCTTTGTAAGATCCACAAGTGCACTAACACCATTTTTTTGATTATTGGTAGCTGCAAATGCTACACAAACAGTTGCAACCACAAAAGCTGAGATAGACAGCTTTTTCAGAAGTGAATTTTTCATTTAAGAACAGTTTTGATTTTAAAATAGTTTTCCTGTCTAACGCCATGGAAATGTTCAGCGGTTTATACACTGCTTTTACTGCAGGGTCATTTAAGTATTCATGACCAAATGTTCTGCTTTAATCTGCGGCCACAGATATTAAGGAGAAGCAGTATAAATCCTATTGGTGTGCACCCAACTATCTTTCGGAATCATTTTTGTTAAGAATTCCGCTTTATAATAATATCAGCTCATTAAATTGATATTAACATAATCAGTTTTATCAATCAAAGCCTCAAACCACTTCTTAAGTAAGAAACCCTCTAATAGAACATGGGCTACCAGATAGACCAATAGATTGTAAGGAACTAAAAAGTACTGCTAACAACCGATTGAATGTTTTTAAGAACCCATTGTTTGATTGCCAATTTATTTACAATTTTAGCATAGTTCATTCATCCAAATAAGGGGTAAAACCCCCATTTAAAAAAAATGTAACTACGCTGTATAGAGAACCTGAATGAATTAAACGAACAGCTTATAAATGCCTATCCATTGAAAATCAGTAGCTGCAGACAAATACATTAATATTTTCATTAATTTTATGACAGAAAGCAGATTCATTGATCTTTATTTGAAATAGACTAGTGTATATGATGATAACAATTGGATTAGTAGATGACCACAGTATTACAAGAAAAGGAATCAAAACATTGTTAGAAACCGACAATCAGTTTAAAGTGGTTATAGAGGCGCAAAACGGGAAGGAAGTATTACAACAATTAAAAAAATCCACGACGCTACCAGAAGTGTTAATCTTAGATTTATCGATGCCAGATATGGATGGGTTTGAAACAATTAATCAGTTATCAACCTCTTATCCATCGATTAAAATTTTGATTTTCTCATTTTATGAGGCAGAAGACGCAATCTTACATGCAATTAATAAAGGGGCTTCAGGTTTTTTATTTAAAACAGCTGATCCAGACAAGCTGTTACATGCCGTTCAAGATGTCGTGAAATATGGTTTTTATATAAACGACCAAATAAAGAAAAACTATAGCCTCATTAAAAATACAAAGACAGGAAAAGGCTTTTATGGGAAACAAAAACTAACTGAGAAAGAAATACAATTCATCCGATTGGCATCAAGTAATTTAACATATAAAGAGATTGCAGTAGAAATGAATATTCAACTAAAAACCATCGAAAATCACAGAGATAATATATTCCAAAAACTGGGCATTAACAACCGGGCAGCCCTGACTCTTTACGCTATTCAAAATGGTATTGTGCGTCTTTTCTAATACACATACATTCATTTACAGGATAATCACATTTTTTTCAGGTTATTTTGAACCCCTGAAAAGCAGGACATTCGTTAATAAATACCGGGAATTTTTTTTTTTAATATTATATAAAACAATGACACTCTTTGTATTATGTTTATTTTATTTGTATAATAAATTGTCATTCATTTACTTAACTGATAATTGACTCGTTTTATCAACCGATGTTTGGTGCTATCACCAAAACACTATGAAATGACAACAGCAGTACAGCCTCAAACAAAAAGAGGAAAACAAGTTACAACGCAACATGTAAATATGTTGGTTGGCAATTACAAATCTGAACGTTGGCTAGACAATTCGAAAAAACTGGGAAAGCCAGATGCTTTGAGTACATGGTATGGCTTAAATGAATTAGAGGAATTTTTGGCACTTGCCAGGGCTCATCACGCCGATGGAATTAAAATGTTTTATGGAGTTTATCCATCAGATTTTTCTAATGAACTGTTGGCCGGAAGACAAACAGTTGTATTAGTGGCAACAAAAAAAACGGCGAATGACCCACGGGCAACAAACAAAGCTATCATGATTTCCAAGGATGGCAGGAAAGAAATATTGGCGTTTAATTATGGAGATATTTGTCCTCCATTTTGCGGAGGCATTCCACCTGACTATAACAAAGATTTTGGAATGGAATTAAGCGCTATTGGTCAACAGTTAATCGAAAACAGTGGAAATTTGGAAATAATCTGACAAAAAAAACCATTCATAAAATAACTCCTGTAAATTACAGGAGTTATTTTATGAATGATATCAGACCAGATTGGATAGTTTTAATAATTTCATTGATCATTGGCTGCGCATTAAAAAAAAATCAGCAACATACATATCTTAGCTCTATACCATATTATTTACTATTTGTTTTGTTGATTGAATTATTGGGCAGGTATATACGATCACAATCAATGAACAACGTACCTATCTATAATATTTTTTCGGTTATTCAAATTCTCTACTTCTCCTATTGTTATTACAAGATCATTAAGAGGCCATATATTTTACTGCTGATTATATTGCTTCCGATTCTGTGTTTTATGAATATTTTTTTTCTCCAAGGTTTGAAAAGTTTTCATACCTATACTTATGCCATCAGTGTTCTTTGTATTGTTGGCTTTTCAGTAGATTATTATTATAAGGTTTTTAAGGAAGCGGAAGTTGAAAGCTTATTAAAAGAAGCTAATTTTTGGTTTGTAACAGGAGTGCTTTTGTACCATACTACCTCATTATCAATTATAGGCATTCTAAATTATATAGCTGTACTTCCCCCGGAAATAATACAACTAACCAGAAAGACGCTATTATCTGTAAATATTATATTTTACATCATACTCATCATAGCTTTTCTATGCAAACCCAATACCCGGAAGTTTATACACAACTCTTAGCCAATATACTCATCATTGGCTTACTGGTAGGTTTTATTGCTTTTCTCACACTATTATACCAGAAAAGAAAAATTCAACAAAAAAAAGAACTGGAATTAGTAAAAGCGCTGGCAGAAAAGGAACTACTTAAAACACAACTTGAAATTCAAGAAGAAATTGAGCGGAATATCTCCATGGAAATGCATGACAATGTTGGCCAAACATTATTACTTGCCAATGTAAATATGACGATCATACAGAAACAATTATTGAATCAGGAAGACATGATGGATTTAATTAAAGAAAGTAAAGAGCTAATTGGAAAATCAATAGAAGATATTACAACCTTATCCAGAAGCATGAACCCCGACAGAATTATGAAGTTAGGCGTTTTTAATGCTATTGCCAGCGAACTCGAGAATTTGAAGCGAAAACAGCTTTTTAATATTCATATACATTTCGATGGCAGTAACGAGCAAAAAATTAAGCCAGAAATTCAGATGATAATTTTCCGTGTTTACCAGGAAGCGATAAAAAATGTAATTAAATATGCAAACGCAACAGAAATAAACTTTGAAACGATTAAATCTGAAAATAATATTGTCGTATCTATAATAGATAATGGCATTGGATTCGATATTACAAAACAGCAAAACCTGAGTGGCCTGGGCTTAATAAGCATGCAAAAAAGAGTGGCTACCTTTGGTGGAAACATTGAGATTAATACAGCAATTGGCAAAGGAACTACGGTAAAAATGACCATCCCAATGTAGAGGCTAATCAATAAACAGAAACAAGTAACTCATGCAAAAAAGAATTTCACTGGCTTTTGCTGATGATCATACCATGCTCCGAAAAGGGCTAATTCGCCTGTTACAACTCTTAGGAAATTACCATATTTGTTTCGAATCTGAAAATGGTGAGGAAGTGATAGAATCTTTTAAAAAAAAATTGATCCCTGACATTTTGGTATTAGATGTGAATATGGGAGGAAAGGATGGCTTTCAAGTTGCGAAATGGCTGAACATGCATTATCCACAAGTGAAGATACTGGTCTTATCAATGTATAATGATGAAACTACTATTTTAAAAATGATTCAGGCAGGTGCAAAAGGATATATTACAAAAAATGCTGAACCAGAAAAACTACACGAAGCAATTCAAACATTATGGCAAACCGGTAGCTATATTCCTGATCATATTTCGAAAAAAATTGTATCCGGTATCCAGAATAATTTACTGGCAGACGACAAACACAAAGATTTGTCACCAAGTGAACTTAAATTCCTACACCTACTTTGTAAACAGCTCTCCTATCAAGAAATTGCAGCTCAAATGTATCTAAGCCCTAAAACTATGGATGATTACAGGAAGAAACTTACAAAAAAATTAGGTGTGAAGGGAAAAGCGGGATTAATTGTTTATGCAATGCAAAATGGACTGCATAACCACGAATAAAATAAACATCTATCAATAACTGCAACATAGGTGAACCCTTATCATTTTTGTAGGCCTCCTTACAACCACTGAAAAAACTACCCAACAAGCTTATCATTTACAAGAACAAACTTACATATATACTGCTGCCCCTACTATTATGGGCTACTAAATAATAACACACTCTGCACTGCTCATACAAAGAAATTAATCCAGAAAGCTGCCAAATACAGCATCCCTATGCATTATGCTGAGAGGTGCTGTCTGTAAAGTACCTATTTATAAATTGAATAAGTAAAGTATTCTTGTTTTTTTGATCATACCTTCTATGTTTTCTTATATGGTCATGAATAGTTATTATTCAACTATTCGAACCGGTTTCTTCATGAAGCACAAAGCAGGTTCCAGAACAATATTCCCAATCAGCAACCATGCAAAAACAAGTTCTGTTATAAGGTTTGTGACATAATTTTTCCGATTATTGAATGGGGTTTCCCTGCAAAGAATCCCACTAATTCGCTCCTGCCAGGTAATCAGGCAAGGCTACTCATGTAATATATCTTGTTGCGTGCCTTTAAATACTTACTTCTACCATAACAAGGTTTTATTAAAATATCCGAACAGCTTACCAGGAAATAAGGAAGTATTTCCAACCAGCAATATGAGTTTTAGATGGGCAAAAAATAACTACAAACATCAAAAGATCATCTGAGATCAATATTCTGCACCAATGCCATCCTGAATATATTCAGGTTACGGTATTGATTACCAGCAGGTAATTGTATAAAGGTATTCATATAGCCCACCTGCAGATTGATATTGGGATCAAACGCATAGTTCACACCAATGAAAAACCGATTCTGATCGAAGTAGTTATGCACGATCTGCTTACCGAAATTTACATGTACTTCATCATTCAATAACAATGACCATTTTTTAGGAACCAGTCCGGCAGGATGTAGAGGAATCTGGTATAAAAGGTTATACCGCAGTTTGAAATTAAAGGCATAGTCGTCCGACAACTCCGTATTAGACAGATACCTTTTTCGCCAGCGCTCTTCCAGCCGCAGGTAGTGAACCATACGTGTACGTTTATTACGTACAAACCACTGCACCTGTTGCCAGGGGCGGTGTTCTGGCTGAGACAGGGTTATAGCATCATTGGCTGGATAATGATTCACAAAAGCATATCCTGCTGTTAACCGAACATCATCATTTACGAAGTAGGTTAATCCAACACGAGCAATACCAGTCGACAAATCCTGCACCAGCTTCTCTCTGGTACGCAACTGAAAATCGGCCCAAATCCCCCACTTATTACTCAGCCGGGTTTGGTTAAAATAGGCCAGCCATGTTTGTGATGCATGGGCCGTATTCTTTGGCTGCGCCATCAAAGCAGCATGCAGCATCAACCCAATAACTAGTAAACTTACAATTTTTCTCATCCGCTAATTCCCCCTTCCTGCCTCCCTTCGTGTCCTTTGTGTCCTTTGTGGTTTCAAATCTGCTTGCATTATCTGCAGGCTTGCAAAACGTCGAAGAAATTTGAAACCACAAAGGACACAAAGGACACGAAGGGGGCACGAAGGTTATTTGGTTAGTGTTTCGAGTGCTTTGAGCACCGTTTTGTCGGTTTTATTTTGTACTTCATAATATCCTTGTGTACGCCAGATCTGGCGTGCCATCATGAGTTGTACATTCTTGAGCAACAATTCCCGATCGCGACCCGATGCATTACCCAAGCGGATACTATCCTTGGCTGCAAAGTTAACCAGCCCCTGCCACTCAGTATTGCCGGGCGTAAAGCCCTTGTATAAATCTGTTGGTGTTTTAAAGGCTTTGAAGCGGGCCTGCTCCTGCAGGTATAAACGATATACATAATCAGCCATCGTGTTCTTATAATACAATTGTACCAGCGCCGTATCTAATCGGGTGGTATCGTAAGGCACAAATACATCTGGTGTAATACCACCACCGCCATATACCTGTCTGCCGGCGGGTGTTTTGTAAGCAATACCTGCAGGTTTTACCGTATCGGCCTTAACCAGTTCACCATTGTGTAAACGGCTAACCAATTCCTGCTCGTATTTATCCTTGCCCTTATCATATGGTTTTTGAATATTACGACCCAAGGGCGTGAAATAACGTGCAACGGTTAATCGTACAGCACTGCCATCACTCAGCTGAAACTGCTGCTGTACCAATCCCTTACCAAAGGAACGACGCCCGATTACAGTTGCCCTGTCCCAGTCCTGCAAAGCACCACTCAGCACTTCACTGGCAGATGCAGAAGTTTCATCAACCAATACCACCAGCTTACCTGTTTCAAACAGTCCATCCCTGCGGCAACGGTATTCGGTCTTGGGTACATGTTCCCCTTCCGTGTACACAATCAGCTTATCGCCATCAAGAAACTCATCGGCAATATCTGTTGCTTCCTTAAGGAGTCCGCCCCCGTTACCACGAAGGTCGAGAATGAGTTCTTTCATGCCCTGGGCCTGCAGTTTTTCCAATTGCTGCATAAACTCTTCATAGGTGGGTTCACCAAACTTATTGATGCGAATAAAGCCCACACCTGGCTGTATCATATACCCCACATCAACCGTAGGAACAGGTATCACACCACGGGTAATAACCACACTACCCTGTTGACCATTACGCAGGTAACCCACCTTCACGGGAGAAGCGGCAGGGCCACGGAGTAATGAACGAATTTCTTCTACCTTAATCTTACGGCCGGCAATGGTAACAGAGTCATTTACCTTAATGAGCCGATCTCCCACCTGTAACCCTGCTTTTTCGGAAGGACCACCTTTGATCACATTCATTACATGCACCGTATCATTAAACAACTGAAATTCAACACCAATACCCTGAAAATTGCCCATCAATTCCTCATTCACTTCCATGAGGTCGCGGGCAGGGATATATACCGAGTGGGGATCAAGCTTCGACAATAGCTCCTCTGCCGTTACCTGACTAAGGCTATCGGCCTTCACATCATCCACATAACGGCTCTTGATCAGGTCTACCAATTCCTGTAAGGAACTGCGCTTATTGAGCATTAAAAACCTGTTACCCTGCGTTTTATCCCTCAACTGATAGCCGATCACCATACCCAATACCATCACCACCGCAAAAAGTACCGGTAGCCATATCTTAAAATTCTTTTGTCCCATACTGCAAATATCCGGATTTCAGGGAGAACTCATTTTTCTGTTCCGGCAAAAACTAAGGGGATTTTTTTGCAACTCCTGCAAAAAACCGCATATTTCTCGCCAAAATTTTCGTACTTCGTGTAAATAAGGAAATTTTCCCCTTCAAAAAATGCCTATGCCTGTAAGACTGATAGCCGATAGCGGGGCCACCAAATGCACGTGGTGTGTACTGGAGAATGGAAAAAAGAAAACTTCCATCACCACCCAGGGCATTAGTCCGTATTTCCTTACAGGACAGCAAATAACCGCATTATTACAAAAGGAATTACTGCCCAGGCTGAAACGTTTTTCGATTGATGAGGTTTACTATTATGGAACTGGTTTAGGGAATCCGCTGAATGTAAAAATCATGCGCAAAGTATTTCGCGGGGTATTTCCGGATGCGGCAATTGAAGTACAGAACGACCTTCTTGCAGCTGCACGTGCGCTTTGCGGTAAAGAAAAAGGGGTTGCCTGCATTCTTGGAACTGGGGCTAACTCCTGCTATTATAATGGTAAAAAGATCATGAAGAATAGTCCGGGTTTGGGCTATGTTTTGGGCGATGAAGGCAGCGGCGCTTATCTGGGCAGAAAAGTGATTCAGTATTATCTCTACGATACATATGATGAAGAATTGAAAGCCCGGTTTGAAAAAAGATTCCAGACCAATGCTGTTGACATCATGGAGAATGTATACAAGAAACCCCTGGCCAATCGATACCTGGCTGGCTTTGCCATATTTCTGGCTGAGAACAGGGGTCATTATATGATTGAGAATATTATTGAAGATGGATTGAATGATTTCTTTTTTACCCATCTCTATAAATACCGCGAAAGCTGGACACATCCCATCCATTTCACCGGCAGTATTGCCTATGGGTTCCGTGATGTTTTGAAAGAACTTTGTGCCACCTATGAACTGGAACTCGGCAAAGTACTTAAAGCCCCGATGGATGGATTGATTGAATACCACCGTTAAACAAACACTATGGCCCCGTTCATTAAAGTAACCGAACAAACTTCTACCTATCGCCACCTGGAAAAGATGAGCATACAGGAATTATTGATCAACATCAATAATGAAGATAAGACCGTGCCCATGGCCGTAGAAAAAGCCATTCCCCAAATAGAAAAACTGGCATCGGCTATTTCCGATAAAATGCTGGCAGGTGGCCGCCTCTTTTATATTGGTGCAGGTACCAGCGGCAGATTGGGTATTGTAGATGCGAGTGAATGTCCGCCAAGTTTTGGTGTTCCCTACGGACTGGTAATTGGCCTGATTGCGGGAGGTGATAAAGCCATTACACAGGCGGTAGAATTTGCAGAAGACAGTACAGAACAGGGATGGAATGATTTGCAGAAACATTTTGTAAGCGATAAAGATGTAGTAGTAGGCCTCGCAGCCAGTGGTACCACCCCCTATGTAATCAGCGCCCTGAAAGAATGCCGCAAACAAGGCATCATAACCGGCAGCATTAGCTGTAATCCCAATTCACCCGTATCGAATGAAGCCGATTTTCCGGTAGAAGTGGTGGTAGGTCCTGAATTTGTTACCGGCAGTACCCGCATGAAAAGTGGTACAGCACAGAAACTGGTGTTGAATATGATTTCTACAGCTGTAATGATTCAGCTAGGACGTGTAGAAGACAATAAAATGGTGAACATGCAACTCAGCAATGTAAAGCTGGTAGATCGTGGTGTGAAGATGGTGATGGACAAACTCCAGCTCACCGAATATGAAGTAGCCAAGGATTTACTGCTCAAACATGGTAGCGTGAAAAAAGCAGTTGAAGCGGCACTCACCACCCAACACTCCTGAATACAGCCAGCAAGCAATTGTTAAGAATACTATCGAACCGGTTGTGCACTCGCCAGATGCGCGCCGGTTTCTTTATTTTTGCAGTATACTTATGCATAACATTGAACCTTTCTATAACTGGCGACATATTTATACGGCAGAAGAAGATCCCCGATCCCCCTTCTATGGTCGCACCTACAGCGAATTCGAATTCTCACAAACCGTTTACAATTATTATATCCATCCGCAATGGGATGATT
>VFQP010003324.1_pt1 | contig 16488 bp, 17 predicted proteins | sample 3512351 | NCBI WGS metagenome assembly VFQP01 (sample SAMN10412372, study PRJNA504923) | tailings metagenome | isolation source: Relicate 1 Philex TSF1 revegetated site | place: Philippines: Tuba, Benguet | collected 2017-08-29
GTGCCTGGCGTGCGGGGCGCGGGCGAGGGCGAGGGCGAGAGGGAGGGCTGGCTGTTCCACGCAAACGCTTACCAACGGCTGCCAGTCGACCAAGCGGTGGGTGGCTAAGGGGTGCGGGAGCAGGAAGTGTCTCGCCCTTGCCCGGTGTGGCCACGCTGACGGCGGCGTTTGGTTTGTTCCGGCGCGGGCGGCCCGCGCGCAGCCCGGCAACAGCAGCGCTCACCGCGAGGCGGCGGCGGCGGCCTACGCCCCGCCCGTGACCGAGCAGGACGTGCTGTGGCTGCTGGGCGACACGTCGGACGAGCAGTGGCCCATCTTCCGCACGGGTGCGCCCTCATGTTTATTGTGGCGTCCCGCACCGCGCTGTGGGAGGTGGGCTGCGTGATGCGGCGTGCGTGTGCGGCGCGCCCCGCAGGCGGCGGCGCGGACAACGCCGTGAGCACTGCCTTCACGGCGCTGCTGACGTGCGAGAGCGGGCCTTTGGGCACGGACGGCACGCTCAAGGTGTACGAGGGCAACCCCCGGCAGGGGGCCCTGCTGCTCGTCGTGGTGAGGCGGCACTCGGCGTGCGGCGCAGGGGGATCCATCGCGTGATGGCGCCTGAGCCGCCCGTCCACCGGGGATGTGCGTGCGTGCGCCTGCAGGACGCCCGCTCGCTCTCCACTACTGGTCTGGAGGACGAATTCGCACCTGGCGAGTGGCCTTCAAGTTGAACTGCATCTGTCGTTGGCCCACCTTGAGCCGCCCTGCAGGGCACGCTTGGGCCGCACAAACCCACACAGGATGCAGCAGCAGATGCGTCGCTCGGCAGCGCAGCGCGAGTGCAGCGGCGCGGCGCCTCGGCGCGCGGCGGCTCACCTGCAGAGAGCCGTGGCCGCGCGCAGCCACACATCCCCGAGCTCCTCCTCAGAGGCGCAGCTCGTGAGCTCCTCATCGCCATCGCAGCAGCAGCTCTACACCGTCGCGGCGGCGGAGCAGCGATCCTGCTGCAGCTCCTCCCCCGCCGCAGCAGCGCCCGCGCCCAATGAGCTCGTGCGCCTGGCGTCCACGGCGAGCCCCGCCACACTCGCGGCCGCGGCCGCAGCGCTGGGCCTGAGCAGCTACGGGCTATGGCAGCTGCTGTTCAGCAAAGGCTCGCGCACCTACCAGGGCAACGTCGGCCAGGAGTATGACGCCTGGACCGAGGAGGGGCTGGTCGAGGAGTACTGGGGCGAGCACATCCACCTGGGCGTCTACAACGAGCAGGAGCGCAAGGCGGGCTACCTCAAGAAGGACTTCAAGAAGGCCAAATACGACTTCATCGACGACATGCTCCGCTTCTCGGGCGCGCAGAGCCCAAAGTCCATCCTCGACGTGGGATGTGGCATCGGCGGCACCAGCCGCTACCTGGCCAAGAAGTTCAAGGACGCCAGCGTGCGAGGTGCGTGGCGGTGGTGGCGTGGCTGTGTGGTGGTGGGGAGGGGGGCACGCCCAGGAGCCGCCGCGCTCAGCGAGTGGCACCGAGCGCGCCACCTTGGCAGCAAGCCACCAGCGCTCTGCTGTGTGACGTCTGCACCACGTCCGCGCAGGCATCACGCTGTCGCCCAAGCAGGTGGAGCGCGGCACGCAGCTGGCCAAGGAGCAGGGCGTGCCCAACGCGTCGTTCGAGGTGCGGTGGGCGCCTGCCCAACTTGCGCGGGGGATCCGCACAGCCTTGTCGCAGCTAGCTTGCAGCAGAGCGCACTGCACGATGAGCAGTGCGTGCGCCGCCCACTTTCGCCGCCAGGTGGCTGCGCCGGAGCCACCCGTGGCTTCACCTCGCGTTGGTGCGCGCGGCCGCGGCGGCCGCATGCGCAGGTGATGGACGCGCTGGCCATGACCATCCCCGACAACTCGTACGACCTTGTGTGGGCGTGCGAGAGCGGCGAGCACATGCCCGACAAGAAGCGCTACGTCGAGGAGATGGTCCGCGTGCTCAAGCCAGGTGAGGAGGAGTGGGGAGGGCGAGGCGCGAGGTACGGAGGGATGCAGGGACGGAGGGAGGGGCCTGGCGCGTGGGCGCTGCGGGGGCTGCACGGCGTGGCCAAGGGCCAGGTGCGCATGCCCTACATGCCTTGCCCGGCGACAACCGCACAGCCCGCAAAGCGGCTCGTCACCAGAGGCAGCACAGCATCGTGCGCACGCTGGGTCGGCCGTGCCTCCTGCGTCCCCGACGCGCGCGCCTGGTCCCGCCGCTTGCTTGCTCCTCTCTCGCTGCAGGCGGCACGCTGGTGATTGCGTGCTGGTGCCAGCGGGAGGAGACGCCCGACCGGCCCTTCACTGAGCAGGAGCGCAAGGAGCTGCAGTTCCTCTACGACGAGTGGGCGCACCCCTACTTCATCTCGTACCAGGAGTTTGCCAGGCTCATGCAGGTGAGCAGCAGCGAGTGGCGCAATTGGCGCTGGCCGCGGCGCGAGGGCGAGCCCGCTGCGGCATACTGGCGCTGGGGGAGGAGACTGGGTGGGGAAGGGATGGCGAGCAACGCAAAGCCTGAGGGCTGCTCAGCAGCATCGCAGGTGGCCAGGGCTGGAGGGCCGCGAGATGAGTGTGAAGCTGCGGCTGCTTCATGCACTCATGGGCGCTGTCACACACGCACGCACGTCCGCAGGGCACGGGCAAGATGGACGGCGTGCTGGGCGAGGACTGGACGCCGCAGACGCTGCCCTCGTGGCTGCACTCCATCTGGGTGGGCGTGGTCAACCCGTGGCCCGTGGTGTTCAAGGGCCCGCGCATCTGGTACAAGACGGTGCGCGAGATCGTCACCATTGTGCGCATGCACCAGGCGTTCGAGTGCGGGCTCATGCAGTACGGGCTCATCCGCGGCACCAAGCTGCCCAACGGACAGCTGCAGCTCGAGGGCACAGAGGCCAAGCAGCTGGTGGGCAGTCTCTGAGCGCTCATCTGCGTGCTGTCCCTGCTTCCTTGAGTGGGCGCGTTGCACTGTGTTTTTGCCGTGCTGCTGCTGCGCTCCGGCGCACCCTTTTTGACCCCCTGGTTCAAGTAGTCGGTTGAGTGGTAAGGGAGTCGAGGAGCACCTGTGAATGAGAGGGACGAGTGACTGACAATGGTTTGGTGTATCTCTTTGCTTGGACCTGCTCCTCGTGCTCTCTCCTGGTTTGCCCTGCCGGCGCCCAAGTGTATCTGCAAGAGAGGCCTGCTGTTCCCCACGCGAGGCGTCAGTGTTGAAGAATACGGTTGGGTCACAGTCAGTCCGCAGTCACCCAGCACTCCCTCTCTCGGCTCCCCAACCCCGCGCTCAAAGCCATATTCTCTCGCTCTCCCCTCTCTCTGGCAAGTCAGGTCTCGGCGAGGACTCCATGGCAGCACCTAGCTGTGAGCTCACGACAGGAACAGGCTGGTGCACTGGGCGCGCGTGTCCTCGGGGCTCGTGACCGTGTGGCCCTGCGTGCGCTCGCTGGTGAAGATCTCGTAGTCGTTGCCGCCCTGCAGGCAGGCAGTGGGCCACCAGCTTGACGGTGAGCGTCAAGCCTCGCCACCCCCTGCTGCTCCTACAGGCCCGCCCCGCAGCGCCGCCAGCGCACCGGGAAGGTCTTGTCGCCAAAGAAGTGTACCGTCTCAAACTCCTTGAGGAACTGCAGGCTGTACGTCTTGTCCCAGCCCTGCGCATCGGTTGCGGCGTGTGTCGCACGGCTGAGCGCGCCCAGCGGATGCGTGCACGCCACCCAGCAGCGCGCCTCCTGCCTCTCCCTCCCAGAGCTCCGCAGGACTGGCGCTCTGCCTGTTGCGCGCATGGCCCTGCACCCAGCTTCGCGCCCCCCGTCTCTCGTCTCTAACTTTCGCCCCGCAACCTGCACACCAGCAGAGCAGCAGCCCTTCTTCCCACCGCAGAGCGAGCCGCACTGCGCCACGCCCTCGCACCTGGGGGAACACGTCAAAGCTGATCTGCCCGCCGATCGAGTAGGTCAGGTTGTAGTCGGCAAACTTGTCCTTGAGCACCTCGACAAACTTCTTCCTGCGCGTGATGACGCACGGACAGGGGAGAACGACAGAGGATGACACTGGCCTGTGCGGTCTTACATGGATCCCCGTCCACGCGTGGCTGTCGGGGCTAGCTGGCTGCCTGCCCGCCTGCACGCCCAAACTGCTGCTTGCCGCAGCACCCAGAGAGCTGCTCGCTCGCCTGATGCCGCTCTTGAGGTCGTACTGCTCAAACTCGTCGCGCTCCTCCTGGCTGCAGTTGCGGCCGATGGGCGACACGTTGAGCATGCCGTTGCGGAACTCGACAAAGGTGCCGCGCTTGATGGGGATGTCCAGGTCCGCGATGTAGTGCAGCACAAAGTTGATGAAGGTCTTGAGCTTGTCCTCGCCCAGGAACGCCTTGAGGCTCTGCAGGTGCAGGTGGCCACAGCACGTTGTCACCACCACGTTGAGCCACTTATCCTCATCCTCAATTGAGCCGCACAACAGCGCAGGTGAGCGCCAATACGGGCGCGGGGCGGCACCCGCTGCGGTGGGCGCGCCACGCACCTGCTTGGCCAGCAGCTGGCCGGCCTTGTAGGCCACCAGGCCGTTCTCGGCAAACACGTAGTCGTAGGCGTTGATGACTGCGCTTGCGGCAGCAGCAGCGGGGCGGCTACAGCCCAGGCCGACCGCAGGTCGTCGAGCTGTTTTGCGGGGCCACCTCTCAACACTCACGGTCGTCTCCCAGCTGCTCGGCGATCTTGTGCAGGTCGCTGCCGCCCACGATGCCCACCGTCACCGACTGCGCGGGGCAAGGCGTTCGCGCTTGGGGGCCACCTGTTGTCGAGGTCGAAGATCTTGCGCAGGCGAGGAGCAGCTGTGGCCGCTCCCAGCCCCTCACCTCACGCAGCGTCTGCATGAACTTGAGCATCTCGTCGGTCGCCCTCTGCACGAGGACAGCCAGGCAGCGAGGCATTGCATCGGCGGACGGGTGCCAAACAGCACCTCGGCTGTTCGCTACGCGCGCGAGCCTCACCTTGCGAGGCGCCGTGAGCGTGCCATCCACGTCGAACAGGGCAATCGTCGTGGTCGACTTGGCGGGGGCCATCTTGCTGCTGCTGCGAAGTGCCAAAGTGCGTGCGGCACGCCGTGCGGGACGGTCTCGCATGCAGGACTCGCGCCTCAAGGCCCGCGCCTGGAGGGGTGCTCCTGCTCCTCCTAGCATCCCTGGATCCATAGGTGTGGGCGTCATGGTGCACAGGATGCGCCAGCCCACGCACCGTCATGACGCCCGGCGAGGCCCCAGCGCCGCCGCGCCCAGGCAGCATCCACGAGCCTGGGCGTGTTGCAGACAGCTGGGCTGAGGCACCGCCTCGCTCCCACCAGCCCCATCCACTGCTCATCCTCCGCTGCGCTGTCGGCAGGGCCCGACGTCGCCCGACATCGCGGTCCAGCACGCGTCCCGCCGAGCGCAGCCGCCAGGGCTGGTCTCTCCTGAGCTCGTTCCTTGCCAGACCTTGGCAGGTGCAGGTCGAGCTGCTGAGCCTGCTGTTGTGTTGTGGCCCGTGCCTTGGACGGGCGTCTGCACCGGGGCGCCCTGGTGGTTGCCGAGGCCATCGCCAGGAACGCCTTTGCGCACGCCCCAAGGCTTTCACTGCTGATGATGGGCGTGCTGCCCCCGCTTCGAGCTCTGCTGCACGATGGCCGATCGCCCACGCCCTCCATGCGCCATGCGGCGGTGTGTGCGCGCTCCGGCCGCGTGCCCAGGCCCCACACGTCCCCCGATGCCTTCACCCGTCCCTCAGCAGCACTGATGGGCGTCACATCAAGGCCCTGATCAGCTGCTAGCCCCTCACACCACCCCGAGCAGCCCGGCAGCGGGGAGCGGCAGCAGGAGCAGCGGCGGGCGTCGCCAGGGCCAGCGGCGCGGCTTTTGCCTCGCTTCCATTAGCCTCAGCGGCGGGAGCGCGGCTGTGCTGCGGCGCTTGGCGGGGCAGTCAAGGCGCGAGATCGCCCGCGATGTTTTGCGCCATTTCGGGCTCGGTGCCCGAGCAGCCCGTGGTGTCCACCAAGTCGGGGCACGTCTTTGAGCGGCGGCTGGTGGAGAAGTATGTGCGCGAGACGGGCAAGTGCCCCATCACGGGCGAGGCGCTGGCTTTGGAGGAGCTGCTGCCGCTCAAGGCCAGCAAGGCGGCCAAGCCGCGCACGGCGCCAGCCACCAGCATACCCGGGCTGCTGGGCCTGTTCCACGACGAGTGGGACGCGCTGATGCTGGAGACGCACACTTTGCGGCAGCAGCTGCACACGGTGCGGCAGGAGCTCTGCCACGCGCTCTACCAGCACGACGCTGCGACACGCGTCATCGCCAGGCTCATGCGAGAGCGGGACGAGGCGCGGGCGGCGCTGGAGCAGGCGCGCGAGGCCATTCTGGCCGAGCAAGCGGCGGGCAGCAGCGGCAAGCGCGGCGCAGCGGAGGGCGCAGCGGCGGAGGCGGCCAAGCGGCAAAAGACGCCCAGCATCCCGGAGGAGGTGCTGCAGGAGCTGCAGGACGTGAACCAGCAGCTCAGCAAGCAGCGCAAGAAGCGGGAAATCAGCAAGACGCTGGCGACGCCCGAGGAGCTCGCCTCGCTGGCGCTGCTGTCCAGCACGCCGCTGCACAAGACCACGCAGCCCGGCATCACGGCGCTCGCGCTCAGCCCCGACGCCAGCCGCAGTGTGGTGGCCACCGCGGGGGCCGACGCCACGGTGCAGCTCTTCGACTACGCCGAGCAGCGCATCGCCGCCACGCTCGAGGGGCACAGCAAGCGCGTCACCGGCGTGCAGTTCGTCTCGCCGGGCGTGCTGCTCACCAGCTCGGCCGACAAGACGGCGCGCGTGTGGCGGGCCGACGCGGCGGGCGCGGCGTTCGCGTGCGCCGCCACGCTGCGCGACCACACCGCCGAGGTCGTCGGCGTCACGCTGCACCCCAGCCGCAAGTACTTTGTCACCGGCTCGGCCGACGCCACCTGGTGCTTCTACGACCTCGAGGCCGCCGCGCTGCTGCGCACCGTGGCGGCGGACGAGGCGGCGGGCGGCGCCGGCGCCGGCAAGGACGGCTACACCACGCTGCAGTTCCACCCAGACGGCCTCATCCTCGGCACGGGTGAGCCAGCGAGCAGGGGGGGAGCGGGGGATCGACGTCGATCGCAGCCGTCGTCCCGTGCTTTTCGTCGGGGGAGGGAGCAGCTCGGGAGCGTGAATTCAGCGCCCGGCTGCGCGCGCATGCGCTCTCCGCAACGCCCACCTCCCTGATGATGTGCGCGTGCGTGTGTGCGCGCAGCGACCGAGGCGTCGGCGATCCGTATCTGGGAGGTCAAGCAGCAAAAGAACGTGGCCACCTTCACCGAGCACACCAAGCCCGTCAAGGCGCTGGCCTTCAGCGAGAACGGCTACCACCTGGCCAGCGCCGCCGAGGACGGCGTCAAGGTGTGGGACCTGCGCAAGCTCAAGGTGCTCAAGTGAGTGAGGCGGCGCGAAGGGGGGCCAAAGGGGGGGCGTGTGTGGGAGCAGGCGGCGGCGGGCGACGGACAGACAGCGGGGGCGTGTCCGTGCAAGCTGGGCAGAGCGTGCCATGCGGGCGGGAGCGTGTGGCGCTGACGCGGCGGGTGTGTGCATGCGCGTGTGTGTGGCATGCAGGTCGCTGTCGCCGTACGAGGACGCCGGGTGCCACGCCGCCGTGTTTGACCTCAGCGGGCAGTACCTGGGCGTCGGCGGCGCCGACGCACGCATCTACAACGTCAAGCAGGTGCGCCACTGGGCCGCCGTTGGACTGGCTGGCTGGCTGGGTGGGTGGCTGGTGCAGCGCTCCACAGGCCTCGTGGCGTCTGCCGGCAGCGCCGGCGCTCGCGAGTTGGGGCAGGGAATGGAGGAGTGGGGCAGGCGCGGTGCCTGTCAGATGCGCGTGTGCGGTGCTGCATGCTTTTGCGCAGGACTGGTCGGTGGTGCGGACGTTCCAGGACGTGCCCAAGAAGGGCGTGCTCAGCCTGCAGTTTGGCGCCGACGCCAAGCAGCTCTTCGTGGGCGCCGCCGACCACAACCTGCGCGTGTTCGGCCTGCCGCCGGCGTGAAGCAGCGGCGGGGGCGCGTGGGGGTGTTTGCCGCGCCTTGGGCCTGCCGCCGGCGAGAGCGGCGGCGGCGCACCAGCGGGAGCACGGGTGTGCTGGCGGTGTCCACCTGAGTGTCGGTGGCAGCTGGGGCGCGGCCTTGCTGGCGTCGCACGTGGGCGTGGCGTGCCTGTGCGCTCCGCCGGGGGCTAGCCGGGTTGCTGGGCCGATGCGCGAGGGAGGGTCGCCGGTGTCGTTTGGTTTGGTGTGTGTTTGTGCGCCCGCCGGACGCGTGTGCGGAGGAGCCGCGAGGTTGAGCGCTGCTGACGCCACGCCACGCACGCAGATAGCGCGTCCTGATCTGCCTCTGCCTACCTACTACATGCTGCTGTCAGCACTGCGCGAATGCTCTATTCCCCTGACCCTCCTCGCATGGCAAGAGTGAGCGAGCGAGCCCCGCCGCACGATTTGTGCGGCCAGACAGACAGCAGGAAGAGAGGCACAGCGAGCAGCGTATATCAGCCTGCTCCTGGGGCCGGTGATGCTGGCAAAGGCGGCCGGAGCAGCAGGCGTGCGCGCCAGCGACGAGTTGCGTCTCTTCATCTACCGCGCCCAGGTCGTGTCCCTCTACCGCACGTTCCTGCGCCAGCTCCGTGACGTCAGCCAGCCCGCCAGAGGTGCGCCTGTGCGGCCTCAGCTGCGCCGTGCGCGAGGTGGCACGCCTGCCCTCCACGCCGCCGGCTCGTCCTGCGGCCCCGGGCGCCCCGACCAGCCCACCGCACGGGCATCGGCTCGCGCATGGGGTCGTCGCGCTCGTGTCGATGGCTGACGGCGCGCGCTTATGGCCGGCGCGCAGGCGAGATGCACGCCGAGATCCGGCGCCAGTTCGACGCGGCCAGGCAGGAGCGCGACGTCTACCGCGTCAAGTACCAGCTCAGTGACGGCAGGCAGAGGCTCAAGCAGCTCAAGGACATGCTGGGGCTCAAGGCGTGAGGACTCCGTGGACGACCCAGGGCGCGCGGCACATGCACAGCGGCGCGCAGAAGTCTCTTTCGCGCAGTAGAGGAGGAGGCACAGACATCACGATGACAGGACAGCAGCAGCAGCAGCGGCGCCCTGCGCTGCCGGCGCATTACGCAGCGTTCCTGCAGCGGCGCGCCGGTGTGCTAGAAGGGCTCGCCGACAACCTTGGTGAGGCGGACCCAGGCTGCCACGGGTGCCACTGACGCCGCCTGCGTGCGCATGCCTTCAGGGCACGGCAGGCGCATTGCCTGGCGGCACTCTGCCTGGCAGGGCGGGGCGCCAAACCTTGCGGGGGTGGGCGCCCGTTGGTTGGTCGGCTGCAGGCGACAAGTCGCGCAAGGGCAGCGTGGACGTGCGCGCTCTGCCCATTATCCACGCCATCAACGAGGGCTACGCGCACACGTACACGACGAGCAGCTGCTCGGGGCGCATCTCCGTGTTTGGCGAGCCCACCGCGGTGAGGCTGGATGTAGAGGGCAGGAGGGCAGGGAGAGGGCAGGGACGCACAGGCAGGGCGAGCGCACGGTGGTGAGGCTCGAGGGAGCAGGGAGGGGGCGAGACCGCAGGGAGCCGACAGCGGTGAAGCTGGAGGGAGGCAACGGCGCAGGGAGAGGGCGGGGAGGCAACGGCGGCGCCCGCGCACCGCCCCCCCAGCCGTCTCTCGATCCCTCCTGGGCGCGCCTCTCGCGACGCCACGCTCTCAGCAGGCCCCCGCACAGTGGCGCCGCTCCCCCTGTGGGGCGGCGCTCGCGCCACCGGCTCGCCGACGGCGGCCGGTGCCAGCAGGTGCCGCGCCGGGAGGAGGAACGTGACGCCGCTCACTCGTCGTGTGCGTGGGCGCCTGCGTCGTCGGTGCATGCAAGCAGGAGACGCGGCTGGCGGGCACGTCAGATGTCTCGCAGCACCAAGGCAAGCGAGCCAATCACATGAACCACATGGTCGTGCGTGTGCGGGCGTGCATGCAAAGCAGGAGACGCGGCTGGCGGGCAAGAAGGGCGGCGAGTGGGTGTACGCAAGCCACGACCCCGCCGACGTGGACGAGGTGCTGCGGCTGGTGCACGCGCGCTGCGGCTCGGGTGAGCAGTCCCAGCAACGCCTCACAAGCCGCATGGGCGGCCAGCACTCATCTGCGTGGGGGGCCTGCCAGGTTGCGGGCGTGCGGGCGCTGCCGCAGCCCTGCGCCGCGCCTCTGGTGGCCTTGCCCGCGGCGCTGCAGCAGCTTTGCAGGTCCGCAGCTGGCGTGTGGACGGCGGCGCTGGAACGTGCCCCATGGCTGCCGTGTGGTGTCGCGTGCGCGTGTGCAGGCGCCACGCTGGTGTTCCGCTTCGAGCCCTTTCTGCTGCACTGCGAGTGCCTGCACATGGAGGCGGCGCAGCGGCTGCTCACGCTGGCGCGGCTGGCCGGCTTCCGCGAATCGGGAGCCACCCAGGGCTCGGGCGCAAACCCTCGCGTCATGGTGAGGGGAAAGCGCGCGCCGCCCGGGGAAGGCCGCATGCGCGCGCATGAGCTTCCCTCCATCCAGCACTCTGCGTGCGAGATGGGCTGCGTGGCCGAGGCCCTAACCCTGACCTGGGGTTTTGCGTGGGCGCATGGCAGGTGGGCATTCGTTGCAGCATCAAGCTCGAGGTGCCCGTGGCGGACGAGGGGCGCATGCTGGTGCCCGACGAGTACCTCAGGTGAGGGCTTAGGGCTTAGGGCTTAGGTCTGGAGCGCGTGCCTCGCACCCGGACATGTTGCTCGCCGCTGAGGTGGGGGCCTTGCCCTTTCGTGGCCCATAAACTGATGTACTCCTGGCGCTTGACGTCGCACCCGCGCTGCGTCTGCTGCGCTGCTGCGGCCGTGACAGGTACCTGGTGGCCGCCGCCAACCGCAAGTTCGACCTCAACACGGCGCGCATGCAGCGGCTGCAAGCCCTAATCCAGCAGGACCTGCTACAGCAGCAGCAGCCCGGCCTAGCCCCGCACCTCTCCCTGGGCGCTCTGGACGACGACCCATTTGTCGACGACGACGACGACCGCTTGCCTGACGAGGACGCCGGCGGCAGCAGGCAACAGGCGGCGGCGGCGGCGGCGGCAGCGGCGGTGAGGGCGGCGCCGGCGAGGAAGCGCGCTCTGCGCGCCGTGGCGCCGGAGCTTCGGACGCCGCTGCAGGACCTGAGGGCGCGCCAGGTGCGCCGCGCTGGTGGTTGGCCCCGCAGCGCCTCCGCCGCCGCTTCGCCTCACCCGCCGCCCTCTGTGGCGAGGCGGCTGTGCTGCCGTCAGACCTCTTTCGCTGCCGTGTGCGTCGCCGCCGCCTCAGCACAGCCTTTTTGCGCGCGTCGCGCGACAGTCCCGTGCCGCCCTGTGTCTTGGTTGGTCCCCCCTGGGTGCAGGTGCGCCTGCTAAAGCGCCTGGACGAGTTCACCCAGCGGCTACCTGACGCCGCGAGGGCCGCCCTCCCTCGACCCACCCGCGCCGGCGCTGCGTCGCCCTCCGAGCGGACACCAACTGACGCGGCCGCCGCCGCCGCCGCCGGGGCCGCCGCCGCCCCCGCGCCGTGGCGCCCCGAGGGCGCCGAGCAGGGCGGCGACATGGACGAGGGCTCGGACGAGGGCTTGGACGCGCGCGCGCTCAACGGCGGCGCCGCGGCCGTCGCGCCCCCGGGCAGCCAGGCGGAAGGTGGGGCGGCGCAGGGTCGGCGTGCCGCCGCCGCAGCGGACGGCGGCCCGTGGATGGTGCAGGTGCTTGCCCCGCACGCCAAAGCCCTTAAGGACGCCCTAAAGGCGTGCGGGTGGCTGGACGTGGAACGGCTGGGTGGCGAGCTCAGCCACCCCGACATCCAGCAGAAAGTGGCTGAGTGGGAGGCGCAGCACGGCCGCGACACGTTGCGCGAAAACGGCGCCGCCCACGCGCCGGCCCACGCCGCGAACGGCGGCGCGGAGCAGGGCGCAGGCGCCGACGCTGCTGCCGCTGAGGGCAACGGCGGCGGCGGCGGCGCGGGCGCGGCACCGTCGCGCGTTGCGTGGGTGGTGCTGCCCATCCACGCCGCGGCGGCGCAGCCGCTGCAGCGCGCCATCGACGCCCTCTCTCTCTCCTCCTCGGCAGCAGCGCCACACGGCGCGGGCAGCGGCGATGACGCTGCCGCAGCCGAGCAGCTCTCGGGCGTTCCGGAGGGCGTGCTGAGCGCGCTGCGGCCGCCCGCCCTCGCCACCGTCAACGGGGCGCTCGGCTCGCTGGAGGACGCCGCGCAGCCGGCGGCGGCGGCCACGCCTGGCAAGGAGCGGGAGGAGGAGGCGCGGCGGCCGCAGCGGGTGGGCGTGGGCGTGCGGCGGCTGGACCTGGGCCCCAGCGGCGCGGTTCTGCGGGGCGGCCTGGCTGGGCGCATGCGGCAGGCGGTGCGGCGGCTGCTGGAGCGGGAGGGCGCGCCGCCAGACGTGGCCGAAGCGCTGCTGGAGGACCTGCCCAGAAGATGGGGGCAGGTGCGCGCATCCGCTTCCTCTGCCAGACGTCTCGCAGCGCAAAGGCACGCGAGCAAAACACGCGAGCAGCGAAACAGCCACGCAGCGCAGGGCTCGTGAGCGCGACGTCATGTCATGTGAGCTTCTCCGTTCACGTGCTGCGCAGGTCGGTGACGTGGCGCTGCTGCCGCACCAGGGCGAGTGCCTCCGTCACCCAGAGTGGGACCGCTGGTTCCCCTCCGCCGGCAGCGGCGGCCCCGGCGGCGCCGTCGGCCCGGCAGAGGGCGGGCGGGAGGACAAGCGCCGGACGCTGCTCGAGGCCATTGCGCGGGCGCTGGGCGTGGGCAGGCTGGCGCGGCACGCGCGAATCGCCAACACGGGTGAGCGGGTCAGCGTTGCTGCTGGTGCTGCGACGCGTGCCGTCGGCCACGCCTGTTTGTCCGTTGGTTGCGCGACCTGCCTCGGCGCGTGGTGGCTGACGTCGCCTGGCGCAGCCGTGGCGCTGAGCGGCAGTGCTTGCGCTGCTCGGCACGCCGCCGCCGCCGCCGCCGCCGAGAGCCCAGTTGTGATGCGCTGCATGGCGTCGCCCCCCTCCCCCCCACCCGAACGCAGGCACGCGGGACAGCCAGGCGGTGATGCTGCTCGGCGACGCGCGGCTGGGCGGCTGGACGCGGCACCGTGAGCACCAAGTCACCTACGTGCTGGACGTGACGCGCTGCATGTTTTCCGCCGGTGCGCGCCACCCACCACCTCCTGCCTCCCCTGCGGACCGGCGGCAAGGAAGACGCGCGCCAGCAGACTGCGCGACAGCCATACACACTCCCTGTGGGCCCCCGCAGCCACATCGCCAGCGCCTTAGGGAATGACGGACGCCCTTTGCTGCGGGCCTGCGAGATGGGTCGCTGTTGACGACGGCGCGGCGGGCGGAGGCGGCCGCCGCGGCCCGCGCCGATGCAGGCGGGTTGAGCTTGACGTGGCGGCGGCGCGCCTCTTGCCCGCTCTGCTCGCGCGCCGTGCAGGCAACCACTCGGAGCGCCGGCGCATGTGCGGCCTGCCCGCCGCCGGCGAGACCGTGGTGGATTTGTTCACGGGGATCGGCTACTGGACCCTGCCGCTGCTGGCCAGGGCGGGCGCGGCAAAGGTGCGCGCATCGTGGCAGCGGCCTGCAGCCCACGGCGACATCTCTCGTGCGCGCCTGGGGGGTGGGCGTGTGAGGCAACCCCTGACGGAGGGAGGACGCCGGCAGGGTCCTGGCGCGCGCTGCTGTGTAAGTCTTCCCCGTCCAGGATGGTGGCGTGGCGTGCGGCTGGGGTGGCGGGTGGTGTGTATGCGGCGCGCAGGGGTGCATGTGCAGTGCGTTGGCTAGGGCATCACACAGTGGTACCAGAGGGATTGCGATGCCCTAGCCTTCCGCAACCACGCCTGCCGGCGTCCTTTCTTTCTTGCAGGTGTATGCGTGCGAGTGGAACCCGGCGGCGCTCGAGTGCCTGGCGCGCGGCCTGGAGGCCAACAGGGTGACGGACAGGTGCGGCGCTCCACGCGCACGCCTCGCCCTGCAAGCCTGTGCGTGTTGGGACTTGCATTCGGCTGTGGCGGGACCAGAGCTGTGTGTGCGTGTCAAGCTCGCTGCAGGTGCGAGGTGCGGCCGGGCGACTGCCGGCACGTGGCGCCGCGCGGCGTGGCTGACCGCGTGCTGCTGGGCCTGCTGCCCACCAGCGACCTGGCCTGGCCCGCCGCCGTCGCCGCGCTCAAGGACGCCACCGGTGCGGGCAGCCTCCCTCCGCCTTTGTGCTTTGGATCCCGCCCTACTCTTCTCTCGAATCCTAAGAAGCTGACGGGCGCGTGTGCATGTGCGACGGCATCCGTTGTCCATCCGAGCTTCGGCTTGGGTCCGAGGGGCGGGCGCTGAGCGCCGCCTGTTTTCCTTGCGCACGCATTGTTGTGCCGTGGTGCGCAGGCGGCGTGCTGCACGTGCACAGCAACGTGCTGGACGCCGACGAGGCGGCGTGGGTGGAGCGCATGCGCGGCGATCTGCAGCGCCTCTGCGCGTCGGCGCCGGGCAAGGGCCCCGGGTGGACGGTGCGCGTGGCGCACGTGGAGCGGGTGAAGTGGTACGCGCCGTGCGTGCGGCACGTCGTGGTGGACGTGCTGGTGCGCCCGCCTGGCTTCGCCCCCGCCTGACGCCTGCTGTGCTGCTGGATGGCTGGTTCTCTGCAAACGCGACGGCCTCTTTCCCACCAGCCAGCAGCCCGGTGCGCAGGAGGTGGTTGCAAGGTGGGCGGCGCCGAGCACACGACAGGGAGAGCGGACGAGGCGCCCGTGGTGGCGGGAGGGGCTAGGTCACACAAGGGTCAGGAGCTCTCTCTCTTGTGTGCGTCAAGGAACACGCCAAACCACGAACGAGCCGCCAACGTGAGGTGTGACGCGTCGCGCGGGGGGACGTCAAAAAGCGGCGACCGTTTTCCCGCGCCGCCCGCCACCACGCTCTGCCCGGGCGCGGCCCCCAGATTCATCTCTCTCGTCTCACCCACGCTGCCGGCACGCGCACGCGCACACGCGCACCCGCCGCAAGCTTGAGCAGGCAGCAGGGGGCGCAATTAACCAACTGCAACAGGACCCACCACCAGCACCCGAGACTGCAGAAGCACAGGGAAGGGAGGGGGGGGAGAGCAACCCAGGGCGCAGCCAGCACGTCCGCTGTCTCCGCCCCCCCGCCCCCGCAAAGAAAGAGGAGCACGCAGCGCGAGAGGGCGTCCCGCTACAATTGTGGCTGCGGGGGAGGAGGCAGAAGAAGAAGGGATGAACAAAGGGTCCCCACGTCTGGGGGGATCGTGCGCTCCCCGCTGCCCGCACCCCCCTCCCCTCCTCGCACGGTCCTTGTGGGTCGTGGTGGTGGTGGCGGTGGTGGTGGTGGTACACACTCTCAAAGCTGGAGCAACAACTCGTACATTGCCGCTGCGCTGGCTCCTGGCGCCGGAGCCCCCCATGGCCCGCACGCCACGCCCTCACACCCCAGCGCCGCCCCTCCCTTGCGTCAGCGCAAGGCACAAGCCGAGCGACCCCACGCCGCCAGCCGGGCAAGGAGCGCCGCGCCGCCGCCGCCGCCGTCAGGCGCCGGGCCCTGCGTGAAGCTGCGCCGCTGCGTGCTGCTGCTGGTGGTGCTGGTGGTGCGCCGCCGCCCTCCCGCCTTGCTGCACGTCATGCTCGTGCTCGTGCTGCTCGTCCACCACCTCCTCCGCCTCCGCCTCCTCAAAGGCGCCAAACGTGTTCTCCCCGCTGTAGGTGATGTACAGGAAGCCGTCCTCGTCCCGGTGGTCCTCGTAGATGGAGGACATGAGCGCCGCTGCGGGAGGTGGCAGCAGCGCACGGGGCAGCGGCGCGTGTGGGGTTGTGTCCGTGCGCCATGCGCAACGAGCCGTCCGTTGCGGAGCGCGCTGCACGTGCACGCTGAGGTGGCCGATGTGAGAGAGAAGAAGCCGGAGAGGAGGGGAGGCGGGATGCGGCAATGTGCGCGTGTCGCGCTGCCTCGCTCATGCGCACCCGAGGGGGGCAGGACGTTGCGGACAAAGATGAAGATGGCCTTCTCCGGGTTGAGCTTGATGCGCTTGCGGATGACGTAGACAAACTGCCCGACGGTGAGGTCGGAAGGCACGAGGTACCTGCGGCGTGGGCGACACGCGTGCGAGCGTGCAAGACAAGGGTTGTCGATTTGCGTGCGCAGTGCTGGGGAGCTCCTGCGTGCTCGTGTGCTGCGCTGCAGCACAAGAGAGCCTGCGCACAGGCCGCTGCTGCTGCGGAGCTGCTGCAGAAGCTGCGCCACGCTAGGCGCCTGCTGGCGGCGTTTGAGCGGGCTGCTCCCCAGGCTCTTCTCCGCACGGCTGTGCACGCCCCAGGCCCCAAAGCCCTCTGCCTCTGCTTGCCGCGCTGCCCTTGGAGCTGCTGCCGCGGGCGTGTGCTGCTTCCCATCAGGATGAGCGCCCAGGGGAAAGCGCGCGAGCGAGCACCGCG
>VFQP010003325.1_pt1 | contig 16474 bp, 12 predicted proteins | sample 3512351 | NCBI WGS metagenome assembly VFQP01 (sample SAMN10412372, study PRJNA504923) | tailings metagenome | isolation source: Relicate 1 Philex TSF1 revegetated site | place: Philippines: Tuba, Benguet | collected 2017-08-29
AATAGATGTTGTATGCCGATCCATAACCATTTTTGGGAAAGCAGCACGAAGAGAAATGTCACACACAAAAACTGCTGCGCAACGTTTTGTTTCTCTTTATACCAGGAAAAAACACTTAATATTCCTCCCATCAATATAAAAATCCACGGTAGATTCATGGTTAAAAACATTAATTTTTTATCCTGCGCGAATAAATCAAATTGTAATTGCCGATAAAAAAGACCATGGAGTGTGAACGAGAGCGGTTCGAGAGACCAATGAGCACGGTGAGAGATTGGCGCATACGTGGCAACTGCCAGTAATTGCGGCATGGTAAAGAGCATGAGGAGAAGACTAAAAACGAAGAATTGGTACCAAGCATAAGACCAGTCTGGTTTTTGGATAACCACCAACCACAATAAAGCGAATACCAGTAAGTAAGGCACACCAAAGGTAAACGTCGTCATGAAGGAAAGCAAAAATGCTCCGCCTAGCGTTTTAACAAACCATGGTGTTTTTCCCATTATCCGTTGAAGCAACCACAGCATCAAGGGAACACCGGGTAAAGTGAACATGGCTCCCACTGTATAGTAGGAAAAACAAGCAAATAGAATGCCAGACAAGCAACTCCATCTAGCATTTACATTAAACTGCTCATAAGTAATTCTGGACGCAAAAAAAATGGCAACAAAATATTGCAAGAACCGGTGCAAACCATTCGCAAGCCATGTTGGAAAGATAGAAAATAAAGCCATTTCAAACCCAATGGGGTTTGCATTTCCCCAAAAAGCGAGCCTGTCAACACCACCAGCAATAAAAGGTGACCAGAATGAAAAATTACGCCCAGGAAAACTCAAAGCCTTTAAAGTAGGGATCGTCTCAAGGCCACTGCCGTATCCATATATCCAAGAAAATGGTCCTAGAATCCAAGACTCGCAAGAGAACAACAAAGCGCCAAAACAAGCGACATAAAAAAATAGGCGAACGGAATGAGGTTTATTATAAGCGCTTGTCATTATTAGATCCGTGAAGTAAATATTTATCATGGCGCTTGAAGTACATCAAACAAACCAAAAGAACAATAAGAGCGCTTATTTGCACTGCTCGCGCCCATACCGTGGTAGAGAGCGAGGTATAATGGAAATGCACCAGGTTAACCAAAGGCGGTACAACTACTCCCCTCATCACAACATTTGTAGGATAAATCGGCAGCAAACGCCCCGCCGCTTCTGCTTGCCATCCGGGAAAATACAATTCGTTCACGACTAGAAATCTTTGTTTAGCCGCTGGTTTAAATTGCACAAAGAGGTCATCTCCATCGCCATAAATACGAACAGGCTCATGATTCTTATAGCGAGGAAAATTTAAATATTCAAAATTCTCCACAGCTGAAACCTTCTCCGGTGATACAATGTCGTTACCTTTAAATATTACTCGAATTGCCTCGGTCAAAGAAGGAACGGATTGCACCGATTCAGCAAAAAATGCTCTTGGTGTCACTCGCTCCGGAGAGGACAAAATGTCAAAATCACTGGGTTTAGAACCGGAAATAATCTGATGATGTTTTGAAGTGATATTACGATATAGACCATTTTTTACCATCAATACCGATTTAACATTTAAAAAACCTAATAATTTCCAAGGAATATTGTTCTCTTCACTAAAACTTAATGTACGTAAATCGATTCCATTCGTCCAAGGAAGCGCTCTGATACGTTTTGGAACACCAATGCCATAATAACCATCTATGGCCCTCAAACCCCAATACTCAGGTACATGACCTGCGCAAAAGCCATTAGCCAATTTTTTGTCACAAATCAATGCTACACGATATAGATCAGGTTGAGTGCGTTGATGCAGTTGGTGTATTTGCTCTTGCGAAGGTTTGGTAAATTCTTGCGAGTGGGCATAATACATATCACCCTTATAAAAAGGTTGATTCATATTGAAATTCTGCAGACCATTTATTGTAAAATTAGCAGTACCGAGACATTGCAACATAATAAAAAAACACAAGCCCTTATAAATCACCTCTTTCACCCAAGGAAAAATAAACTTAACACTCAGAATAAACAGGCATAATATCACTACGACGAGGCTTGTTTGTATGCGATGAATCGATTGCAAATTAATCTTAACGCCCATTTGCATAGGCTGCCAACCATGAGAGAACGTATAAAGTTCTACAAGCCAATAAAATAATCCCGCTAAACCTAAGCTCAGTGTTATCATAAAAAACTGATTGAATTTTTTTATATTTGAGTCCACCTTTGGTTTAATTTGGGCCAACGCACCAGCCAATAAGATAGCTAAAGCCATTAGTCCAATAATTAATATTCTCGCGTGTGTAAAATCCATTTTAAAAAATAGCAGGTACAATCCCTCTGTCATCATAGGCCATAAAATAACCAACAAACAACCGATAAAAATGATACTAAAAAACAAAAAATCCGAGCGAAAAAATATCTGCTTAAAATAGCAAATCTGCTTTATACCGACCAAAATTAGCAAAAAAGGTACCACAGAAGATGTATAAATAAGGAAGCCTTCTGTAAGATTAATATTATTTTTTATCTCAAAAGCCTCAGACGGAAAACGCCCGTAAATATTTGCATCAAACCAGCGTAAAATTTCATACGGGCGTATATTTTGAAATTGATAAATATCATCAAATTTTTTGAAATCCATACCAGGTATAACACGAGAGTACTCACGCATGACCTGCCAAATCCCAAATATTCTAGGACCAGCAAAAATAATTGCAATCAGTAGACTCATACTGAATATCAGGAAAGGATAGAATTTTTTTTGAGCTCGACTTATCCATACCGAATACGATCCAATCAACATTATCGCATAAGCTGATTTTTGCAAAAACATAAATTCGAGCATGAGGCTCAGCAATAAACTGAGAAAGAGAAATCTATTAGCCCTATTCGAGTAACTCAAAGTTCGTAAACACCAAATACATAAAGGTATAACAATAAATACAGAAAAACTCATGGCGTTTTGACTAACTTTCAGCAAAGTTAAGCCCGAAAATTGATAACACACTGCCGACGTTAGGGTTGCTAGGCTTGCCCCCGTAAATGCACGTACACAGATATAAGCCGATACCCCGGCTGTCATGAGTAATCCAATGACAATGAAACCCATGACCGTGTATGCTTTTGATATACCAAACCACTTCAAAATCGGTAATAAAAAATGGGGATAAATATACGGTAAGGCGAAACTGTCATATCCCATCATTTCATGTTGGTTCCATGCCTGAATCGGCGAATGAGCAAGATAATGTTGGGTAATTTTTAAATCGCTGTTTAATCGATCCGGATTTCCTATCCAAAGATATCCTTGAAATTCAAATCGAAATAACCACAACGCCAGCACGCTCAGGGTTACAACAGCGAAGATATCAAACCAAACGCGCTCCTTTGAGCTGGCATTTATCATGAAGTTTCCATATACATCGGCAAAAATGGTTTATTTAACCTGAGTTAGACTTAAGTAAAACGCGTTTGAACCAATTTAAAATGAGGCTCATGAGGCTAAATTTTGTCGCACCTAAGCGGTAATAAGGATTATCATAAATTAATTCACCTGCCCGAACTAATCGATTGATACGTGTGGATAAAATGACCTCAGAATTATATTTTTTTAAGATTTCTAAATGACTTAGTCGGCCATTTTGGGATATAAACTCCCTCAGCAATCGAAAACGCAACGATGTATAATTTAAGTTTACAAAGGTAAAGTATCCAAACCCTAAAGCAATCATCGCGCCCATATTGACACAAAACGTGCCAGCAATATCTAGAAAGGAAAATTGTTGCAAGAACATCAATGCCAGTGAAAAAATCCCAGTAAAAAGAAAGCCAATAAAAAAGCTGATTAATAATAGTTTCCACGGTGTTTTTTGAGAAAAGGCATGAAGGAGTACCACATGGCTAAGAACCTGCACCAACAATCCTAACAAGGGCAAAATTGCCAAGTATATGCTCGCGTTCATATCATCCTGCATCCGAAAATTTAAAAAAAGAGGTGGTCGTATTAAAAAGCTTGCCTATGCGCCACCCTTTTGGTGTCAATTGGTAATATCCACCAACTTTTATCAATAATCCATCTCGAATCATAGCGGGTAATCTAGAGTCAGTTAGAAGCGTATCGTTTATGATCTCAAGATAATCTTCAAATTTACATTCACGTTTTTGCGCTGTTAGGGCAATCAATCCTAGAGAAGGGCTATTTTCTTCTACCGCTGAATAGAAACAAATATAGGCGAGCATGACAGGAATATAAAACACACTAATATGGAAAAACTGAGTCCAAGTTAAACGAAACACTGGCGAAACGAATCCAACGGAAGAGGTTATCGCTAAAACGCTTATAAAAATAACCATCAAACATTTTGTGTGCTTCCTTGGCAATGCTATCCGCCATATTATTAGATGGACTAGCCAGGCGAATAAAATAGACAGCGAGCAATACAAAAATATTTTCATATTTCATCCATTTAGTAACTCAAATCCATAATTGATATCACGCACTTTATCATATCTTGACAAGATAAATTTGCAAGATCTTGGGGGGAAATATTCGATTGTGGAATGAAAATATCCATGCAATAATCAGGCAATTCAAGCAAAATAATAACCATTAGCAGAATGACTAAAAGCTAAGATTATCCTTACCTTAATGAAACAAGAAGAATTATGTTTAAAAAAAATTATGTTAAAGCTCTCCAATTTTTAATTGGTATCGCATTAATTACTTTTTTATTGAATAAGATAGACAAAGGAAAAATTACTGATTTAATCAGCCAAGTTCCGTTGCATTATTTATACTTAGCTTTATTTTTACTATTCTGTCAGTTGGCTATATCCGCCTATCGGTGGCTGCTAATCATAAGGTTTTCCGGTTTTTCACTTTCTTTTTTTGAATGCTTTGGTTCCTGCGCGATTAGTTCTTTGGTCAATACCACGTTACCTGTCGCAATCGCGGGGGATTTTATGCGCATGTGGTTGGTCTCTCGCAAAGGAATTCAGGCTAATGTGGCTATCAACTCAGTTTTTACAGACAGAATACTAAACACAGTCATGTTGGGCTTAATCGTTATTTTTGTTCTATTGCCTTATGTCTTATTGACCCAATCCGCCCAATCTATAAACATATATATGTGGAGTTTAATATATTCTGCTTGCTTGCTTGTGGGCTTACTATTTTTATTATTTGTAATCCCTTTACTTCTCAAATTTAAAATCGGTCATCAGAGATTTTTTAAATTTTTAATTCATTTATCTCATATCAACCGGACGATATTTCAACCTTCTTCGCAATTTTTGCTCTTTATCATGGTAACCATTTTGGGGCATTTATTGTCTTTTTCGACCATCATTATATTAGCAAGCAGTTTGCATGTCTCGCTATCGCTATGGCAGTACCTCATTTGCGCCTCAACCGTTCTTTTATTTTCAGCCATACCCATAACACCAGGAGGATGGGGCGTGCGGGAGGGAGCAATGCTGTTAGCTTTAACACCATTTCATGTCAACACTGAAGTAGCGTTAAGTATTTCAATTATATTTGGAATTGGCTTAACAGCCGCAAGCATTCCTGGAGCGATTGGATGGTTAGCTTACTGGTTAGGAACCAACCGGTCTAAAACGCTCATTTTAACAAATGAATCGTCTTAGCGGCTCCTGCGTTACCCCGGAAATATACGATAATATAACCTAGACTATTAGACATCATGACAATTTTACGATAGTCCACCTATCTTGCTTACTTGGATCATGCATCACTTCTTGTCCATACATAGGAGTATTTTGGGCTTTTCTAACATATTGTATGAAGGGCAAATCCTGGCACATGGGCTTGGGTTGACCAAGATGCGAAAACGAGTATCCAACCCAACATATAAAATAAGAAGGTTTTAAATAGCTAGGATTCATCAAATCAGCGTACCACAAATAGCGATAATCTTGCTTGATGTTCAGCGATTGTAAAGATGTATTATACTGTGATCGGGAAAACTCCTGATCGTAATACCCCCATTTTTGTGTCATATAAGCAAAAGGGGTTGCATAAGTATTCGATATAAGAGATTGGTGGTAATAAGGTGTTTTGCTTAATAAATTAATAAAGGTAAAACTCGTGGCTGGGAACTCCCTTATATAATAGTATTGTAGATGACACCACAGCATACCAAAGATTATCAGCAACAAGAAAGCAGACACACTGATAACTTTTTCTATGGTAGACACAATCTGTTTAAATTTAAGTATCCTTAATGATTTTGAGGCCAAAGAATAAAATAGCCAAGCATATAAACCAATATGAGCAAACACAGTGAAGCAGCAGGAACGAACAAAATAGCCTGTTCGGACATAACCCGGGAAAAGTTCGTAGGCGACGAAAAAACCAAGCGCTGCTGCACCTAAAAAACCTACAAGTTGCCTAAAATATATTAGGTCATCGCCTTTAAGATAAGATGTAGGGTTGTTTACCAGCAACAAGATGCCAATTATAACAAAAATTTGAGAAGAACCTTTGAGTGCACTTAGTGTATGATGATTGATTATGGCGCTTATCTCGCCAGCATTTAAACTCAGTTGACTTAAAAGATACCCCATTATCATGATCAGTATAAAGCTCGTATTGAGTGTAAAACTCATAAAAAGAGATGTCTTCTGGCTGCCACCAAAACTCTCGTTCACGGCATTGAAAAATAACCAACTTAATAAGACACAATAAAGCATTAAATACCAATGCCCAGGAATTAAATAAGCGAAAAATTTATCAAAGGACCATTCGACCGAAAGTAACGATAAGGATAAACAAAACAAACAAAGTAGGTAATTGATTAAGGTCATTATGTTTGTTTTAATTAATAAATGAATTAAAAATCGACTTTTTTTTGAAAAAATCAAATAAAAACCGCCGACGAATAAAATAACCATTAACGGAAACACTCTCAGCGAAAAACTACTAATTAGCTTCGGACGAATCAAGATGACTAAAAACGTCAAATTGCAAACAAGAGAGACCATTGCAAGAAAATTAATTTTATCTAAATAATTTTGTACATATTTTACGCTTGAAAAACTGTCAATACGCCAATTCGTATATGTCAACCAATTCAATAAAACAATGATCAGACAATTCAGTAAAAACATCGATACCAAAACTTTAGATAGCGAATTGTTTAATGTAGCCGATGTCATTGAAGAAACGAAAAAAAATCCACAGAGTAAATAAAATAAGCCTAACAAAATATATAAAACATTTTGTGAAAATCTACCTGAAGCCACGAAGATATTGTTAAGTTTTAATGCACAAAGGCCGGTGAAAGCACTGAAAAAAGCGATGATTGTCGAAAGCGTGATAAAAGGACTATAAGTTAATAGACACCCATCATAAAAATTTTGTAGCATCACCCTAAAATGGCGAATGTCACGCATCTCATTAAAGTTTTCCCAAAACACAAGGTGGTGATCATGATAAAACTGAACCACTGCTTTTGTCGTATTGACTGTATTGTTACGAGCTGTGTAAGTGTAAATTAAATCCTTTAAAAAACTCGACCAACCCAAATAAGCAATATTTTGTAGAGCAAGAATACCGATGCCAAGCAACCCACCCAATCCCATAAGTGCGAGGGCAATCAACTTTCTAGAAAATTTGGCTTGAAGGCTTAACAAATAAAAACCACAGCTAAACGATACAAACACTGCATAAACAATTTCAGTGTAAAACAAACAGATAAAGTTAATCAAAAGCAGCGGAATAAACCTTTGCCAATTTTTATCCAGAATTTTTTGGCTACATAAAAAACTGGAAAAGAAGAAAAATAAATGCCAAACACGCCAAGTATTGACATTCCATTGCGCAAACAAAAGATAATCCGTCATTAACAGTAAACACACAATCAGTGCAAATAAATTAGATATCGATTTCGCAAAAAAACGATGACAAAGCACCATCCCAGCTAAACCTATGGTAAAAGTCGTCATAACAATCTGGAACTCAGGCGTTCGAATTCCTAAAACGTATAATAATAAGGTATAAAATCGTGGAAAATTGCCCTGGTGTGTGTAAATAAACGGATGAGCAGCAGCCGTTAAACTGTTTGACTCATCGGTTAAGCCAAATGTTTCTTTTACTCCAAAATGAAAAATATTCTGTGCGTGAATAAGGGAAGAAAATGTTTCATTATTATCAAAAACGTAGGGTAATCCATGCGTAGCAATCAAAAATATGGAATAAATGGCGCAATAGATCAATAAAGTGAAAAAAAGAGATGTTTTATAAGAAATGAATTCTGGGTTTATAGAGAAGCTCAGTTTATTTTTCAAGATAAATCCTTCACTTTAGAAATACGATATCTAAAAATCACCTGAACTCTCACAAAGGCCTTATCTCCGTTGGCCTTAAATAACTCAAAGAGGAAGTAATTTAGTTTTTGACTCTAAAAAATCTCACTTTACAGTGGTAACTTCACAGAGGGAATTCTCTGTTTGGTATGACGACGTATAAACATATCGCAAAAACCAATAAACAACGACGCGACATTTCGCCACCTTAAAGCTAAAGATTTTCCTTTTTCGCGCTCATGCGCACTCGTGGGTACTTCTATATAGGTTATCCCTTCATCTAGTAACCGCGTCGTAATATCAGCATAAAAACCCACCGAGCGATACGAATGCCATCGAATAATATCGATACGACGGTGAATTGGCGTGCCATGATAATGAGCGACTTGATAACCACTCATAAAATTTACTAGGCGCGTATACATCTTTGATAGCTTCTGTCTGATCGGTTTACGATGATCTGGGTACATATAAGTGAGAATCACATCCGCCTTACCTAAATGGTCAAAGCCATTTCGTAATGCATCATCTCGATCCTGGAAATGTCCGCCAATCATGCGAAAATATTTACCACGGCCTAAAAGGGCGGCATCGATAAAATTATACGATACACCAAGCGGTTTCTTATTTTTTTTATGAATAACATTCGTGTTTGGATTTGCCTCAATAAATTGCGCTACTTCTTCTACAGAACTATCTGAAGAGGCATCATCTATCACAATCATCTCGTATGTATATGGATAATCTTTCATAACACGAACAACTTCTTGCATTGCTCGTCCTACGTTCCCCTCTTCATTACGACAAGGGATAAAAATTGTAATATCCAACTCATCCAATGCCCTTGCACGTTCAAGTAATTCGATGCCCCTTCGATTAGAGTTGTTATCCATATATCACCTTTTATTAATCGATTTATAACTCAAAGCCAGCAGCAACTGCATCATCGTAAAACATTTTAACGGTATCTAGAGAATAAGTGTCCAAATCATACCCAACTAATTCAAGCTTTTTCAAAATATCTGGTGTAACAGTGATGACCTGACAACCAATCTCATCTGCTTGGAAAATATTTAATAGTTCTCTAGGACTTGCCCAAATCAATTCTGCTGCAGGTGCTACTTTCAATAATTCAACTGCGGCAGCCATTAATGGTAGAGGATCTCGCCCAGTGTCTGCAATGCGTCCAGCAAAAACAGACACATAGCTTGGAACATAAGGCTCTAAAGCATTCACCACATCACGAACTTGTGCTAACGTCATGATGGCAGTCACATTTAATTTAATTTCTTTCGCGGATAATTTTTTAACAAGATCATAGCAAGCCTCTTGCTTGCTATTGGTGACCGGTAACTTGATATACACGTTACTTCCCCAGCTTGCTATTTCATGAGCCTGGCGCTCCATGGAATCAAAATCGTCGGAAAAGACTTCAAAGGAAATGGGCTTGGTTTTAATTTCACTTAAAATATCTAATGCAAAGGCCTTATAATCACGAATACCGGCTTTTTTCATGAGTGTAGGATTTGTTGTTAGGCCTTGAATAAATGATTTCGCATTCATTTCAAGCATACTTGCCCGATCAGCACCATCAGCAAAAATTTTAACGTTTAATGCTTCGATTGGTTTCAACATGTTTATCTCTCCCTAGAATAATCATCGCAGCGTCCAGGACTGATGGGACGCTAAAGTCCATTGAAGTTGGTTGCTTTTCCTGGTAACCATAATCAATAAAAAAAGTTTGACAACCTGCACGCTCACCAGCCTCAATATCTCGCCATCGATCGCCTATCATATAACTATTTGTCAAATCGATGTTGTATGCCTTAGCAGCAGACAACAACGCGCCGGGTTGGGGCTTACGACAGGTACAGGCATGTTCATCTAAATGGTAACAGGCTCTAAACTCGGTAATGGGCAAATGCTTGGCAAGATGCGCATGAATGTCCTCTACTGTTTCTTTAGCGGTGGTACCACGTGCCACATCAGGTTGATTGGTGATGACGATTAAAAGATAACCTGCTTGTGCAAGAGCCTCGAGCCCCTCTTTCACCCCAGGTATCAATTTTAGGACTGAAAGATTTGCTGGTGGGTAGGGCTTTCCTTGAATCACAACCGATTCATTGATGACCCCATCTCTATCTAGAAAAACAGCGCGTTGCATGACATTAAACGGCACAAGTGTCTTTAGCTTTGACGGCAGATTCCCATTTGGTTGGGTGTGCCTTTAACTTTGGATGAGAAACCAACAAATGCCATACCACCGCTTGAAATGCTTCAGAATGTGGTGTGATATTATTGGCATTCACGGTAGGAATAATGACGCAAGCATCAGCAACTTTTGCAGTATATCCGCCATCACGACCAACCACACCTGTAATTTTTGCACCGACTGATTGTGCATGTTGAAGTGCCATGACTAAATTAGGGCTGATATTTTTTTCTAAGTTTCCACCACCCACAGAGAGAACAAAAATCGCATCTTTAGCATTTAATTTACTGGTTTTTAACCATTCCACAAACACTGTAGACCAACCTTCATCATTCGTGCGTGCCGTTAATTCTGAAACATTATCTGTGGGTGCATAAGATTCAATTCCAACAATTTTGCGAAAATCATTGACTGCGTGCGAGCAATTACCAGCACTTCCACCCACACCTAAAAAGAAAAGACGGCCTTCATTTTGTTTGACTTGAGATAAAATAGTGGCCATTTCTTCAATGAACTGAGTATCTATTTGTTGCAAAATTAGAATGGCTTCATTGATGTGCTGTTGCGCATAGTTCATTATAATAATCCTTATTAATGATAGGCTTATCCGTGCTCAGCCTTTTATATCACAGGAGTATCGTAAATGCGAGTCATTATATGAAATTAATTAAACGTAAGTTTTAAGCGATATTTTTATCTCAAACCCTAAACCCCCACCAAAAGTTCCTCTAAATACCTTCTCTGCTCAGAAGGTAAATCTATCCAAGGCAATGTAAGCAAAGCTAATTGCACATAACAATCCTTCAAAGGAGAATCAGCCAAGGCTTTCAAATGGCTTGTAATGGTAGAAAAATCACCGCGCATTAAAGGGCCGGTCAAGGCTTCTTCAGGAGACATCGAGGCTAAATTAGCCTCCGTACTGCGCATTAACATGGATGTCATCCGTCTTGCGGTGTCCTCCTGAATACCCGCGTCTTTTAAACACTTTTGTGCGGCATAGGCTAAAGTCACCATATAATTTGAGGCAAATACAGCTGCGGCGTGATAAAGGTTTTTTTTATCTTTATCAATCGGGATCATTTTAGATCCAATGGCTTCAAACAGTATCTTGATTTTTCTAACTGCTTCCGTGTTTCCCTCGATAGCACAGTATGTTCCAGCATACTCATTGACACTGATAAATGGGTCAGCAAAACTCCTCATAGGATGGACACTAGCCGTTAAACAGCCTAAAGATTTCGCAGCGGAGAGTACATCACTGGAAAGCACGCCGCTACAGTGCAAAACAATACTATTTACTTTGAGCACTTCATGAGCAGCGAGTGATTCACAAATACTTTGGATACAATAGTCTGGAACGGTAATCAATGTGAGATCAGCTGCTGGTAAATCCTTTAGCTTATTGAAACAGATACCCTGCTCAATGAAATCAATTGCAGCGAATGCACTTTTAGGGGATTGATTATAAACGCCATTGACCTTTATCAAGCCTTTTTTTTGCAACAAATGCGCCAGTGTTTTGCCCAGTCTACCGGCACCGATGATATTCGTTTCTAACATTTGCGGATTTAAATTCCTTTGAAGCGCGATTCTGAAAACGCCAATATAAAACAATCACATTGACCTAGTTTAACTCATCCTATGTCAGGAAGAAATGATATGACGCATCAATTCTTCTTTGCTTGTTTTATCACAAAGCGAAGCATTGGATGAATGTTGACGAAGAATGTAACCCTCAACTAGAATACCGCGTTTGGTGCTCTGTAGCAGGGCACTTGTAATTATTTGGTGATGCAATGATAGATTGGAATACTTTACTGATCCAAAACACATCGCTGTTTACAGCATCGATACCACAGTGCTTGCTCTCATGCCTGATGGCAACAAGTCTGTCGCTGCTTTTTAGCATCCTGGTTGCAAGCTTTGGTTATCCAGTTGCTAGACTATTTCAAGAAAAAAAACCCTCATTGATTCTATCAATTACGTATGCCCTATCTGTCGTGACGCTCTGTGGTTACTTTGCTTATCGTCTACAATTTTCGGTATCTTCGTTATTCCATATTTTTTTATTTATCAGCGCCGTCCTAGCAACGATTGGTACAGGCTATTTTTTTTCTTATCATAGACAATCTGCCAAACGCTTTTTAGTTGAGCAAATTCTACCACTAGGTTTGGGATTCTTTATCCTTTTTCTATTCAATACACTGGTGACACACGCTTATGTTGTGGCCACTTCTGGCGGTGGTAACAATGACTTATATTATTGGGCATATAACGCGGGCGAGTTGTTGCATCAGGTGCAAATTGCAAATATATTGCCGCTAAAACTTGAATGGCCAAGTTTTCCTATGATAGATGGCGGTGGGACGAGCCTTTTGATGGGATATTTTGCCGTGTTTTATCACAGTACACCACTTGAGATTTCATCATTGTTTGTAGTTGGATTTATGGGATGGATCAGTTTAATCATGTCAGAACTGGTGATGCAACTCTATCCGCTCAAGCGCTCAACCGCTTTTATTATTACCATGACCACTTCATGTGGTGCTTTTTTTCGATACATAGTCTATCAACATTTTACGGCGCAATTGTGCGCGACTTTTGTGTTTCTGATGTTATTGACGACGATGATTCGAGACGAACAAAATTCACCAAAATCATCCTACCTTGCCCACGCATGGCGATTAAGTCCTTTACTTATGCTGCTTACTTTTGTCTACCAAGCGGCATTTATTCCATTTTTTGGCGCTTTGCTAGTATGTATGTGTGTGTTTATTTGGCAAACCTCTTCTCAAAAAGAAGTGTTAAAAAAAGTAATGTCTTTGTTACTGACCCTCGCTGGGAGCATCATTCTAAGCATACTCTACCATCCCGAAAACGCTCGGTATCTTTTGCATCGTATGCTTGAATCAGCCATTGCCATTAATGGTTGGCCTTTAGCGTTTTTACATGTTTTTTATCTGTTCTCCTTGCCGTTTCCGTTTTCTTTAGACAGAGGTCAAAATACTTGGGAGTATTACGATCTTATTGCTATTGGTTCGGTTTTCTTTGGATTAGCAGTGCTATTTGTTCTCACTCAAAAATCAAAAAAAACACTGGGCGCGTCTAAAGCTGCTACAGTGAATGCCGCTAGCTATTGTTTCGCAAGTATGACCCTTGTTTACCTACTTGCCTTTATTGTCAAAGGACATACCTACCAAGTTTGGAAATTAGCATCGTATATCGTGATGCCCATAAGCTTTGTGCCACTATCCATCACTACTTTATACTGTCAAAACGTTATCATACAAAAGAAACACTCTGTGTCGACGTGGCTGCCTTATATCAGTTCAATTATCTTGACAATCATATTTTATTGCTTGATCGTATCTGCCAAACAAGCAGGGAACTTAAGTGTAGGCGGCTTGATACAAAATTTTGAACATATTTCATCAAAATTAAAACACGAGACCGCAACCATCGTACTAGATCTGCCTCCTTTTAGTACAACCATGGCAGCCTTTAATCTATTATCCTTGAAACACGAGTTATTGCCCTTGAGTCCAACTTATCTTCCAGAAGCAGAGCTTAGTGCAGCACAATTAAAAAATGGCGTCACATGGATAACCAGCATGCCATGTATTAACCTTTTGCAAGGTTCAAAAAACACCCTCACAAACAAGCCTATTCACAGTCTAGACCTTTATGGTGTTTTAAAAACTAAACATATTATTGGCGGGTATCTATTCAGAGAAACCAACCCAGCTTGCTTATTAGGCCGTCAAATTCATCCCATGCCGGATGAGGATGGACGTCCTGTGGTCGAACTGAGTCAAATCAATTTACCAAAAAATGCTCAACTAAAGCTTCGTTTTCAATTACTTATCCCACCGATATTCCATTTTTATCGCCATAATGAGCCTGTGAGTATCAGTGTGAATCATCGCCATATAAAAGCAAATATAGACCAAGAAGGTGCTATCATTTTCACGCTGAATCAAACAGACTTGCAACATTGGCCTATCAAAATGACATTTGACCTACCAAACAGATTACAACGTAAGCAATACAAAACAAATTTATACAGCCATGAAATATCGTGGGCAAACATAGTTTTTGATCGAATGACGATGCGACTGATATGAGAAATAAAATACTTTATGGAGCGCTGTTATTTGGTATCTCTTTTTTAGCATTGTATGCTATCGGCTATGGTTACTTTATATATTATGCTCAAGTCTTACCATCCAATGATCTTGCCGCAGAAATGCTGTTGGAAAATACCATCACCAATGTTGGATATCTTTTAACAGGACATCCTTCTCGATTTGGATTTCATCACCCAGGCCCTTTTTTTTATTATTTCAATCACTTGTTTGAAATCATTACCGTCGACAGCACTCTCTCGCGCGCTCAGGTTTGGATTTTGGCAAACGAATGTCGTAATAGTCTTTTTTTAACAATTGCTGCCCTTTGCGTGGTTCGACTAATTTATCCTGATACATCCTACCGCGAAAAATCATGGAAACCGTTTGTATCTGGTGTCGCTTTTGTCATCACGATCATCTGCTGTCTAAATATGAACTTAATCTTATTGTGGGCACCATACTACCTACTAGCGCCTTATCTTGCTTTTTTAATAACCATTCCTTTTTTGCTACAAGAAAAAGTTCGTATTCTCCCCCTGTCTGTCCTGTTGACATGCATTTTGATTCACGGTTATGCAACCATGATATCTCTGACACTACCTTTACTGGCCATAACTTGGATTTATCATGCTTTTATGGAAAAGAAAATATTGCAAAGCACAACAAATCTCAGCCAGATACGCACGCTTATATCTTTTGCTATTACAAAACCATTATTTGAAAACAAATGGATTGTACTAAGCAGCGGATTGATTTGCCTATTGTTTATAGCGCCGATGTTAATTGATTTATGGCTATATAACCCTAGTAATCTTTCTTTATTAATTGCAGCTAAACATGCGTTCGCTAAAATGCCACACCCAAGTTTATCGGATATCATTCGTGTCATTTATCACAATTTGGCTGGGCAAACTGAAGACGCTCCCCATGCTTTTAGGTCATCTTTAGGACCCTGTGTTTTTATATTGATTGGATTATTGTTAATAAAATCCAAATTTAAAATTAATGAACACTATATCCAAGCTTTAAAAGCATTCATTTATGCCATCGTCACAGTATTCATTTTGCTTTTGCTAACATATAAAGGGACTCCTAAACCATTATATGACTACACAATGAGTATCACGCGTACATTAGCGCCTCTAATCCTGTCAATCGGATTGCTCGGCTTGATACAGATTTCATTTCAATCAACAGAACGCTGTTGGCTTTATATGACCAATACTACTTTTTTAATGTCTATTTTGACTTCGTTGGTACTGATAGCCTCTTCAGCAGTATATTTATACGGTGCCAATCAGCAAAATGCGGTTCAAGAAGCAATAAAAAATGGCGATACACCCACATATTTTGTGAATTACTTGAAGCAGGCTTATATCAAGGATCCGAAATTACTAACAATTGAGCAGGCATCCAACGACGAATGGCCAATGATGACTGGCCTTTTGCTAGAACTACATGCGCAAAAAATTCCTTCTTGTGCCATATTATTTGATCCTTTTTTTAAGATTGGATACACTCCCGAAGAAATCTGCTCAACAAGCATGAAGGCACAATGGAAAATTGTGAATCGCCGGGATTGTGATCAGCAAAAATGCGTTGTAAAAAATAACATTTACGGACTAGTAGAACAAAAGGAAACTTAACCTCATGTCGAAAATATTATGTGTTGATCTGGACGGAACGCTGCTCAATACGGATTGCTTGCATGAAACCATTTTTTGCTTTCTTAAAAAGAATCCTTTTCGGTTTTTTTGGTTGTTAGTATGGCTAATGCGAGGGCG
>VFQP010003326.1_pt1 | contig 16469 bp, 17 predicted proteins | sample 3512351 | NCBI WGS metagenome assembly VFQP01 (sample SAMN10412372, study PRJNA504923) | tailings metagenome | isolation source: Relicate 1 Philex TSF1 revegetated site | place: Philippines: Tuba, Benguet | collected 2017-08-29
TGGTGATCGCCGTCGGCGGTCTGGTCGAGATCGTGCCGCTGTTCTTCCAGAAGTCGACCACGCAACCCGTGGAAGGCTTGAAGCCCTACACCGCGCTGCAGCTCGCGGGCCGCGACGTGTACGTGAAAGAGGGCTGCTACAACTGCCACTCGCAGATGATCCGCCCCTTCCAGGCCGAGACGCTGCGCTACGGCCACTACTCGGTGGCGGGCGAGTTCGTCTACGACCGGCCCTTCCAGTGGGGCAGCAAGCGCACCGGCCCCGACCTGGCGCGCGTGGGCGGCCGCTACAGCGACGAGTGGCACCGCATCCACCTGAACAACCCGCGCGATCTGGTGCCCGAGTCGAACATGCCGGCCTATTCCTGGCTCGACAAGAAGCCCGTGAAGGCCGACGGCCTGCCGCGCCGCATGGAAGTGCTGCGCAGCCTGGGCGCGCCCTACAGCGACGACGAGATCAAGGGCTCGGTGGAAGCCGTTCAGGGCAAGACCGAACTCGACGCCCTGGTGGCCTACCTGCAGGTGCTCGGCACCGCGATGAAGTGAGGGAGGCCGCCATGGACATCAACACCCTGCGCTCGCTGGTCACGGTGATCAGCCTGGGCGTGTTCGTGGGCATCGTGGCCTGGGCCTGGTCGCGCCGCAACCAGGCGCGCTTCGACGAGGCCGCACGGCTGCCGTTCCAGGACGAATGAGAGAACAAGATCATGAGCGACTTCACTAGCGACTTCTGGCATCTCTACGTGGCCGGCCTCACGCTGGTCAGCATCATCGCCTGCGCCCTGCTGCTGTGGATCAGCGGCAAGGCCAAGGTCAAGGCGCACCAGGACAACACCACCGGTCACGTCTGGGACGAGGACCTGCGCGAGCTCAACAACCCGCTGCCCAAGTGGTGGGTCTACCTCTTCGTCATCACCGTGGTTTTTGCGCTGGCCTACGGCCTGCTGTATCCCATGTTCGGCCGCTACGCGGGCGTGCTGGGCTGGAGCTCGCAGGGCCAGCACACGGCCGAGGTGCAGCGCCAGCAGGCGGCCATCGCGCCCCTGTACGCCGAGTTCCGCGGCCAGCCCCCTGAAAAGCTCGCGGGCGACGCCAAGGCCATGGCCATCGGCGAGCGCCTGTTCATGAACAACTGCGCCCAGTGCCATGGCTCGGACGCGCGCGGCTCCAAGGGCTTCCCCAACCTCACCGACAGCGACTGGCTGCACGGTGGCGATCCCGCCACCATCACCAAGACCATCACCGAGGGCCGCCAGGCCATGATGCCGCCCATGGCCGCCGCCGTGGGCAGTGCCGAGGACGTGCGCAACCTCGCGCACTACGTGCTCAGCCTCTCGGGCAGCCCGCACGATGCGCTGCGCGCCTCGCAGGGCCAGGCCAAGTTCGCGGCCTGCGCCGCCTGCCACGGCGCCAACGGCAAGGGCAACACCGCGATCGGCGCGCCCAACCTCACCGACGACATCTGGCTGCACGGCTGGGGCGAAGAGGCGGTGGTGCGCGCGGTGACCAAGGGCATCAGCAACCACATGCCGGCGCAGAACCAGCTGCTCACGGCCGACCAGATCCACGTGCTGACCGCCTACGTCTGGGGCCTGTCGAACCGTCCTGCCCAGTGAGCGTGTCATGAGCCAGCCGGCCGACGCAGGCACCCCGCGCGTCATCCCCATCCAGCCCGTGCCCGCCACCCCGGGCGCGGGCGACGAGGAGGTGATGGTCTCGCTCTACGCCTCGCGCCAGAAGATCCATCCGCGCTCGGTGTCGGGCCTGTTCTCGAAGTGGCGCTGGGCCCTGGTCTGGGCCACGCAGCTGCTCTTCTACGGCCTGCCCTGGCTGCAGTGGAACGGGCGCCAGGCCGTGCTGTTCGACCTCGAAGCGCGGCGCTTCTTCATCTTCCCGCTGGTGCTCTACCCGCAGGACTTCATCTACCTCACGGGGCTGCTGGTCATCTCGGCGCTCGCGCTGTTCCTGTTCACCGCGGTGGCCGGGCGCCTGTGGTGCGGCTACGCCTGCCCGCAGACGGTCTACACCGAGATGTTCCTGTGGATCGAGCGCCGCGTGGAAGGCGACCGCAGCGCGCGCCTGCGCCTGGACGCCGCGCCGCTGAGCGCGGGCAAGGTCGGCAAGAAGGCGCTCAAGCACGGGCTGTGGGCCGCGGTGGGCCTGTGGACCGGCTTCACCTTCGTCGGTTACTTCACGCCCATTCGCGAGCTCTCGGGGCTGGTTGCCACGTTCGCGCTCGGGCCCTGGCAGACCTTCTGGGTGCTGTTCTACGGTTTCGCCACCTATGGCAATGCCGGCTTCCTGCGCGAGCAGGTGTGCAAGTACATGTGCCCTTACGCGCGCTTCCAGAGCGCGATGTTCGACAAGGACACGATGATCGTGACCTACGACGCCCGGCGTGGCGAGCCGCGAGGCGCGCGCAGCAAGAAGGCCGATCCCCAGGCCCTGGGCCTGGGCGCCTGCGTGGACTGCACGCTGTGCGTGCAGGTCTGCCCCACGGGCATCGACATCCGCAAGGGCCTGCAGTACGAGTGCATCGGCTGCGGCGCGTGCATCGACGTGTGCGACGACGTGATGGACAAGGTGGGCTACCCGCGCGGCCTGATCCGTTACACCACCCAGAACGGACTCGCCCAGGGCTGGAGCCGTGCGCAGATGCTGCGCCGCGCGCTGCGCCCGCGCGTGCTGGTGTACGGCGGCATCCTGGCCGCGATCACGCTCGCGGTGCTCGGCAGCCTGGCGCTGCGTGTGCCGCTCAAGGTCGACGTGATCCGCGACCGCGGCGCGCTGGCGCGCGAGGTGGGGCAGGGCCGCATCGAGAATGTCTACCGGCTGCAGATCATGAACGCCACCGAAGTTCCTCAGACTTACCGGGTCCGGGTCGAAGGCCTGCCGGGCATCGAACTCGCGTCCGACGCGCTGGTGCATGTCGACCCGGCCGAGGTGCGCTCGGTGGCCGCGCGGGTGCAGTTGCCGCCGGGCGCGGCCGGCAGCGGCTCGCACCCCATCGTCTTCGACGTGAGCGCGCCGCAGGAGGCCGGCCTGCAGGTGCGCGAGAAGACCACCTTCCTCGTGCCCCGCTGAATGTCCAGGAGAAAACCATGAACGCCGAATCGAACCCTGTCACCCACCCCGTGCCCTGGTGGCGCGTGGGCCCCATGTGGCTGGTCGTGGGCGGGCCGCTGGCCGTGGTGGTGGCGGCCATCGCCACCGCCGTCATCGCCGTCCACGGCGCCGACCCCGTGATCGACAAGGGCGAGTACGAGGCCACGCTGCAGCAGGCCCGTGCGCTGCAGGGCGCCGAGCGCGAAGCGGCGCTCATCAAGCTGCAACCCGCGCACCAGGCGCGCAACCACGCCGCCTCCCCGGTGGCACGGGAGCCCTGAGCATGAACGTGCGGCGCTCGATGGCGGTGGCCTGGCCGGCCTTCCTGCTGGCCGGGGTGCTCGAGATGCTGGTGTTCGCCCTGGTCGACCCGGGCCAGCTGCACTGGCACGGCCAGGCGCTGGAGTGGTCGCGCGCCGCGGTCTACACGGTGAGCTTTTTTGTTTTCTGGGCCGTCATCGCGGTCGCGGGAGCGCTCACCGCGGTGCTGGTCGCACCGGCCGAGGATCAGCCGCAGGTCTGAGGGTTCACGATGCGCCGCAGCGCCTCGGTGTCCTTGATGTGCACGTAGCGCTGCTTGACCTCGATCACGCCGTCGTCGACGAACTTCGAGAACGTGCGGCTGACGGTTTCGAGCTTCATGCCCAGGTAGCTGCCGATCTCCTCGCGCGTCATGCGCAGGTTGAACTCGGACGGCGAAAAACCGCGCGCCTGCAGGCGCTGCACCAGGTTGAGCAGGAAGGCCGCGAGGCGCTCCTCGGCGCGCATGCTGCCCAGCAGCAGCATCACGCTGTGGTCGCGCACGATCTCGCGGCTCATGATGCGGTGCACGTGGTGCTGCAGCGTGGTGAACTCGCGCGACAGCGCCTCGACCTCGTCGAAGGGCATCACACAGACCTCGGCGTCTTCGAGCGCCACGGCGTCGCACGAGTGGCGGTCGTTGACGATGCCGTCGAGGCCGATGATCTCGCCCGCCATCTGAAAGCCCGTGACCTGGTCGCGGCCGTCGGGGCTGGTGACGCGGGTCTTGAAGAAGCCCGAGCGCACGGCATAGAGCGAGGTGAAGCTGTCGCCCGCGGAGAACAGCGCATCGCCGCGCTTGATGCGCTTGCGCGTGGAGACGAGGTGGTCGAGCTTGTCCATCTCGTCGGGGTTGAGACCCATGGGCAGGCACAACTCGCGCAGATTGCAGCCCGAACAGGCCACTTTGATGCGATGGACGTCCATAAGCATGTGATGATTTCCCTCAACAAGCCCGAGCATACCCCTAGAGACACCGTTTCGGCGCGTGCGATTGACGCGGATCAAACCTTCCCCACAGGCCCTGGGGCACAGTGGGCCCGTCTACATCACCAAAGTCTTCCGTGAGCCACGCCATTTCCGACGACCTGCTCAAGCGCTACGACGTGCCGGGGCCTCGCTACACCTCGTACCCCACGGCCGACCGTTTCGTCGAAGCCTTCACCGAGCAGGACTACCGCCAGGCCCTGGAGCAGCGCCGCGCGGGCTCGCTCGCGCTGCCGCTGTCGGTCTACGTGCACGTGCCTTTCTGCGAATCGGTTTGTTACTACTGCGCCTGCAACAAGGTCATCACCAAACACCATTCGCGCGGCGCCGAGTACCTGCGCCACCTCTCGCGCGAGCTCGAGCTGCAGATCGAGCACCTGGGCTCGGGGCAGTCGGTGTCCCAGCTGCACCTGGGCGGCGGCACACCCACCTTTCTGTCCGACGCCGAGCTCGAAGACCTGATGGCCATGCTCAAGCGCCACTTCCGGCTGGTGCCGGGCGGTGAGTACTCGATCGAGGTCGATCCGCGCACCGTGAACGCCACGCGCCTGCAGACGCTGCAGCGCCTGGGTTTCAACCGCCTGAGCTTCGGCGTGCAGGACTTCGACCCCGCGGTGCAGAAGGCCGTGCACCGCATCCAGCCCGCCTCGCAGGTGTTCGAGCTCATGGCCGCGGCGCGCCGCATCGGCTTCGAATCCGTGAACGTGGACTTGATCTACGGCCTGCCCCTGCAGACGCCCGAGTCGTTCCGGCGCACGCTGGCGCAGCTCGCCGAACTGCGGCCCGACCGCGTGGCCCTGTATGGCTACGCGCACCTGCCTGCGCGCTTCAAGCCGCAGCGGCGCATCGTGTCGGCCGAACTGCCCGGTGCGGCCGACAAGCTCGCCATGCTCTCGGCCTCGCTCGACGCGCTCGGCGAGGCGGGCTATGTTTACGTGGGCATGGACCACTTCGCGCTGCCCGACGACGCGCTGGCCGTGGCCAAGCGCCAGGGCCGGCTGCACCGCAACTTCCAGGGCTACAGCACCCAGCCCGACTGCGACCTGATCGCGCTCGGCGTGTCGGCCATCGGCCGCGTGGGCGCGACCTACAGCCAGAACGCCAAGACGCTCGACGAGTACGTGGACCTGCTCGACCAGGGGCGGCTGCCCATCGTGCGCGGCCTCGCGCTCTCGCGCGACGACCTCATGCGCCGCGCGGTCATCATGTCCATCATGTGCCAGGGCGTGCTGTTGTACGAATCCATCGACCAGGGCCACCTGGTGGACAGCCGCCGCTACTTCGCGCGCGAGCTCGAGCAGCTCGAGGACTTCGCCGAACAGGGCCTGGTGCGCATCGACGACGCCGGCGTGCACGTGACCGAGCGCGGTTGGTACCTGGTGCGCGCGATCGCGATGGTCTTCGACCGCCACCTGCAGGTGGACCAGGACCGGGCCCGGTTCTCGCGCATCCTCTGACCATGACGGGTTCGTTGGCCATCACCGCACTGCTCATGGGCCTCGTGGGCGGACCCCACTGCGTGGCCATGTGCGGCGCGGCCTGCGCCGGCATTTCGCGCGCCGCGGCGCCGCGCAGCACGCGGGCGCTGCTGGCCTTCCAGGGCAGCCGGATCGCGGGTTATGCGCTCATGGGCGCCCTCGCGGGCGGCTCGGTGCAGGGCCTGGCCTGGGTGGGCGAGCACAGCGCCGCGCTGCGCCCGGTGTGGACCATGTTCCATGTGGCGGCCCTGCTGCTGGGCGCCGTGCTGCTGTGGCAGGCGCGCCAGCCGGCCTGGGTCGACCGGCTCGGGCAGGGCGTATGGCGCAAGGCGCGCCCGGCCATGGCCGCGCTCGGGCCGCGCGCGCCCTTCGTGCTCGGGTTCGGCTGGGCGCTCATGCCATGCGGCCTGCTGTATTCGGCGCTGCTGGTGGCGGCGTTGAGTGCCAATGCCCTCGAAGGTGCGGGCGTGATGGCGCTGTTCGCGCTCGGCACCTCGGTGTCGCTGCTGGCCGGGCCCTGGCTGTTGCTGCGCCTGGGCGAGTGGCGCAGCGGCGGCATGGGCATACGCCTCGCCGGGCTGGTGCTCATGCTGGCCTCGGGCTGGGCGCTGTGGATGGGCATCACCCAGCCGAGCGGCCTGTGGTGCGCGCCCGGGGCGGCCTGAGGCTCAGCGCGGCGCGCGCGAGGGCAGGGTGGCCAGCAGCAGCCCGAGCAGCGCGATGCCGAAGGCCAGCAACTGCAGCGGTGTGAGCCGCTCGCCCATGAACAGCACACCGATGAGCGCGGCGCTGATCGGCAGCATCACGGTGAACACGCCGGCCTGCGAGGCCGGCACGGTCTTGAGGCCGGTCATCCAGAGCCACACCGTCCACACGCTGGCCGCCAGGCCATAGAACACCAGCAGCAGCCACACGGGCGCCGCCACGGCGCTGAAGTCGAACGCGAGCGCGGCCCAGAGCCCCATGGGGGTGACCAGCGCCAGGCCCCAGAGGTTGATCAGCGCCGAGATGCGCTTGGGCCCCAGGCCCTCGGTGAGGCGTTTGCCGATCACCACGTAAGAGGCCTCGCACACCACCGCCGCGAACACCAGCAGGTTGCCCCACAGGGCACGGCCGCCGTCCACCGCCGCGCCCGCGCCGCCCTTGTCGAGCGAGAACAAGCCGATGCCCAGCGCCGCGCAGGCGATGCCCGCGGTGGTGCGCCGCCCGATGCGCTCGCGCAGGAAGATCCAACTCAGGATCGCAACCACCGCCGGGATGGACGACATCACCACGCCCGCGGCGACCGCGGTGGTCATGCTCACGCCGAACAGCATGCAGACCGAAAACAGGAAGTTGCCCAGGAAGGATTCGAGGAACAGCAGCGCTCGCGTGCGCGGGGTGATTGGCGGTTCGTCGGCGGGTTTGCGCAGCCAGTGCGCCATGGCCACGGCGCCGATGCCAAAGCGCAACCAGGCGAGCAGGAACACGGGGAACACGGCCACCAGGGGCTTGGACAGCGCGACGTAGCTGCCCACGAGCGCCATGCTCAGACCCAGGCTGGCGTAGGCCGTGGCGCGGTGAAGGGAGGTCACAGAGGGAGTGGCTTGCACGGAGGAGGTGCGCATGATGCCTCAGGCCGGGCACGGGCTTTCGCGATGAGGAATCTGCTTTTCATATCGTGAAGTTCGGTCATGCTGCGCCGCGCAAAAATTTCTTGATATGGGAGATGGAATTCCGCATTGAAAAATCGAACTTGTTTGCCATTGATTTTCAACGAAAAAATATTTGTCTTATATAAGACACAAGAGCTCTCGCGGGTCTTCTATAAGACATACAGTGGTGGCACAGGCACCGCCCTTGCATCCCGCAGCGAGGCCTCCGTTTTCACCAACCCAAGGAGAGTTTCCATGCCCCAATCCCTCACCGAGCAGCTCAGCCGCGCTCAGCAGATCGAAGCCCTGGAGAAAGACTGGGCGACGAACCCCCGTTGGAAAGGCATCAAGCGCGGCTACAGCGCCGCCGATGTGGTGCGCCTGCGCGGCAGCATGAGCATCGAGCACACGCTGGCCAAGCGCGGCGCCGAGAAGCTGTGGGAAAAGATCAACGGTGGTGCCAAGAAGGGCTACGTGAACGCCTTCGGCGCCATCACCGCGGGCCAGGCCATGCAGCAGGCCAAGGCCGGCCTGGAAGCCGTGTACCTCTCGGGCTGGCAGGTGGCCGCCGATGGCAACACCAGCGAAACCATGTACCCCGACCAGTCGCTCTACGCGTACGACTCGGTGCCCACCATGGTCCGCCGCATCAACAACACCTTCAAGCGCGCCGATGAGATCCAGTGGAGCCGCGGCATCGAGCCCGGCAGCAAGGAATTCATCGACTACTTCCTGCCCATCGTGGCCGACGCGGAAGCCGGCTTCGGCGGCGTGCTCAACGCCTTCGAGCTCATGAAGAACATGATCGCTGCCGGTGCCGCGGGCGTGCACTTCGAAGACCAGCTGGCGGCCGTGAAGAAGTGCGGCCACATGGGCGGCAAGGTGCTCGTGCCCACGCAAGAAGCCATCGAAAAGCTGATCGCCGCGCGTTTCGCCGCCGACGTGATGGGCGTGTCCACCATCGTGCTGGCCCGCACCGACGCCGAGGCCGCCAACCTCATCACCAGCGACCACGACGCCAACGACAAGCCCTTCCTCACCGGCGAGCGCACGCAAGAAGGCTTCTTCCGCGTCAAGAACGGCCTGGAGCAATCCATCAGCCGTGGCGTGGCCTACGCCCCCTACGCCGACCTGGTGTGGTGCGAAACCGGCGTGCCCGACATCGGCTTCGCCCGCGAATTCGCCCAGGCCGTGCACGCCGCCTGCCCCGGCAAGCTGCTGTCGTACAACTGCTCGCCCTCGTTCAACTGGAAGAAAAACCTCAACGAAAAACAGATCGCTTCCTTCCAGGAAGACCTGTCTGCGCTGGGCTACAAGTTCCAGTTCATCACCCTGGCCGGCATCCACATCAACTGGTTCCAGACCTTCCAGTTCGCCCACGCCTACGCCCGTGGTGAAGGCATGAAGCACTACACCGAAATGGTGCAGGAACCCGAGTTCGCCGCACGCGACAAAGGCTACACCTTCGTGTCGCACCAGCAGGAAGTGGGCGCAGGCTACTTCGACGACGTGACCACCGTGATCCAGGGTGGTTCTTCCAGTGTGAAGGCCCTGACCGGCTCGACCGAAGAAGAGCAGTTCCACTGATCTTCAAGGCGGTTTGCCAAAAGGAAGCCCGGGTTATGCCCGGGCTTTTTGTTTGTGGGTGGGGGCAATATGAGAGCTGCAAAACGGCGGCTGCCGTTCGCCACATCATCCTCTGCACCAATTTCAGCGATGCAGCGCCATAGCGCTCACTTACAGGGCCAAGCCTCTCGGAGGGCGACCAATACGAGGACGTTCGCGCCCTGGACGCGCAACTGCGGGTTCTTCTCTAGGTAGGTCTTGACGGTATCGGCCGTCTGGCCGAGGGTCACGTCAACCGGCACACAGAACCCTGGAGGCACCTGAGAAGCAGTGCCGGTCTTTTCGGCGGCTTGTCGCCACGCGCTGAGCCCGAGCGCCCAGGTCTCGCTTGAGCCCCTGACGTAGTGCACTGCCATCACCCTGTTTTGCTGGAATTCCTGCAACAGCTCGTTCCCTGTTGTGGCGTTGGCATGACCCCATGTGGCAGCTACAAGGGCCCAGGCAATCAGTTGCTTCATCGTTCTCTCCTGCAAGTTGGTGGTCATTGTCCACGTAATTCCCGAGGGGGCGGGCTACTTCGCCGACGTGATCACCGTGATCCAGCGGGGGATTCCAGCGTGAAAGCCCTGACCGGCTCGACCGAGGAAGAGCAGTTCCACTGATTTTCTGGGCGGTTTGCCGGAAGGAAGCCCTGGTTATGCCCGGACTTTTTTGTTTGTGGACGAGAAGGTGGGAGGGGCGGTGTGGATAAGCAGCAACAAACGTCGATCGACAAATAACTATGATAAAAATGGCGCCCGCCAGTTTTGGCTACCGACTTACTTCGATCAAGCAAATCATGTCCAACTCAGATCGCTTGTTCACGACGGTTTTCACTATTTTTTTACTTGCCATTCTTAGCTATCCGATGTTTGCGATAGGGCACGTGGCATGGCACACCTATTCTCAAGATCGGCTGTATGAAACCAGTGCTGTGCGAACTGTTGGGGAGATTACGGGCTACACCTACCGTGAGGGCAAACGAGTGAAGGGCGTTTTGCACCAAGGTGGATACTTTGCAGAGGTGACCTTTCAAACCCCGAAGGGTGCTGTAACCGTCACCACTGAGGCGCGCTACGACACACCAGAAGATCGGAAGGCGATGCTTGGATGGGATGTTGATGTTTTGTATCTCCCCGATGAAACCCAGCGAGCACGCGTCATGCAGTTTTGGCGATCTTCGTGGCCAGACATCTTTGTAATGTTCTTGCTGTTGATGGGGACGGCATTCGGTATCTTGCATCTCACTTTTCGCTCGTCACGATCGCGGTAATCTGAGTTCGGTGCCCAGCTCGATCAACGAGATGTAGTTGCGATCGACATCCGCACGCAAGGCGAGCTCCGTCTGGTTCCATTTGCGCCGTGTACGCAGGCTACGCAATGCCTCCGAATGCCTGATTTGGTTCCACGCTGCTTGCTCTGAGGTGATGAGCAAGGGTGGGGCAGACCGTCATGTTGTCCCAGCAGCAAGTAGGCGCAGACTACTTCGACTGCGTGACCGTCGTGATTCTGGGAGGGGCCAGCGTGAAGGCTTTGATAGGTTCGACCGAAGAAGAACCCGGGTCCTGCCCGGCTTTTTTGTTCTTGTGGGGGCTAAGGGATCGGTTGTCTTTCTCGAACTCGCGGCCCGACGGCTGCCTCAATGATGGAGTTGATCCAACATGATGCCTATTGTTGAAGTAGAGGCGCCTCGCCGTGGGATGCGTCGCTCAAAGGAAGGGTTAGGCATCTGCCTTCTTCTCGGACTTTGTCTTGCGCCAAGCCTCAAGTAACTCAGTGTTGCCCGATGCGACTTGGATCAGCATTTGGAGCGATAGGATTGCTCCTGGGACGATGCCTTCCTTGTCTATCTCCTGATCGTCGTATTCTGGGTTGATGGCAATTTCGACATTGATAACCCACCAGATTTCAATCTTTCGTAGCAGCTCGACGAGCACTTCAAATTGAGTCTCATGATCTGATTCAATTTGCCCAGTCACTACATCAAATAACTGGTGCGCAAGCTGATTTCGGGTTTTCTTCAGTTGCTCGAACACTTCAAGATCATGGCTATCTATGACTTCGTATTCGTGTAGCCAATCGATAGAGGCGTAGAGAATGCTCTTGTTCCTTGAAGCTACCTTGTGTTGGTAATCGGGACTGATGATTGGCCCAGTTTGATCAAGGCCATTAGTATAAAAGTCCCGAATGCGGCCAATAACAGTGTCTTTGAGGATCTCAAACGTTGTGATGAACATCGTGGCCAAGAACAGCGATGGCCTGACAACATCAGGATCGAGAAACCTCTCCCAGTGATCAGCGTTGGTCGTCATTGTAGATATCTAACATTCGGAGCATTCAATGGCTGAGTAATTTTTTGAGATCAGCTAAAAGATCGCACCTTTTTGTCGGAAAACTTCTGGAAGAAGAGAAAGTTTTGAAACTACTGATGTATTCAGCCGCGCGACTTGCTTCGCAACATGGTTGGCCATGAATGCATCGGTTCTAAAAATGTCTACGTATGGTGCATACATTGAATGCAGCGCATCTACAAAGTCACTTTCCTTTGGATTTCGTGGCTTCTCGAAGGTGACTGAGCGCCAAGCCGCATGAGATGATCTAATTGCTGTCGAAATCCCAGGGCACTGCATGTCAATAGTCGCGGCATCTAGTGTGGAGCCAGGTTTTATGTCTTCAATAAAACGATTTGTAATTCCGACGAGCATATTGGTTTGCCATTCTTCCCATTTTCTGGACTCTAACATAGCTGGCAAATTTTCAGCGGTTATCAATGAATTTGCACGTGCCAGTTGGATTGAGTTGGATAATTCACGCAATTTCTCCGTAATATGTATGGCAGGCCCGCGAGCCCATGAGATAAAAGGTGTTAACTTCTCGTGATGCTTTTCGAACCACTGCATCATCCAGCGAGGATCCCTCAGACTCGATTCAAATGCTGCAGTTGCAGCAGCAGCGCTGGCATCTCCTGCAAAGTACCTTGCCAATATTCTTGCGGCATCTGGGCGCATGGGATAGGTCGACAGGATTTCACTTAGGTCAACCACGGCTGCTCTTTGTACGAGCTCGCTCTGCACGGCGGGGCGTAGTTTTTTGCCCTTAGTCAGTTTTCGTTGTACTTGCCTTTTCTGTGCTCTATTCGCGTTAGGCAACACATCAGCGATGGTGTTTTGGATTGTGTGGAGACGCTCGGCTGCAGTCACAGGTGACATCTGAGCGACTCCCTCTGGGAACCATTTGCCGTCGCGGTCAATCGGGTCAAAGTAATTCGGGGAAAGCCCGAGTGCGACACTGACCTCTGCGCGAAAAAGCGATTGCAGGTGAACCATGCAGTTGCCTCCGCATAGCTCTACAAGCATGTTGCCGCGCTTAATCGCTGCTTGTGTATAGCTTGGCTGGATTGGCGCCATCTCGGTCAGATGTGCAGCTGAAAAGAAAAACTCCACCTGACCAGTATCTCTAAGGGTTAGGAGTACCTCAAGAACTCCTGGTGCCTCACGTGCCGCTTTTGCAGGGTCAGAGAGTACGGAGTAGTCGCTGCTGTCGAGGTAGACGCGCAATGGCATAAGTAGATACTATTTCTTTGGGCTTGCAAAGATCTGTCACTTATTTTCTGCTTCAAGCATGTGTCCTGCGTGCTGTAACTGCCGTGACATTGCGTACCTGCTCTTTTTTTCTTGGAAATTAAGGTATTTATTTCTTGTGATGTCACGAAAATATCTTTAGTTTTTCGGAAGTGTTCCGTTCTTTAAGTTTTCCTCCAAAATTGCATCTGCGTTAGGATTAAATCGGGTTCGAAGTAGTAAGTCGCTCAAAATCTCTTGAGTCACCAAGATTACAGATGCCTTTTGCAGTTCAGAGTCCTCAATAAGGATTTGCTTCCGCGTACATTGACAGATTAGTAGGCATGAAATAGGGGCGGGGGTGCCTTGCCGGCTCAGATGGCTCTCGACTGAGCCTCTGCGACTGACGAGTTTTCCGAGTTTACTCTGGGCGTCAGAAATTTTCAACGTGCATTCGACTAATACAACATGGCCCGCCTGAGTAAATAGAGCAAGATCTGGCGCGTCGCTATCAGTGTACGGAACTGCCTGAAACCCAAGCAAAAATGCAAGCGTTGCAACAGCTCTTTCAAAGCCCTTCGCGTCCCTGGAGTTGTTCAAAAGGCTATCGCGAAGTCTTTCCCAGCCAGCATCAAACGCTTGGAGAGTATTAGCTCGAACTGTCCGAGCTCGATGGCTTCCAATAACCCACTGACGACGTGCTGGATACCCCCCGATAGAAAGCATGACAAGTGCGCCATCAGCTTTCTCTCGATGTTCGATGAGTTGCCCTTGCTTTATCAGATCTGTGAGAGGACTCCATGTAATCGAAGCGGCCACCTGTTGCCGATCTAAGTCCAATTGTGACCAACGCAGCCCCACCGATAACTTTGCGCAATCAAAGCTTGAAAATGCATGGAGTTTCAAACTTAATGTACCATCTGAAAAAGTGGATTCGGGGCCGATCAAATCTATGGGTGTGTGTACGTAAATATCTATTTGCGGTTCTGTCGATATGCTGGGATTCGGTAAGGCGAGAAAGGTGCATGCATCCGCAAGTCCATCGAAAGGTATTTCTGCGCAGCGTAACTGTGAACTTATTGTCGACCATCGCAAAGAGTCTTGCGACAAACGATTGTCTGCGCGACAGGTAAGATTTATGATGTAGCCCCATTCGTCATCATTGGGCAATTTGGAGTAATAGCTAATCGGTCCTGATGGAATTGAAAAGTGAATATTTCCAAGGTGTATTATTCCACTTTCGGCGTCGGATAGCAGTTTTCTTAACTCTGGTGTGGATAGGGGGCCTAAAACTTGCTTTACAATCAGAAGCTCATCGGTGCGAACTGATACCGACTGGGCTGCTGGATTGACTCCCACTTGCACTGAAGCCTTAAGCAACTCATATTTTTCTCGTTGCCCGCGAGCGATCAATCGAATTTCGGCGTAGGTTCCGTCACTTAACCAGGTTGAAGAGGCGGATTGAAAGTAGGCTAAGTAATCTGTTCCCGTATTCATGTTTGTCGGTCGCTACAGGTTGGTTTGAAGTGCTCAGCGTATCCCTTTATCACCAAGTCGACTAGGCCAGCATCTGCTCCTCTATTTGCTTGTGTGGGACTAACATACTCTGCAGTCTCTGTGGACTTGAAGATCAAACACACGCTGGGACCGATTCGCGCAGGCTATCCAGATATAGGCCATATGAGTGCTTCGATTCTCGTGTCCAAGTCATGGGGTCAACATACCTTGAACCGAAACCGCTGCTGCACGGCGTCTTGGCCGGATTAACTCTACGTTTGGTATGACAGTGCACGTGCCGAAGTTCAACCCTCAGTCTCCGAAGAAGATCGACAAGACGCTGCAAGCACTCATCGAGTACCTTGGGGTGGAGGCAAAGAACGCTATTCACCTAAAGTATTTTCGACCCGAAGGATTTGAGCCAGAGTACGACTACTGTCACTTCAATGTCTGGTGCCAGCTCCGTAGACTGGGCGGGGAACCACAGCCAGGGTGGGTTTTGGCACAAGATAAGCAGAAATCGTTTGCTGAAGCGATCTTCCACGCAGTCTGGAGAAATCCAGACGGCCGGCTACTTGACGTGACGCCACGTAGGGACAATGAAAAGCGCCTCCTCTTTGTTCCGGACAACGCGCGCTCCATAGTGTTGACATCCTATGAAGGCATGCCAGCGATTCACACCTACGACAATGTCCGAATACTTGGTAATTCGTTGATGACGCCGCTGACTGAGATCACTGTGGTCATGCAGGCGACTTTCCACAGCGGCAGGGGCTATGGCCTTGGTGAAGTGGTGATCTCACCCCTCGCTCTAGGCGAGGTCCAACATGAAGCTGCTGGGCCTACCTAAAATCGACCGCACAAAGCCTGCTGTTCGGATTTCGGTCGGTTGCTCTTGGGCAGGACGTTGAACTCGGGGGACAAGTAGAAGTCATTCTGACTGCGGTGCTGGCTCGGCCAACGGTCGCGAGCGCCAATTGCTCATGGTGTTGGCTAAGCTTGTGGCCGATCCCAACACCGTGTTCTCAATGATGAAAACCAGTGGGCGCTAGCATTGCCAGTCCCTGCGACTTGCCTACCAACGCCTGCGCCCTGCGTATCACCGCCTCACAGCTGCTTGCCGCATTGGCCAGGTGGTAGTCCAGCTCCAGCAACGTGCAAGACCTGGAGTACACCACCGCACCGTTGCACCAGGCGCTCACCACGCGGTGTCCAGCGGTCTGGCCGGCTTCTTCTTTGATGAAGGTCGGGATCGTGTGGCTCATGCTTCAGCTCCTTGGGTAGGGTTGAAGTTGAACCGCTCCGACTTAATTCGAACTTAATACGGAGCAGAGGCGTTGGCCTGGCTCCCCGGGCGGTTACAGGTGGAAATGCCCCGCCGCCTCCGGCTGGTACAGCACCTGCCCAATGCGGATGTGGCATGTGCGGTTTGGCATGCGCCAGTTGAAGGCATCGCCCGCCTTGTAGCCCAGGATGGCGGTGCCGATGCCGGAGCACACCGACAGTTTGCCGGCGCGGTCGTCCGCGTCTTCGGGGTACACCAGCGCCACTTCCATCGCTTCGTCGTCCACCTGCAGCAGGGCGCGGGAGTTCATGGTGACCACATCCTCGGCCACCTGCCGCGAATCGACGACGACGGCGCGCTCGATTTCGTGCTCCAGCTCGTAGATGTCCGCACCCTGTTCCCATTCGATGAGGCGCTGCAGCCGGGCCTTGTCGATTTCGGTGATGTGGATAGGAGAGGTGTGCGGCGCCGGCTGCTCGCGCAGCAGCCGCAGGTAGCGCTGCGAGCCCATGGCCAGTGCGTGCAGGGTGGGCGTTTCGTTTTCCAGCACAAAGCCGCTGCGCAGAAACGCCTTCATGGACCGCACGTTGTCGGGGTGGATCTTGGCGATGAGCTTGTCGGCCCGCATGTCGAAAAAGGCGAGCTTCATGCCTTCGCGTATGGCGCTGGCGCCGAGCTTGCGGCCCCAGTTGTCGCGGTTGCCAATGACCAGCACCATCTCGCAATCTGGCCCCTGCTTGACGAGGCGGACAAAGCCCACGGGCACGTCGTGCCGGTCGTAGGCCATGAAGAAGCGGCCGCCCTGGTTGAACAGGTGGGTGAGTATGGGCAGCTGCACCCGGCCGATGACCTGTTCAATGAAGCGGGAGACGTGGCGCGAGTCGCTCAGGTAGCGCGTCACGCTCTCGTCTTCCAGCCAGTCCATCAGCGTGAACGCGTTGGCGCGGGTGATTTCGGGACTCAGGGAAATGAAAGGCTCGTTCATCTTCACCCCAGTGGGTTTCAAGTATGAAAGCCTT
>VFQP010003327.1_pt1 | contig 16454 bp, 11 predicted proteins | sample 3512351 | NCBI WGS metagenome assembly VFQP01 (sample SAMN10412372, study PRJNA504923) | tailings metagenome | isolation source: Relicate 1 Philex TSF1 revegetated site | place: Philippines: Tuba, Benguet | collected 2017-08-29
TCGCCGGCCTTGATCAGGTACTGCTTGTAGGTCAGCAGCTTGCGGCCCGCGCCGCCGTCAACGCTGGTGGTGCTGGCGGTGGTTTCGTTGCCGGACGCGACTGACTCGAGCGCCTCGGGGCCCGCCTCCAGGTCGAGCACCAGGGGGGCGGCGGCGCCGCCGCTGAGCGTGGTGAGCACGTCATCGCTGGCGTCGGCGCGCGCCGCGGTGGCCAGGACCAGCAGGCACGCGGCCGCTGCTGCGGACGCCAGCATCAGGCAGCTGTGCGACGAGAGGAGGGCGCTGTTGCGGCGCGGCATTGTGTCCTCTCTCGTTCTGCGTGTGCGAGTGTGTTGATCCGAGGGCACGACGTGTTTGCCTCGCAGGAACGCACGCTTTTGTACGCCTGTGCCCACAGCGAGGTGCAGAATGCAGACGGCGCGAGTCCCGCTGCAAGCCTGCTCGGCGCGGGTCTGCGCGGTTGCGCACGCGAGGCATCCGTCCGACCGGAGAACGCCCAAGCGGGCAGGCCTGCGCGCGACTCGACCGGGTCATACTCATCCGAGGAAGAGCGAGCGAGCGACCGCGCGTGGCGCTGAAGTGTCGAGGGCGGCGCTCGAACCGTCCACGCTCGTGTGCGTGGAGGATGGCCGCGGTCGCATCGCGGGCGAGCGTCGGGGAGACGAAGGCTCGGCGGGCACCCCTGCCGCTGATTGCTCGTCCTGCCCGGACAACAGCCGTGGTGTGTCATTGAACGAGGTGCGCCTGCACGCGTGGTGAGCGCTGAGCTGCGCCAGGGGCGCAAAAGATTGCCACTTGCACACGACGTCAACGCACAACGCGCGGCCAGTGCTCGGGCGCACCACACAACCATCGCGGCACGCCACCGAAGAGAGCATCGGGCCATTCAACGCCGCGCTCGACCCAGTATCTCCACCGCAGCGACCCAGCATGCATGCCTTCACCTCCACCTCAGCTCACCACCTCAATCGTCAGCAGCGACCCCGGCTGCCCGTGCCTTGCTGCACCGGCCCCACCGCCCGCCGCCAGCTGCCTGACCTCAGCCTCCAGCTTGGCGCTGATGGCGCCGCTGTGCACCAGCGTCAGGGTGAGCGGGTGCCTGAGTCCCTCCGCCCCGCCCCGCACCAGCGCCGGGACAAACGGCTCGTCGGTGCAGAAGACGTAGACCTGGACGTTCGTGATGCTAGGGGGGAGGGCGCCGAAAAAGCCAGCACACCACCCTGGCACAGCCCAACCGAGCTCGACGCAGAGCGTGTGGATGTGGGCGCTCTCCAGCAGGGGCACCACCTCTGCCCTGAACGAGGCCAACGGCAGCCCGTACGGGAGAACCAAAGCGTTCATGCCCCGGCCTGCCTCCACGACCAAGCGCAGCAGCGCTGGCATCGACTCCGACTCAAGCCCACCGCCCAAGTCAACGAGCTCGTGGCCAGGCTGCAGACTCCACCGGGCCAGGGAAGCTGTGTCGTCATCGGGCAGCAGCGCCAGCCTGCCCTCGCTGTGCAGCCGCTGCAGCGCCGCCACGCCCGCCGCGCACTGCTCAGCGTCGCCATCCCCCCATGCCAGCGTGGCGGTGACGGAGAAGCGCTCCAGGCCCGCCAGTGGCAGCAGGGCGGCTTCTCGAAGCCCAAGGCCCTTTGCGATGGTGAGCGTCCTCCACGGGCAGGGCTGCTGGCTGAGGTCCTGGGTGAGCGTCAGGCTGTCCAGCGTCACGTGCGCCAGCGTGGGGTGCGGCTGCTGCATCAGCGCCCGCAGCTCATCGCTGTTGAGCGGGGAGCCAACCTCCAGGTGCGTCAACCGCTGCAGGCGCTGCATCCCTCCGACGACGACCGCGTCAAACGAGAGGCTGTGGCACGCCAGGTGCGCGCGCCGGGCGTTGGCCGCCAGCGCGAGCACGTCAATGCTGCCCGCTGCGGACCACTGCTCCCAGGTGAAGGACTGGAGGCGCGGGATGGGCCGCAGCGGCTGGGTGGGGGCGGTGGCAACCGAGGGGACCGTGCAGCAGGAGATGGTGAGTTTCTGCAGGTGTGGCCAGCGGGCAAGGTCGTGCAGCTGCCAGGTGGCCAGAAGCGGGGTGCCGAAGCACAGGCGGTAGAGCTCCAGGCGGGAGACGTGGCTCATGGGGCCGGGGGGAGGAGGGGGCAGCAGCGGATGGACAACTGTGCGATGCTTGACGCCGGAATCCACGCAGAGCTCCAGGTCCAGGTGCGGCGGGAGCGGCTGCCACTGGGTGCCCAGGAGCTGTGACAGCGCGGCGGTGCGCCGCGACCAGAGCTTGCCGCGGGTCTTGGTGGTGACCTTGTGCGTGACGCGCTTGTCGCTGCTGGGCGCGTGCAGGAGCACCATGCGAGCCAGCCCGTGGCAGCTGCGGAAGAGTGCCAGGCGCGCGGCGGGGTCGAGCGCGAGGTGCGCCACGATGCGCTGGCCCAGCAGCTCGTCGGGCAGGCCTGCGCGTGGTTGCATGCGCCAGGATCATCATGGTGGAGAGCGCTGCGTGTTGTGCTGCTCTTCTTGTGCACGCGGGAAGGGCCACCATCGCGAGATCACCGCTCGGGGGACGCCGCGCACCGAGCAGCGTGGCGGCGACAGCAGGCTGCGGGGGAGACGACGACGATGAGGCCATCGGTGCTGCTGCTGTCGTCGTGGTGGTGGTGCGGAGACGCGCGCTCTCGAGGACTCGCGGGCCGTCGAGCTCTCAAGCGGTGGTGGGGAGAAGGAGCAGGAGAGCTGCACGACTGGTGCTGCTGCTGCGGTGGGCAGTGCGGGGTGCAAGGGTGTGCGCGTGTGTGCTGCTCCTTGCTGCTCCTCTTGCAGGCTGTGGGTGCGCATGCACAGGCGCGCAGGCCCTCGGAGGCGCCGTCCTCGCGCGCACCGCCACCACCACCACGCTCGCATGCCTCTTCAAGGGCAAGCACCCGCACGATGGCAGTGAGTGAGGCGTGGTCACCATCGGGACTTGAGCCTGCTGCGCGCCGCTCCTTGGCGAGGGTTGCGGACCCAAGCGTCAGCGAGGCGAGGCTGCGGCAGAGGTAAGAGGGCTTTGCAAAGATGTCCCTCACATGCGCAAGTCTCGTCAGCCACCGCAGGCACAGAGAAGGTCTGTCAAGGCGACAGGGCCGGCCACGCCAACAAGAAACCTCGCTGATCTGCAGCGCAGGGAAACAGTGGGAAATAGTCGCAGGCAGCCATGCTCCACGATGCAAGGAGAAGGCATGCTCGCAATGAACGTCCCCAACGCCAGCCTGTTGCGGCCATGCCTCCGGGCCGCAAAGAGCACGCCCGTCCTGCGACACGCGCCCAGTGCAGCAGTCCATGTGCGTGCAGCGCACTTGACGCGTTTGGCCTGAAGGCCAGCAACGCGAAGCAAAAAGAGTCCAACAATCCGGCACGCCCTCCTGTTTGTGGAAGGAGACAGGTTTGTCCGTGTTCCAAAAGCCTCACCCCTGCCCTGGCTCTGAGCTCGTCACGGCTACTAGCGGCTTCCCAGACTTGCTCGCCCTGGCACCCGCGGCGCAATCGCCCTGTTCCGCCACAACCGTCGCCCTGCTGCGTGGGCTCAGGCGTCGTCAGGCGGCAGCTGCGCCTCCAGCGCGCCCTTGAGCTCCGAGGCGGTGGGCCGCGCCCGCGGGTCCTCCAGCAGGCAACTGCAGCCACACGCACAAACACCGCGCGATGCACAGAAGCGCCATGCACAGAAGGCAGAGGAACTTGCTCTGCATAGTCCCTGCTGCCGGTGCTCGGCTCCTTGCGCCTGCTGCTCCAACTGCAACTTGCTGCGTTCCGAAGGGATCGGCAACGAGGCGTGTGCCTGCCTCGGGGCGCCGCTGCGTGCCGAGGGCGACTCGCGCCGCGCAGGACAAAGAGAGAGCAGAGGCGCCGCACCTGTCGATGAGCCGCTGCACGTCGGGCGACGCCAGCGCCGCCGCGTTGCAGCCGGCCACGCGCGGGAAGTCGGGGTGCGCCCGGCACGTGCCCTCCTCGTCCGTCACAAACGGCGCGTGGCCCGTCAGCACTTGCCTGCGCGCGCCGCATTTCGACATGCACAGGACACGCGCCAACGATGTTTAAGCAAGTCGGCGCTTAGCGGTCAGCGCCAGGCGCAACTGCGCGCCCAAAGCGTGATGGCGCGGGACGAGGTGCTCACCACATGATGACGCCAAAGGAAAAGACGTCAGAGGCGGGCGAGGAGCGGTGCAGGTGCACCACCTGCACGGACAGGGCGGCAGGGCGCCACATGGCGGTGATGAGGCTCAACCCACAGCGCCAGAGGCTGCTGGGAAGGGAAGCACGTTGCGGTGAGCGGCTACAGAGGAGCTGCAGCGGTAACGCCGCACCTCTGGCGCCACGTAAAAGGGCGTGCCGCACACCACGTTGGAGACGTGCGTGGCCAGGCCGTCCAGCCGCCGTGACAGGCCAAAGTCCTGCGGGAAAGGGCAGCGCGCGGTCTGATCGCGGTCTGCCGCTCGTGGTGCGCCTGGCCGCCACTCACCGCCAGCGCCCAACCCTAACCTCAACCCTAACCAGGACTCACGGTGAGCTTGGCCACCACGCCGCTGCGCTCCGAGCGGTCCAGCTTGAGCAGCACGTTGGAGGGCGTCAGGTCTGCACGCAGCCGCAAAAGAGGCGATAGCCCTCTGTAGCGCAGTCCTCTGCGCCGGAGCCGCCAAGGCGACGCCAACAGCGAGCTGAGAGAGGCCGGGGGCGACGGGAAAGCGGGAATGAGCACACCACGGCAGGAAGAAGAAAGACAGAGCGCACCTCCGTGGATGATGTTGAGGCCGTGCAGGTACTCGAGGCCCGTCGCCAGGTGCGTGAGCAACGAGAAGATCATGACGCGGTTGACGGCCAGCGTGCTCTCGGGGTCGAACATGGGCCCGTCCTCCAGAACGCGCTGAAGCGAGCTCTGGCACAGCTCCTGCGCAAGTGGTTGCGGACGCACGCGCGGCGAGGCACGCTGACGGCTCACTGCGCCGTGCGTACGCACACGGTTGATTGGTTGACTGCGGAGAGCGGGCCAAAGGCAGCAAGAGGCCGAGGCGCCGCGTGCGGCAGAGCCGCGGGCGGGCTCTCAGCGACTCCGCGCGCATCTCCGCCGAGGTGTCGCCAACCTCGCGCTGCACCGCCGGCGCACCTGTATAAGGAAGACCTTGAAGGTGGTGCTGGCCACCGACGCCCTGGAGCTGTGCGACTCGGAGCCCCGCAAGTGCCGCCCTAGCCGGTGGTCACGGCACGCGCCTCCTCCTTGCCGCGGCTCCACCGCCGCCGCCTCTCCGCCTACGCAGCAGACGGGGTCCGCGCAACGTGATGCGTCATCTGCTCGCCACAGGTGCTGCACACACATGCGTCTTGAAGCTCCACGCGCCTACAGGCGGGGAGAAACGGCTTGCTGGCACGAAGCTGGGTGACACGATCTGAAGTAAAGCAGGTGCTGTGCGCTCGCCTGTGGTGGAGTGCGGCGGGGAGCGCACGGCCAGGCGCTTGATGTCGTAGTGGTACGTGGCCACCTGCACGTCACGTCATGCATGTCGTTGGCACGGGTGCGGAGTGCCGGAGGCTAGGCGGGCCGCGCGCCAACCGCTCGCTGCCTTCAGCGCCGCACTCGCACCACGTCATGATGGACCCATGCTGGAGGCGGCAGACGCCCTCTTCCCCGCCACCACTTGCCGCCATCGCGAAAGCGACTCACCACGTCACGGCGCCCCACACTGGAGGCGGCAGGCGCCGTTTCCTTCCACCCCTCGCCCCCTCGCGACAGCAACTCACCACGTTGCGGTGGCCCACGCTGGCGGCAGCAGGTGCTGCCCTTCCCCCGGCATCGCTCGCAACACCTCACCACGTTGCGGTGGCCCATGCTGGCGGCAGCAGGCACCGTTTCCTTCCACCCCTCGCCCCCTCGCGACAGCAACTCACCACGTTGCGGTGGCCCACGCTGGCGGCAGCAGGTGCTGCCCTTCCCCCGGCATCGCTCGCAACACCTCACCACGTTGCGGTGGCCCATGCTGGCGGCAGCAGGCACCGTTTCCTTCCGCCCCTCGCTTCCGTCGCTCGCAACACCTCACCACGTTGCGGTGGCCCACGCTGGCGGCGGTAGGTGCTGCCCTCCCACCGGCATCGCTCGCAACAGCTCACCACGTTGCGGTGGCCCACGCTGGCGGCGATGGCCGTCTCCAGCACGGGCGACGTTTCGTGGCCGCCATGCGGGTGCAGGTCCGCCTCCCCCTCGTCGTACACCATGGTCTTGACCGCCACCGGCAGTCCCCGCCACTCGCCTGCACCAGGACAACACATGCAGCGCGAGGGGAGGAAGCGTCGTGAGGTCTTGGCGCGCGCCTGCCCTCTCGCGCGCCCTCCAGGTGCTCTGCTCTGCTCTCTCCATCAGGGCGTTGTAGGCGGCGCCCAGGTGTCACAGCGGTAGCTGCGTCGCCGCCCCGCCCGTCACTGACGCAGCGCTCACCGACGTAGACGGTGCCTGAAGCCCCTCTCCCCAGCACCTTGTGGATGATGACCTGCGCGCGCAACGCCCACGGGACACACCCTCTCTCTCCCTGTTCATCTGGAGCCAGCCTCCTGGCGCGTGTGGGGCATCAACCCCGTCACGAGCTGCGCAACGAACTGAAACGGGAGCAAACGCCGCGAGCTGCGCAACGAACTGCAAGGGGAGCAAACGCCGAATGCTCACCCGGTTGGCGGTGCGGGCGGCCTCCTGCAGCCCGTCGTGCCCAACCATGAGCGCCCGCACGCGCGCCAGCGGGCCGCCAACCAGCCCCTGGCCGGCGGCGCCCTGCGCGGTAGCTGTCGCCGCCGCCGTCGGCCCGACCGACACGGAGAGGTCCAGCAGCCCGCCCTGGCTGTGCAGGCTCGAGAGCAGCAGCTCGTGCGCCGTCGTGAGCAGGCTCTGCGGCCGCGACGAGTGAGACGGGCGGCCGCCGTCCGCCATGGCTAACCCTAACCCTAACCCTAACCCTATGCCGGGCTCTTCCGGCTGCGCAGCCGCCGCTGCCGCTGTCTGGGACACCGCGGCGCTGGTGGCAGCGGGCTGAGGCTGCGTGGTCGCGGCAGCCAGCGGCGGCGGGGACAGGCCGGTACGGGCGGCGCTGCTGGCGGCGCGCTGTGACGGTGGTTTGGAGGAGGCGCCGCTGCGGGGCGGGCGGGATGATGTGGGCGCCGCGGAGGCTGCCGCCGCCACAGCGGCAGCGGCGGGCGCTGCGGCTACGACGGCGGCGGTGGCTGGGTCCGGCGGCAGGTGGTCCAGGAGGCGGGTCTCTGCCGCCTGCGGTGCAGGGCAGAGCGAGAACAAGGGCATTTGCGGTGACGGCTGCCAGAAACTGTGGAGGTGAGAAAGCCTGGCGAGGAGGGCTCTGCCACGACCACCCACCCACCTGCAGGCGAGAGAGCACCGTGCTGATCGCTGACGGCGGCGGCGCCGGCGGGCGGGGGCTGGCGGGCCGCGGCGGTCGCGGCGCGTCGGCGGCGGCAGCAGCGGCAGCGGAAGTGGCTGCGCTTGGCGGCTGCTGTTCCTGCTGCTGTTGGTGCTGGTGGGTGGAGAGCGCCAGCTGCACCCAGGCCAGCACTTCGTCGGGCGGCGGCGTGTGCGCCGCCGCCGCCGCCGCTGCGTCCTTGGGCTTGGGATCCGAGATGGGCAGGCCGTCCTCCGACTCGCGGGCGGCGGCCGTGGAGGAGGCCTGGCTCCTGCGAGGGCGCATGCACGCGCGCCACGGGCGGGCAAACAGGCAGCGAAGTATGGTCGAGTAGCGGAAGGCCTGGCTCCCATGCCCGCAAGTGACGGTCAGGCCAGGCAAGTCACGGCCAGCAAGTCACGGTCAGGCACGGGTCAGCAAGGCCCAGGCTGATCATTGGCCCGGGATGATCAACGGCCCGGGTTGATCATTGGCGAGCGATGGCGCGCAACCCGCAGCGGCCTGGTTGCATCGTGGCGCACCTGCCGCGCCTCTGCCGCCGCAGCACCAGCCACGTCACCAGCACCGCCGCCGCCACCGCCACCAGCCCCGCCGCGCCCACGGCGCAGCCCACCACCACCTGCACGGGGTCACGGGAGCGGCGCAGCACGCGAGGGTCCTCGCTATTGCGGTCTGCTTCCGCTACTTCTCCGACGGGGCGCTGCCAAGCAGCCACAAGGAAAGGCCGATCAGGCACACTTCTGCACACAAGGCTGCGCCAGATGCAGCGATCGACGAGCACGCACACCTGGTCGGTTGAGCTGGAAGATGAGGATGAGGAGGAGGCGGACGGGAAGGAGGAGCCGCCGCCGCCGCCGCTGCCGTTGGTGGGCGAGGTGAAGAGCGAGCAGCGCTGGATGAGGTCTGGCGGCACGGGCGACTGCGGCGTGAGCGAGAGCAGCGTGGCGTTGACGCCCCAGCCGCTGTACTCGCTCAGCACCAGCACCTACGCAGCACGCACAGCAGGCGGGGACAGGGATGGACTGTGGTGGAAGGGAACGGCCTGTGGCGGTTGAGCACCTCGCAGACGCGTGTGGATCGCCAAGCGCTAGCCGCGATGAGGTGCGCGTGGTGCCGTCGCTTGGCCGTTCAACCCAGAGGGACGCAAACGCAGCAAGGCACGGCACCACGCCACCCGCACCTCGCACAGGTCGCCCATGTCCCGCTGGCCCACCAGCAGCGAGGCAAAGGACAGCGAGAGCCGCGTGATGCCCGTGCTGAGCTGCGCCGCCAGGAGCACCGCCTGCGCCCCCCCACGCACGCACACACGTGGTCACGCACATGGTTTGGAAAGACGCGTTTCATTGAACATCCCTCCCTGTCGAGCTCCACAGGCGAAGGCTAGTGCAACACGACGGCGGCACATGGTCACGCACGCCACCACGCATGAGGCAGCAGCGCTGCTGAGGGCCACCCTGGCCACGCCAGCGGGGACCCGTGCCAAGCACATCCAAACGACATGACCGCCAGGACCCAAAGCCCTCAACAGCCCTCACCTGCGCGTCCATGCACCCCCGCACGCTCAGCAGCGTCTCGTCTGTGGCCAGCGTCAGCAGCGCCAGGTAGTCCAGCACCGGCACCACCAGCGTCACGTTGTGCAGCTGCACCGCCGCCGTGTCGCTGCCCCCGCCGCCCGCGCCCTCCACCAGCTGCGCCGGCAGCACGGTGGCATCGCCGCCGCCGCCGCCGCCCAGCGCGCCCCCGCCGCCAGAGGGGGTGGTCGGGTTGGGCCCCGCCAGGCCGAAGAGAGGCAGGGCTGAGGGCTGCGGCGCGACCAGTGCAGCGTCGGTGCTGACCAGCTCCGGAAGGGAGGCAGAGGGGGGCAGAGGCAGCGCGGCGAGGCCATCCAGCGCCAGGCGCGTGATGAACACCTGCACGCACTTCATGCACACGTTCCTGAGCCGCGCAGCATGCGGCGCGATGGCGGATGGTCCTCCCTGAGGTGGCCCCAGAACGCCTGCATCCGCGCCCCACTCAGCGATGCTGCTGGGCGGTGACAGGACTGCTCTGCAGGCTAGAAGTGTGCATGCACGCGCCTGCGCCGAGGCGTTGGCGAGGGAGAAGAGCGGCGCCGTGCGGTTGCCCAGGTGCAGCGTGGGCACGGGCATGAGGTCACTGGGCACGTCGTTGAAGGGCCCGAGGAGCAGCAGCGCGCCGGCGAGGGGGGCGGCCGCCTCCGAACCGAGGTCAACGGCGGGCGCGTTGATGAGCACGGCGGGTACGGGCAGCTGCGGCGTGTGAGTTGAGGCGAGGGTAGCGAAAGCCTCAACAGAGTGCATCCACAGTCGGACGCGGGCGAGCACAGCTGACCCTGGCAGCTGCAAGGGCGCTGTGCGCAGTGAGGAGGGCGGCGGTTGGCGCGGAATCGATTGACCGGTCGACAATCGCGCATGGCAGGGCCCAGCAGCTGCGGCGCGTCAGGCAGGTGCTCCGGCACAGCAGACACAAGCACAAGTGGCGCGCGCAGCTCTGTGGAAACTTGCACGCGCGCAGCACGGGGCGGCGAAGCGAGGCGCAGCCGGCACCGCGTTCCGCTTCCAGACCCAGCAGCTGCGCGGAACGCAGACCCTCGTTCGCCAACCCCGCCGCTCACCGCTTGGGCCGCGTACTGCGCCGCCGCCCCCGCCACCTCGCGCACGGCCGCCCGCGCGTCCCCCGCCTCGCCGGTCGACCACAGCGGGCCCCACAGAGGGTCCACCTTGGCACCGGCGACGTCCGGTGGCGCCAGCGAGCCGTTGGCGCACCACGCGAGCGGCAGCAGCGTGCCGTCCCGCCGCATGGACTGCACCAGCGGGCTGCTGGGGTCGTCGGTGCTCTGCGGCGGGGGCAAGGGCACGCATGCAGGAGGCTTATGGTTCAGGCGACGCGCATGGACTGCACCAGCGGACTGTTGGGCTTGTCCAATGCTCTGCACGCACATTGCAAGGCAGGAGGTGCGCGCCCCGGGCAGGCGACCCGGCCGCGAGCCCCTCGGTGATGCGGCGGCCTCGCCCTGTTCCCCAGTCCCTCTGCTGCCGCGCAGGCCGCGGCCGCCCACGCGGCGCCGCAGCGCTGGGTCGCCCGTAGCTCGCTCACTCTGCTCGTGGCCACTGGAGCGCACGCACCTGGTAGGTCAGATTGGTGGCCGCCCAGCCGCCCGTCAGCATGGCTGCCACGGACAGCGAGTGCGCGCCGGTGCGGCTGATGTAGGGCGCCAGGTTGGAGAAGCCGTCCAGCTGCAGCTGGAAGCGCGCCAGCACTGCGGGCGAGAGAGAGTGTGAAACGGGTCGGCGCTGGCAGGCCCAAGTGGCCCCTCTGCTAAGTGTGCTGTGTGCCAGTTCTGTCCCAGAAGGTGTGGCGTTGTCCTTGCGCGTCGCGGCCCTGTACGGCTCGCGGGTGCACCGCTGCTGACGCACTGCGCCACACTGCTGCCACACTGCGCCACGCTGCTGCCGGCATGCTGCCGCGACCGCGATGGCGCGCCTCAAACGCACCCGAAGGCCAGAGCTGCATGCCCGGCCGCTGCATCTGCATGGTGTAGAGCATCTGCGCCAGCTCGGCCGGCCGCGAGACGAGCGTCACATTTTGGTACTCGAGCATGCGCACCACCGCCGTGGTGGAGAGCAGCCCGAGCAGGCCCTGTGACACGCGCCTCAGGCCGTAGCTGCGCAGCACATCCGCCGCGCACGTGTTGACGACGGCGACGTCGCGGAGCACCACGACGGCGGTGCTGCTGGCGGGCCGTGGCGGGAGCAGGCCTGCACGTTGGTGAGCAGCAGCATCGCATTACGCCGCCGCTGGTGAGCACGCTGCTCTTTGCTCTGAGAAAACGTCGTCTGCACGCCGCGGCCCCCTCGCTCACCCGCCCGCATGCCGGCGTCGATGACGCTGGTCTGGCTGCCAGCCCCCTGGATGGTGAGCGTGCCGCTGCTGAAGGCCTTGCCATCTGCCGCCTCCGCATCTGGCACGCTGGTGAAGGTGGCGTTGGCCAGGCGCAGCGTCGTGTTGGCCGGCACCAGCAGCGTCGTGTCCGCGTTGCGGCGCTGGTAGCTCGCACAGGCGTCGGCGAGCTGCTGGCCAGTCGCCATCGTCTCCTGAACGCTCGTCTCCGGATGCTCCGCTTTGGCGCCAGGCGCCCCGTTGATGGCCAGCAGCAGCAGGAGCTGCAGCTGGAGCAGCATCAGCATCAGCAGAGATTTGGATGTCCCTTGGTCTCTGCTGCACATGCGGTCTTTTCTGATACCGATGAGTCATCGATCCATGCGCGAGGGCGTGAGCGTGCAGTACGTCGCGTCGCAGCGGTCTCCAGCAGAGGATCCTCAGGCCAGTCAGCGGCCCCCAGTGCAGCCCCTAGTGTGAAGGAGCAGACGCCTCTCCCTGTCCCGCTGCCAGGTTCCGCGTGCGCCATCGATCCGCGTGTGCGAGGGCGTGACGCACGTGTTGCGTCGTCCATCGCGTTGCACAGGATCCTCAGGCCAAGCAGCACCCTCAGTGCAGTCCCCCAGTGTGCAGCATGCAGGCCCGCGTCTCCCTGTTTCCCGGGTGCACCCTCTCGTCGTCACCCTTCGTTCGCGCAGGTCCTCAAGGTGAATTCAGAAATGCGTGCCCTGGAGGCCTTCAGGTGCAAGTCGTGTAGGATCATCAGCAAGTCCCTCTCAGACCACGTGAGTCCGGGCATGCCCAGCACAAGGACCTGGTCCAGCTCGCGCAAGGCAGTAAGCGTCTCGGACTTGCAAGTGCCAAGAAGGGGGGGGAGGGGAAGCAAGGGGGCCCACGACACATGGGCGATGCGGCGCGACTTTCTGAACAAAGGTAGGCCTGCGTCCCGTAGCCGTGCGGCCTACTCGTGTGGCTTGGTTGCCTCAGAGTCCTCGATGGGATGAGGAGGAGGAGGAGGACGTGGAGGGCTTGTGAGGCTGTGGAGGTGGCCTTCCAGCGTCCGCCTGACTTCAGCGGCGCTGCACCGCAGCCGGGGGTCCTTTGCCAGGCACCTGCGCAGGCGCCCACGGGAGGGCAGCGCAAGCTGCGCTCAGAGCCGGGCAGGACCAGAGGAGGGCCGCTCAGGACCGACCACTGACGCACCGCAGCGCGTTGCGCAGCGCGGGAGGCAGCGGGAGGTCCTGGCGCAGGTTTGGAAAGTCGGGGTTGGGCCTGAGGCCTCCTTGCGCGTCGCGCTCATAGGGGGCGAGCCCCGTCAGCGACTGCCTGCGCGGTGCGTGCGCGTCGGGGTTTGCGTCGGCCAGAACCCGACGGCCGGGCGCTGCCGATGCTTCTTGCAGCGCAAAGGCAGACACGAGCCTGCCATGGGTCCACCCACAAGCATGCCCTGCCCAGAGGCTGTGCCCTCGGGTGGCCCTGGAGCAGCAACGCCCATGGACCGCGCGCGTGCTCACCACATGATGACGCCAAAGGAAAAGACATCGGAGGCGGGCGACGTGCGCTTGTAGTGCACCACCTGATGGGAGCAGGGCGGAGCAGGCGGCACTGTCACCGCACCGCGCCAGAGGGCTTCGAGCGGCAAGGCAGCAGAAGGCTTTTCTCACCTCTGGAGCCACGTAGAAGGGCGTGCCGGCGGCAAAGTTGGACACGTGCGTGGCCTGCGCGTCCAGGCGCCGCGACAGCCCGAAATCCTGCGGCAGCGGGTGCGGCCAGCGCGTCAGGACGTGGCCGTGATTGCGCGGTCAAGTGCCACCGGTCGGCTGACCTTGCCCAGCACTCTGCGGGGGCTGTCGTCGTCGTGGACGGCAGCTCCCAGCCCCTAGCGAGGACTCACCGCCAGCTTGGCCACCATGCCGTACGGCTCTGAACGGTCCAGCTTGAGCAGTATGTTCGCCGGCGTCAGGTCTGCAGGAGAAACAAAAGGTGAGCGGTGCGGTCTGCCTGAGCACCGCAAGCAGAGCACGCGAGCTACCCAAACAAGCGGCACCGCACCTCCGTGGATGATGCCGAGGCCATGCAGGTACTCGAGACCCGTGGCCACGTTGAGCAGCACGGAGACTGTCAGGGCCTGCACGCAGCAAGCACAACTTGGGGAGCAAGTGTACTTGGGGCAACCGCCGCACAGGCCGTGCACAGAAGTGCGAGTTTGCGATGTCGTCGGGTGCATGCTAGACGTTGCTGCACCAGACGTAAAGCTCAACGCACACAGGCCTTGGATTGCCAGCGCGATTAGAAGGCAGTGAGCCTGCACGGCCATGCAAAGCCACGACGTCCGGCACCTCTGCTCACCTGGTTGGTGAGCTGCGAGCACTTTGGGTCGTACAGCCCGCGGAGCTCCAGCACCTCCTGCAGCGAGCTCTGGCACAGCTCCTGCGCAGGTTGCGGACGCAGCGCCGGGCACGCAGGCAGGGTGAGGTCAGACGCCATGTCCGGTGGCACTTGTGGTGGCACTTTCTGCTTGCTGCCGTGAGCACTGGCAAAGCTCCTGCGGAGGCGCACGGACAGGCCACACATCCATGATGCGGACCGCACACGTTGCTGCCCCGCCGGTTTCCCAGCCCCTGGCCCCTGGGCTGCCTACGGCGAGGCGTGCCAGAACGTGCCTGTCGCACCTGGATGAGGAAGACCTTGAACGCGGCGACGGCGGGCGCAGCGCTGTCCTGCTGCTCAGCGGGCGAGAGCTCCAGGTAGTGCACCTGCAGGCCGTCGCTTGCCTGGCTACCGTCAGGCGCGTTGTCGCCCACGCGCTTGATGTCGTAGTGGTACGTGGCCACCTGCTCCCGCAGCGCGCATGCGCCGGCATTGCTCAGCGCGGCAAAGCACAACGTGGCAAAATCAAGGGGCGTGGTGGCTCGCTCACCACGTTGCGGTGGCCCACGCTGGCGGAGATGGCCGTCTCCATGATGGCCGCCGCTTGCTCCTCCATGCCCGGAGCGGCCTCGTAGACCATCGTCTTGACGGCCACCGGCAGGCCCCGCCACTCGCCTGCGTGCACAAGGCCCGGCACACTGCGTGCACAAGGCCCGGCACACTGCGTGCACAAGGCCCGGCACACATGCACACTGCGGCGTGCGCAGAAATGCGGTTTGTGGTATGATCATCTGCTTGGCAGAGATGGCTCCACCAGATGTAAAGCTCAACACACACTGCCTCCCAACGCCGTGACCACAGCGCACTGCTGCTGGCCCTGCCGACCCAGTCTGTGCGTGCCCTCAGCTTCCACGGTGATCAAGCTGCCGTCATCGCGTTTGTGCACGACTGTGTGAAGACGCTTGAACTTCCTGCCATGCCGAGCGCCACCTAGGCGAAGGCTAATGCAACACGACGACGACAAGGCCCGGCAGCGCACGTCCCTGAGCAGTTCGTGGCATCGTGCCAGGATTTTGTGGGCCGTGGCACGCGCTCAGCTCCAGGCTCACCCAGATAGACGGTGCCTGAGGCGCCACGCCCGAGCACGTCGTGCAGGACCACCTGCGGCGTGGCGGCACGGAGACCACAGCGCGACGACGCCAGACGGAGGCCCTCAGGCTGCCTCCTCCTTCGCAGCGCTCGCAGGCGGACTGCGCAGCATGCCGCGCCCACCTTGTTGACTTGCTTGGCCGCCTCATGCAACGTGCCCTTTTCGCCCATAAGCTGCTTGACACACTCCAGCGGGTGCAGGTCCCGGGGCGCCTCACGCGCCGTCGTTTCCCTGCAGTGTCCGCACGCAGAACTGGCGCAACGTCGCGCTTGCCTGCTTGTTTGCGCTTGAAGATTGGACATCATGGCGAGCAGAGGGGGGCCGCCTTCACGCACCTGCTCTGGTCTCGAGGAGACTCGTCCGCTGATGCCTTGCCTTCGACTGCTGCGGTTCCGCCACCGCCGGCCCTGGCAGCGCCCAAGCTCCCTCCGCTGGCGGCAACGACCTCACCGCTGCTACCCGCACCGCCGCCGTCAGCGCCGCCCCCTGAGGGCGCCGCGCCCTGGCTCCCTCGCAAGCCGGACATGAGCATTGCGTGCGCCTGGCCCAGCAGGCTGGCGCCGGTGGGCGGCCGCTGCTGGTGCAGCGTTACCGTTGATGTCCAGGACGCTGCCGGCGCCTGAGCCTCCGCCTCGCTGCCGGGGCGCACCGCCGCCGCCTGCACACGCGCAGCAGCGCAGCGCAACCGAACGCCTCCTCTGCTTGGGAATCCTCCTGGTGGGCGCGCTCCAGCAACATGACAGCAGCGGCAGGTCGCAATCACGATCTGTGTCGCAGAGGCCTTGGCACACACGCTTCTGCTCCCGTCCCCAGCCCCCACACCCGGACGCACGTGTGACAGGGCCGCCAGGGACACCGTGTCGGTCCTGGCCAGCAGCCGCCGCTCCGCCTGCCCCAGCAGCGCCAGCAGCGAGGGCGCCACCTCGACCGAGCTACGCGGCACCGCCGCCTCCTCGCCGCTGCCCCCCACGCCGCCCTGATCCTGCGCGGCGGCGGGGCCGCGTGGGACGAGGCCGTGGCCATCCGAGCCGGAGGTGTCGGCGCCGGAAGGTTTGGAGCCGAGTAGGACGGCCGGGTCAGTGGAGGCCTGCTTGCTCGTGATGAGGAACACGCCGTACGCGGCGGACGACCTGCGCATGCACCGCGCGTTTGCGTATGTCAGTTTGGGTGCCTCTGCGGGGCCGGAGCCCAGCTACCGGGCGCATCAGATGTCTCGCAGCGCAAAGGCACGCGGGCGAAAGACGTGCACATGTGCAGCGGGCGACCGCTGGTTCTGATAGCGATGGAACTGGCTGGATGCTTGAGATGGAGTGCAGCTGCTGGGCAGCTCTGGGCACAGCTTGCGAGGAGACAGGCCCTGCTGTGCTGACGCACCTGTCATCCCGCCGGTGACGGAGCGCCACCACGGCGGCAGCCGCGGCCGCCAGCAGTAGCACGCTGCCCACCACGATGCCTGCGATGGCACCGCCGCTCAGCCCGACACCCCTGCTGTCGTCACTGCTGCTGCTGCTGCTAGTCGCTGGGACGCACGTTGCAGCCAGCGCCTCAGGCACGGCGGCGTGCGGCCTGACCACCAGCTGCGTGGCGTTGACGCCCCAGCCCGTGTAGCCGCTCAGCTGCAC
>VFQP010003328.1_pt1 | contig 16452 bp, 16 predicted proteins | sample 3512351 | NCBI WGS metagenome assembly VFQP01 (sample SAMN10412372, study PRJNA504923) | tailings metagenome | isolation source: Relicate 1 Philex TSF1 revegetated site | place: Philippines: Tuba, Benguet | collected 2017-08-29
GATCATCGCTGGCGCTCCGAACACCCCGCGCAAGGACATGCTGGGCTACTTCGGCGTGACCTACCAATTCACCCCGGCTCTGGCCGTGACCGGCGTGTTCTACGGCGACCACATCAAGGACAAGAACGGCGTGAGCAGCAGCGGCAACCGCTACACCGGCGTTCTGCTGGCCGAGTACTCGCTGTCCAAGCGTACCCAGGTCTACGGCACGGTTGACTACAACAAGGTCACCGGCGCAGCCCAGACCGAACTGCCGGGCCGCAACAACCAGACCGGCGTGGCAGCAGGTATCCGCCACATTTTCTGATCGACGTCTGATCAGTTGCACTGTTTGGCAGAAAGGCACCTTCGGGTGCCTTTTTTTCGTTTGGCCACGGCCTGCCGCGGTGTGTCTTCGTCCAGCAATTCGAGCCGGTAGCCGTAGGTGTAGACCGGCACCACGCGCACACCTTCCTCCTCTCTCAAACCGAGCTTGCTGCGCATGCGCGAGATATGGGTGTCGATGGTGCGCGACATCGTTGGAAGATCGCGGCCCCATACCGCCATTACCAGGTGCTCGCGGGTCACGACACGGCCGGCATTGCGAAACATCAGCACCGCGACATTGAATTCCTTCGGGGTCAGCGGCACGGCCACACCATTGCGCGTGGCCTGCCGCGCCTCCAGGTCGAAGCCGTAGCGGCCGAATGACAGGCGCTCCTGATCGGATCGCCGTGCATCGGGATACACGCGCCGTAGCAGCGCATGCATGCGCGCCGCCAGTTCGGCAGGCCGGACGGGCTTGATCAGGTAGTCGTCAGCGCCGGCGGCCAGTGCCACCGCGATGTCATCCTCGCTGCCACGGTGGGCCAGGAATATCACCGGAATGCGCGGGTCCAGATGCGCGCGCACCCAGACCACGATCTCCGTACCGGTGACGCGCGTTGCGTGCCAGTCAAGCAGCAGCAGGTCGAACGTGATCTTGCGCAAGGCCAGCAGCAGGCGGCGACCGTCGAGAAACGTCACGCACTCGTGACCGGCGCCCATGACGATGCCGCGGATCAGCTCCGCATGCGCGCTATCGCCTTCGAGCGCGGCAATCCTGTGTCCGGTCGTGGCAACCCTTGCAACCCTCGCGAGCCGGGTTCCCGACGTGACTCTCCTGATCGAGGTAATCCCGTTGGTCGCGGCGGTGGTCGTGGCGCTTGCCGTGGTTGCAGTCCTTGCAGTCCTTGCAGTGCTTGTACTTTTTGCGGCCTTTGCTGTCTTTGTCATGCGTCGTCAGACCCCAGGCTGGGGCGCGGCTTATCTGTCTGACGACCATTAGATGCGGACTCGAACGCAAACCCTATAAGACGATGCTCATTTTGAGGTCGGCCACAAATGTTTACTTCATTCGCAACCGGCGGCGACCTAACATGGCCGGCACCTCGCCGATTGTTCTGGCCATTGAAGGACACCCACCGTGAAGATTGCCGCGCTTGAAGACAACCCGGCCCGCGCCATGGTGCTGGAGCGGGCCCTGCATCCGGGCGGACACACCCTCGCGCGCTTTCGCAGCGGCCGCGCGCTGATCGACGCCATCCATGGCACGCCCTACGACCTGCTGGTTCTCGATCGCGATGTGGTCGAGGCCGATGCCGACGAACTGCTGGGCTGGATCCGGCGCACGCTCGGCCATGGCATGCCGGTAATGATGCTCGGCGCCAGCGATGCTGAGGAAGACGTTGCGCGCTGCCTGCTGGCAGGTGCCGACGCCTACGTCCGGCAACCCGCGCGCGACGCGGAACTGCTGGCCCGGATCGAGGCGCTGGTCCGGCGCAACGCCGTGCGGCATACCGGCGCGACAGGCGCGACAGGCTCGCCAGGCAAGACCAGCACGACGGGCGCATCGTCCGCCATCGAAATCGTTCCCGAGCAACTCGTCTGCGGGGTGTTCCGTTTCGAGGTAGCGGAGCGCCAGGTCTGGGTAAAAGGGGTTCCGGTGACGCTGTCACCGAAGGAGTACGCGCTGGCGCTGCTGCTGTTCCGCAACCTCGGCACGCTGGTCATGCGACGCACGATGATCGAGCACGTCTGGCATGGTGCCGAGATGTGCGAACAGGCGCGGACCATCGACAGCCATCTGTCGCGCATCAGGACCAAGCTCGCGCTGTGGCCCTTCAACGGCGTGATGCTGCGCACGGTCTACCGGCTCGGCAGCCGGCTCGACCATGCCTAGTCGATCTTGATGCCGGCTTCCTTGACGATCCGTGCATTCTCGTTCGATTCGGCCTTGATCGCAGTGGCAAACTGCGCCGCCGTGCCGCCGGTGGGCACTTCGCCGCCACGCAACAGCCGGTCGCGCACGTCAGGCTCGGCCAGCGCCTTGTTCAGCTCGGCATTGAGCTTCTGAATGATGACGGCCGGGGTCTTGCCCGGCGCGAAGATGCCGAAGGTCGACGTCAGGTTGGCCTTCGGGTAGCCGAGTTCGTCGAACGTCGGCACGCTGGGCAGGCTCTCGATACGCTTGGGGGCACCCACGGCGATGGCACGCAGGCGGCCGGCCTGCATGTGTTGCGTCAGCATCGGGCTGGCGTTGGTGCTCATTACCTCGAACTGCCCGCCGAGCGCGTCGTTCATCTGCTGGCCCGCACCCTTGTAGGGAATCAGCGTCACATCGGCCTTCGACTTCGACTTGATCTGCTCCAGCATCACGTGGCCCACGGTGCCCAGGCCCGACGTGGCCCAGCGCACCGAACCCGGCTTGGCCTTCGATTGCGCGATCAGGTCCTGGAACGTCTTGCCGGTAAAACTGGGCGTGGCAACCACCAGCACCGGCGAGTACATGACGCTCATCACGGGCGCCACATCGCGTTGCGGGTCATAGTTGACGTGGCCGACGTGCGGATTGAGCGTCAGCGGGCTCGTCGACGCAAAACCCAGCGTATAGCCATCGGGCGCGGCCTTGGCCACGGCATCGATGCCAATGCTGCCACCGGCGCCGGCCTTGTTTTCCACCACCACCGAAGTACCCATCTGCACCGAGAGTTTCTCGCCGAGCGCGCGCGCCACGGCGTCGCTGATGCCACCCGTCGGATAGGCCACGATCATGCGGATCGGGCGGCTCGGGTAGTTGTCGGCGGCCAGGACCGGGGCGGCGGCCGTGGAAATCAGCGCGGTGGCAAGCAATGCCGCGCGCAGCGGCAGGTAACGGAAAGCGGCCATGGTGGGGGCGTGGAAGCGTGGAGCGGGGAAATTCGTGAAAGACAGTACGACGGTGCGACAGTACGCGGACGCAAATGGTCGCGGCCGGGTCAGGCGCTATCTTAGCCGATCGCCCCATGTGCCCGCGCCGCGCGGGCGGCTATCGCACCAGCGGGTGTTCGGGCACCCACGAGACAAACAGTTCATTGGCGCGATCGTAGAGCCGCCACCCCGTGCCGCACTCGCGGCAGGTGAACGACATCATGCTGAATGGCACGCCAGCCGCACTCTGGCTGACCAGCGGCGCCGTATTGCGCAACGCCAGACATGGATGTGGCTCGCGCCGGCGCGGATCATCGGCCAGGGCAAGGCAATGGGCGCAGGCAGGACGGGCGGACATGGCGGACGTTGCGGAGGGCTGGGGTACGGCGGACTTCATGACCGAGATGATGCCGCAAAACTGGTGCCAGGGTACTGGACCATGATGCGAGACGCGCGCAACATGTGGGCTTCACACCACCAACCATGATGAGGAGTTCCCGCGCATGCCCGCCATCCGCCCCCGCCTTGCCACACTCGCTGCCGCACTGCTGGCCGTGCTCGCCCCTGTCGCGCAGGCCGCGCCGGTCGAACCGGTCTACCGATTGGCGCAGCAGGAGAAGCCCGCCCTGATCGACACGATGAAAGACCTCGTTTCGATTGAATCGGGCAGCAAGGACATGGAAGGGCTCGATCGCATCGCCAACCTGATCCGCGACCGCCTGGCCGCGCTTGGCGGCGACGCAAAGCTGGTGGCGCCCGCCGAGGTCTATCGCATGGACGATACGCCAGAGAAGGTCGGCAAGATGGTTCATGCAACCTTCAAGGGCACCGGCAAGCGCAAGATCATGCTGATTGCCCATATGGACACGGTCTACCTGCGCGGCATGCTGGCGCAGCAGCCGTTCCGCGTGGATGGCGATCGCGCCTATGGCCTCGGCATTGCCGACGACAAGAATGGCGTGGCCGTGATCCTGCATACGGTGGCGATCCTGCAGAAGATGAACTTCAAGGACTACGGCACGCTGACCGTGCTGATCAATGGCGACGAGGAGATCAGTTCGCCCGGTGCACGCGCGATGCTGACCAAGCTGGGATCGGAACAGGATGCGGTGTTCTCGTGCGAGGCCACGCGCGTGACCGGCGACCGCTTGTCGCTGGCCACGAGCGGCATCGGCGCCATCGCGCTCAAGGTGGAAGGCAAGTCATCGCATGCGGGCAGCTCGCCGGAACTGGGCCGCAACGCACTCTATGAAATGTCGAACCAGATCCTGCAGATGCGCGACCTGTCGAATCCCGACACCGGAATGAAGGTCAACTGGACGCTGTCGCAGGCCGGCACCAACCGTAACGTGATCCCGGCCGTAGCCACGGCGCAGGCCGATGTGCGCGTGTTGCGCACGGCCGACTATGACGGCCTCGAACGCACGCTGCAGGAACGCATCCAGAAGAAACTGATCCCGGATACGAAGGTCGAGGCGAAGTTCGAGCGTCGCCGTCCGCCACTTGAATCCACCCCGGCCGCGCGCCAGCTGGCCGCGCATGCCCAGGGCATCTATGCGGAAATCGGCGAGAAACTGGCGGTTTATGACACCGCCGAAGGCGGTGGCACCGACGCCGCCTTTGCGGCAGCCGCGACCAAGGCACCGGTGATCGAGCGCTTCGGGCTGCGCGGCTTTGGCGCGCATTCGAATGACGCCGAGTATGTGGACCTGAACTCCGTGACCCCGCGCCTGTACCTGCTGACGCGGATGATCATGGATGTATCGCAGGACAAGGCAGGGAAATAAGCGGTTTGACGCGCCCCACTCCCGCACGGCCGGAGTGGGGAAAACACATACCGTCTTAAGCCGTCCTAAGCCCCGGCTTAAGCCGTCTTCGCACGTTCGCGCAGATCCGGCAGGAATACCGCCAGCAGGCCCAGCAGCGGCAGGAACGCGCAAAGCTGGTAGACCGACTCGATGCCGTGCACGTCGGCCAGCTTGCCCAGCACCGCGGCACCGATGCCACCCATGCCGAAAGCGAAGCCGAAGAACAGGCCCGACACCATGCCGACCTTGCCCGGAATCAGCTCCTGGGCAAACACCAGGATGGCCGAGAATGCCGAGGCCAGGATGAAGCCGATGATCACGGTAAGCACCGCGGTCCAGAACAGGTTGGCGTGCGGCAGCATCAGCGTGAACGGCGCCACGCCCAGGATCGATGCCCAGATCACGCGCTTGCGTCCGATGCGGTCACCGATCGGGCCGCCCAGGATCGTGCCAGCGGCCACCGCGAACAGGAACAGGAACAGGTAGATCTGCGACGTCTGGCGCTGCAGGCCGAACTTCTCCATCAGGTAGAACGTGTAATACGTGTTCAGGCTGGCCATGTAGAAGTACTTCGAGAAGATCAGCAGCAGCAGCACCGTCATGGCACGCACCACTGTGGACGTCGGCAGCTTGCTCACTGCGCCCGCTGCGGCCTTCTTCTTCGCGGCGCGTTCGGCAATGTGCCGGCCATACCAGCCACCAATCTGCCACAGCACCGTGATGGCCAGCAGCGCGGCCAGCGAGAACCACGCCACGCTACCTTGCGTATGGACGATCCATGCAGCAAGCAGCGGTCCCATGGCGCTTCCGCCGTTGCCGCCAACCTGGAAGATCGACTGGGCCAGGCCATGCTGGCCACCCGACGCCAGCCGCGCCACGCGCGACGATTCCGGATGGAAGATCGACGAGCCGGTACCCACCAGCGCCGCCGCCACCAGCAGCACGCCATACGTGGGTGCCACCGACAGCAGCAGCAGGCCGCACAGCGTGAAGCCCATGCCGATGGCCAGCGAATGGGGCTTCGGATGCTTGTCCGTGTACAGGCCGACGATCGGCTGCAGCAACGATGCGGTGATCTGGTACGTCAGCGTCAGCAGGCCGATCTGCGTGAAGCTCAGGTTGAAGCCGCCCTTGAGCATCGGATAGATGGCCAGGATCAGCGACTGGATCATGTCGTTGAGGAAGTGCGCAAAGCTGATCGCGTACAACACGCGGAAACGCGTGCCCTCCTCGCGATGCGTGGCCGCCGGGGCCGGACTGACGGTAGTGCTCATGGTGCGGGGGCGCATTGGCCGGTTGTCTCACTGGAATACCCGGATGCGCGAATTGCCGGCACACGGGGAAGTGTGACGATGCTAATTGGCAAACGCCCGCCTGTCCTGCGAGAATGAGGCCGCAACTTTGGAGAAAAGGACATGCCGGGTGCCCCTCGTCGACCGCAGCGTGGCAAGCCGCCTTTGCCGCCCGTCCCGTGGATCGATCACGGCACACCGGGCAGCAAGCCGCTGCCCGCCGATACGCCACGCGATGCTGCTGCCGATGATCGCGCCGACACTTACTCCGACCGCCCCGCCTACCTCCAGTACGATCGCAGCAAGATGCCGGTGACGGCCATGGCGGCGGACTATGTGCCGGGCCATGTCACGAGGCCGCACCAGCATCCGCATGCCCAACTGGTACACGCCATGCATGGCGTGATGGTGGTGTCGACTGCCGAGGGGCAATGGATCGTGCCGCCGACACGCGGCATGTGGATGCCGGGCGGCACCGTGCACTGGATCCGCATGGTGGGCCGCGTGCAGATGCGCACCGCGTACATCCGGCCCGACGCGGCACCGGATTTGCCCACGCAATGTACCGTGCTGGGCATCTCGCCGCTGCTGCGCGAACTGATCCTGGCGGCGATCGACGTGCCGCTGCCCTACCCGTCCGATTCGCGCGATGGCCGGCTGATGCGGTTACTGCTCGACGAGGTCAAGCTGGTACCAACGTTGCCACTGCACCTGCCACGCCCCACGGACCCGGGACTTCGCATGATTTGCGAGCGGATCATTGCCAGCCCCGATACCGACCTGACGCTGGCCGACTGGGGCAGTGAACTGAACGTGGATCCCAAGACCATCCAGCGCCGCTTTGCGCGCGAGACCGGCATGACGTTTGGCCAGTGGCGCCAGCAGGCCCGGCTGCTGGCCGCGCTGGAACGGCTGGCGGCCGGAGGCAAGGTGGTGGATGTGGCGCTGGACATGGGCTATGAAAGCCCGAGCGCGTTTGCGACGATGTTCCGGCGGCAGTTTGGCGTGCCGCCGAGCGCGTTCTTCAGATAGGCCCTGCTCCGCGTACTACTCCGCCAGATAGCGTTCGACGAGTCGCGTCCAGTACGCAGCGCCGACCGTCAGGTTCTCGTCGTTGAAGTCATAGCCGGCGTTATGCAGCAGCGGCTGGTTTGCGCCATTGCCCATCCGCACGAAACAGCCCGGGCGCTGCTGGAGGAAGTACGCAAAGTCCTCGCTACCCGCAATCCGGTGGAAATTGCCGATGGCGCGCTCCGGGCCCACCAGTTCCTCGGCTACCTGACGCGCGAATTCGGTCTCGGCTTCGCTGTTGACCAATACCGGATAGCCGCGCACGTAATCGATATCGGCCGTCGCACCATAGCCTTCGGCATGCGACGTGACCAGTTGGCGGATGCGCGACTCCACCGAGGCCCGCACCTCGGCGCTGAACGAACGTACGCTGATTTCCATGCGCGCACTGTCGGGAATCACGTTCGGCGCGTGTCCTGCATGCAGCGTGCCGATGGTCACCACGGCGGTCTCGTTCGGATCGACATTGCGCGCCACGATCGACTGCAGCGCCATCACGAGGCTGCCGGCCACCAGGATCGGATCGATCGACTGGTGCGGGCGTGCCGCATGGCCGCCCTTCCCGCGCACGGTAATCGTGACGGTATCGCACGCTGCCATGAACGGACCGGCGCGGAACATGAACGTACCGGCCTCGACACCCGGATGATTGTGCAGCCCGAAAATGGCATCGCACGGGAACCGCTCGAACAGGCCGTCGGCCAGCATGCGCTCCGCGCCGCCGCCCGCGCCGATTTCCTCGGCCGGCTGGAAGATCAGGTGGACCGTGCCATTGAAGTGGCGCGTGCGCGCAAGTTGCCGCGCGGCACCGAGCAGGACCGTGGTGTGCCCGTCGTGTCCGCATGCGTGCATCTTGCCTTCATGCACACTGGCGTATGGCAGGCCAGAGCGCTCATGAATCGGCAGCGCGTCCATGTCGGCACGGATGCCGACACTGCGTTTGCCGCTGCCGGAGCGCAACGTACCGACCAACCCGGTACCGCCCACACCGCGCGTCACCTCATAGCCCCAGCCTTCGAGCTTGCTGGCGACGAGCTCCGCGGTGCGGACTTCGTTGAACGCGAGTTCGGGATGCTGGTGGATATTGCGGCGGATGTCCTGCAGTTCTTCACGCGAGTCGAGCGTGTCGTGAACCGTGCAGAAGGAACGCGTGGGAGCGTGCTTGGCGAGGCTGACCGATACGGTCTTTAATATCGACTCGATTTCGGGGGCGTGTTCAGACATGGCAGTGCTCTTGTTGGCAGACATGTAAGAACAGTATTTCACGCGAAGTCGATGGGTAAAACCCCGAATGCGGATTTCGTGCGAAAGCGCCCCAAAACCCCGCGAAACTGTTGCCCTTAACGGACGCTTTGTTTGAAAACGCGACGCTTTGAAAGACGATGTTTCAGCGGGGAACCCCTGAGGCCACCTCGAAGGCGCCCCGCTTTTTCACATCACGGGATATGACGCCGGTCCAGCGCGGAATCAGCGCTCGCCATAAGCCACCACCTTCTGGCTTTGTTCGCCCAGACCCTCGATGCCGAGACGCATCACATCGCCGGCCTTCAGATAGCGCGGCGGCTTGAAGCCCATACCCACTCCCGGCGGCGTGCCGGTGGCAATCAGGTCCCCCGGTTCCAGCGTCATGAAGCGGCTGACATAGCTGACCACGGTTGCCACATCGAAGACCATGGTGGCGGTGCTGCCCTTCTGCATCCGCTCGCCATTGACGTCGAGCCACATGCCCAGCTTCTGCGCGTCGGGCACCTCGTCTCGCGTAACCAGCCACGGGCCCACCGGGCAGAACGTGTCGCAGCCCTTGCCCTTGTCCCAGGTACCGCCGCGTTCGAGCTGGAATTCACGCTCGGAAACATCATTGACCACGCAGTAGCCGGCCACATGCTCGAGCGCCTGCGCCTTCGACACATTGCGCGCCGTGGTGCCGATCACCACGCCCAGCTCGACCTCCCAGTCGGACTTGTGTGATTCGAACGGCAGCATCACGGCATCGTTCGGGCCGTTCAGCGACGTATTGGCCTTCAGGAACACAATCGGTTCGGCGGGCAACGGCATGCCGGCCTCTGCCGCGTGGTCGGCATAGTTCAGCCCGATGGCAATGATCTTGCCGATCCCGGTCCAGGGCACCCCGTGGCGCTGTCCTTCGAGCACCGGCAGCGTGGCCGGGTCCAGCGCCGCGAGCTTTGCCAGCGCGGCCGGCGCGAGCTGCGCGGCGTCGATACCGCCAATCACTGCGGACAGGTCGCGCACGCGGCCGTCGCGGTCTACCAGTCCCGGGCGCTCTGCGCCGGGATTTCCTACGCGGACTAGTTTCATCGTCTTGGTCTCCTCGGGTGACATCAGCCACGCGAGCATATCGCAAGCGCGCGTCGTGCGCGCATTGCGCGCGCACCAGCCGCTCACCAGCCGTCTACCGGGTCAGCCCATGACCTGGGTTGGCACGCGGTAATGGGAAGGTTCAAGCAGGTCCAGTCCACACTGCAACTGCTCGACCCAGCCGATGAACCGCGCCACCATCTCGCGTCCATGGAACGACGGGCCATGCTGCGGCACGATGCGCGCGATATCGAGCGTCCGGGCCATGGCCGCCCACAGTCGGCAGGCGCGATTGCCACTCATGTAGCGGCGATGAAACCCGAGCATCCGCACCGCGTGCGTATCGAAATCGGTCACCACGCCATCGGCTTCGCTACCGGTCGTCATCGACGCGCCAAGGTCTCCCGAAAACAGGATCTTGCTGACGGGGTCGTAGAACTGGAAATTGCCTTCGGAGTGCAGGAAGTGCGCGGGAATGGCCATCAGTGACGACTTGCCCAGCGGCACGATCAACCCGCTGTCGGGAATCGGCACGATGCGCCCCGATGTCTTGCCCACCTGGCAGAAATGCGGCAGGAAGCGCGCCCAGACTTCAGAGATCAGCACGCGGCTTTCCGAGGCGGTGAGCCAGCGTCCCACCGAGGCCACGATATCGGGGTCGGCATGGGACGCCATCACATAGTCGAGCTGCTTGGGCGGGAAATAGCGGCTGATGGTCATGTACAGCTCGCTGTACGTCATCTGCCCGCCCGGGTCGATCAGTGCTGCATGACCATGGTCCACCACCAGGAACTGGTTGCTTTGCACGGCGTCACCGTGCGCGTCATCCACCAGGTCAGTGAATGCCAGACAGATATGTCCGTTGGATTCGTACAGCACCCTGCTCATGATCCCTCCCGCCGTATTGGTCGTTCTGAACCGGCGAAAGTAATCAGGCTCGCGCTGTTCGCGCTTGATGCCGATCAAATATCAGTGAAACAGCGAGTCAGCGAATCCAGCGCCCGTATCGGCACGAAGCAGTACAAAGCAGAACGAAGCAGCCTGTCAGCGCGCGCCCAGCAGTTCCTCGATCTTCGCAACAAACTGCTTGTCGTCAGGCTTGACCATGCTGTTGTAGCTGCCAATGACCTGGCCCTTGCGGTCGATCAGGTACTTGTAGAAGTTCCACTTCGGCGCGGTACCGGTCTCCTTGGTCAGCATCACGTACATCGGATTGGCCTCGCTGCCCCGTACGTGGGATTTGCCGAGCATCGGAAACTTGACGCCGTAGGTGTTGTAGCAGAAGTCGGAAATCTCTTTTGCCGAACCGGGCTCCTGAGAAAAATCGTTCGACGGGAAGCCCAGCACTACCAGGCCGCGCTCACGATACTTCGAGTAGAGCGCCTCAAGACCCTCGTATTGGGGCGTGAACCCGCAATAGCTGGCGGTGTTCACGACCAGCACGACCTTGCCCGCGTACTGGCAGAGGTTCTGCGGCGCTTCGTCCTGCAGGCGCGGGAAACGGAAATTCAATGCCGTCGGGCAATTGCCGGCCGCCTGCGTAGCCGATGTGGCAGGCTTGTCGGCGGCACGGGCCGGGTGCGGCAGCAGCGCTGCGGCAGCGGCCAGGCCCATGGCGCCCACCAGGGCGATTGCTTGCATCCGTTTCATGTGCAGGGCAGCTGCCGAGCTACGTTGGCGGGTCATGAATACAGGCTCCGGTGTCGGTCAATGCATGCAAGTCTACGCTGTCGGGCAGCATGCGTCATGACGCAGGGCCGCACGCACGTCACGCTCACTCCATATGGATCTTGGCCGCGTGTTCGGTCACGCTGCTGCGCAGCTCCAGATCCGGCATCCGGCGCACGATGACCAGCGCCACGATCGCCGCCACGGCGCCCGCGGCAAAGATCAGGTGAAAGCCCGATTCGACACCGTCCGCCAGCATCTGGTGCACTGCTGGCGACAGCTGAGCCATGGCTTCACTGCCATGACGCAATGAGCCGAGGTCCAGTTGCCGGGTGACTCCCGACTTCGCCACGGCTTCCCGGAATTCCATCGCCAGAAGGGTTCCAGCCAGCGCGCCACCCAGTGCGCTGCCCAGCGAACGCAGCACCAGCAGCGCGCCCGTGCCGGCCCCCATGTCGCGGCGCTCCAGTGCGTTCTGCACGCTGATCAGCGTACCCACCATCGACATGCCCAGGCCAATGCCGGCCACGGTCATCGCCAGCAGCACCAGCACGGTCGGCACCGCAGTGGTTACGGCAGCCAGCGCGGCCAGACCTACGGCCGCCGCCACATAGCCACCGGTCAGGATTTCGCGCATGCGACCCAGGCGCGGCGCAAGCCATGCCACCACAAAGTTGCCGGCCACGGTCGACAGCAGGAACGGCACCACGAGCAGGCCCGAGGTCGAGGCATCCGCGTCGCGCACGAGCTGGAAATGCAGGGGCAGGGCGAAGATGCACAGGAAGATATTCAGCGCGGCCAGCGCCGAGGCGCCCACGCCCATCACGTAAGCGCGATTGTGGAACAGGCGCGGCGGCAGCATCGGATCGGCGGCGCGCCGTTCCTGCCTGGCCAGCAACGCCACGGCCACCAGCGTCAGCAACAGCAGACCGCCCATTTCCAGCGAGATCCAGTCGAACGCCTCGCCGGCCCAGCTCATCGCCAGCAGGAAGGCCACGATGGCCACGGCCAGCAGGCACGCGCCGAGCCAGTCCACCTGCGGCTTGCCGCCGCGTGCGCGCAGATGGGCCAGGCCGCGATAGCACATGGCCATGGCCAGCAGGCCCAGCGGTACGTTGATCCAGAACAGCCAGCGCCACGACAGGTGATCAGACACCCAGCCGCCCACCAGCGGTCCCGCAATCGACGACACCGCCCACACCGTGGCCAGGTAGCCTTGATAGCGGCCACGCCGACGCGGGGCCACCACATCGGCAATGGCGGCCTGTGCCAGCGACATCAATCCGCCACCGCCCACGCCCTGCAACGCGCGGAACAGGATCAGCTGCGTCAGCGATTGCGCCATCGCACACGCCACCGATGCGGCGATGAACAGCGTGATGGCCACCATCAGCAGGCGCCGCCGCCCGAAACTGTCCGACAGCTTGCCGTAGAGCGGAGTCGTCACCGTCGACACGATCAGGTAGGCGGTAACGATCCACGACAGGTGGCCGAACCCGTTAAGGTCATTGGCAATGGCCGGCACCGCCGGAATCACCACGGTCTGGTCGAGTGCGGCAAGCAGGATGCAAAGCACGATGCCGCCGATCACGCGCATGATCGCGGCGTGGTCGAGTTCGTGTTCGTGAATTACAGGTACGGCGGAATCAAGGGCAGCGGATTGGGATGGGGCGGGCGATGACATGCAGGACGGGCGGGCAGCTGAAGGAACGACGGAAACTCAGCCGCGCGACATCGATGCGGCCTTATTCAGTAACCGCATAATTATATGCATGCTTAGCATTTGGCGCTGGCCCAAGCCAAAAATTTGGGCTAGCAACGTGGGCCAGAAACGACGAACGCCCCGGACACGTTGAAGTGTCCGGGGTTATCTGCAGTTGCGTGAGGTTTTAGCGGAGAAGCGCGCCGATCAACGCGATCCGCCCGTGATGTAATGCTCGAGTTGCTCGATCGTAAAGCGCTGTTCGCTGATGATGTCGTTCACAAGGTCGCCAATCGACAGCATGCCGAGCAGGTTTTCTTCCTCCATCACCGGCAAGTGACGCAGCCGATGCCGCGTCATCAGCGCCATGCAATCTTCCGTGGATTGCTCGGCGCGCACATAGATGACCGCGGTGGTCATGATTTCGCGTACCAGGGTTTCGCGTGATGTTCGCTGCATCAGGATCACCTTGCGCGCGTAATCGCGTTCACTGAGGATGCCGACGATCTTGTCCTGCTCCATCACCAGCAGCGCACCGATGCGCTTGTCCGCCATCAACTGCAGCGCGGCATAGACCGTCGCAGTGGGTGGAATGCTGAAGATTGCCTGACTCGCCTTGCTTTCCAGAACCTGCCGTGCGGTTTTCATGTCACCGACTCCTTGTTGCCGTCTTGGAAACAGTCGCCTGCCGAGGTCTCACGGATTCGCGGCACCGCGCAACAATCTTGCGCCCCCCTCGTGCCATCGCGTCCTAGCATCCCCATACCTGGCCACGTTTATCCAGATTAGCAAAGGATCGGCGCGCGTTACAGGGTGACTTTCACGAATCTTTGTAAGAAAGGTTGGAGCGCCGGGCGGTCGGTGAATCGGCAGATGGGACGTCAGGTGGGACGTCAGTCGCCTGCTGCCTCGGTCGCGATCACACGCGGCCTGCGCAGCCACTGGCGTGCGAGACGCGCGATATCGGGCGGCGGCTCGGCGTCGCCAGACCGATGCAACAGCAAGGTCTGCCGCGCCTTCGGACATCGCCCCGCGACAAACGCTATGTCGTCGACAAACCCCATGTCGAGCATCGTGTCAGCCTGATCGAATATCACGGTATTGATAGCGCGCAGATCCAGGCTTGCCGCATCGACATGGTCGAGCAATCTCCCGGGTGTGCCGACAACGATATGTGCGCCGTGGATCAGGCAATCGATCTGCGGCCGGATCGGCATGCCGTGACAGAGCAGGGCAACCTTCACGTGTTCAGTCACCCGCACGACCTCCCCAATGCGGCGCGCCACATGAGCCGCGCGCTCGCGCGTGGGGCACACCACCAGCGCCTGCACATCGAAGCGCTGCGGATCCAGGCGATGGAGCAGGGCGACCGTCAGCATCATCGCGCTGCCGGCGCCACCACGCAGTTGCACAACCAGGTCGCGGCCGCTCAATGCAAGGGGCAGGGTAATGGCCTGTTGCGGCGTCATCGTCGCATGCCCCAGGCGCGCCAGTGCGTCCAGCCACATGGGCTCCAGCGGCAGCACCGAAAACGGCACGCCAGTGGCCACCTGTACGGACGGTACAGATGGTGCGGACGTCAGGTCCTGGCTATCCATGCGGGTCTCACGCAAGCAGTGCGGCTCAGGCGGCAGGACGGACAACCGACTTCCGTGTCGCGCCGCTGGCTGCCGTCTTTGCCGTCGTACGCTTCACCGGCACCTCTTCGGCCGGTGCCCAGCCCAGTCGCTCCAGCAATGCGCCGGCCGCCGCCGGAGCATGCTCCTTGGCGCCATTGATAAAGAACAGGAAGACCTCCTTGGGCCTGGGCCTGGCCGCAGGCTTGTCTTCCACCCGTGGCAAATCGTCTGGCGCCTTGCCATCGGCCCAGGCCGCGGCGCGTGACGCCCAGTGATCGAGGTCCCTGGCTGCATAACCGGTGGCGATCTTCGCCTCGGCATTCATCAGCCGCGCGTAGACGAAGTCGGCGGTCAGGTCCGCGAACGACGGAAACTTCGGTGAGTCGGTGAAGACGGTGGCGGCCTTGAACTTGCGTGCGAGCTTCAGGTATTCGTCGCACATGAAGCTGTCGTGGCGCACCTCCAGCACATGACGCAGCGGCACGCCTTCCACCGAGTCTGGCAACAGGTTCAGGAATGCCTCGAAGTCGTCGGGCACGAACTGCTTGGTCGGCGCGAATTGCCAGACGATGGGACCAAGCTTGTCGCGCAATTCGGCAATGCCGCTGTCAACGAACTTGTGGATCGAATCGGCACCTTCGGCAAGGACGCGCCGATTGGTGGCAAAGCGCGACGCCTTGACCGAAAACACAAAGCCATCGGGCGTGGCATCGCGCCAGTTGGCAAACGACGTGCGCTTCTGCGTGCCGTGGTACGTGCTGTTGATCTCGATTGCGCTCAGGTGCCGGCTCGCGTACTCGAGCTCGCGCGACTGCGCCAGACCAGACGGATAGAAGTTGTTGCGCCACGGCGCATAGTTCCATCCGCCAATGCCGATGTGGATATTGCTCGCAACCTTATCCTTGCGCGCTGCCATGGCCCAATCTCCGCGAGAGGCGATGGCGAAAGTCTAGCCGGAATTGTCGTACGAAGTTGTCAGTAAGCGGACACGTGATTCGCGCGCGACCCTGCTCGGCTATGCGCCTTCACCGGACGCCGGATACTTGCGGGCGTTCATCGCCATCTTGGCCTGAACCGCTGCATCCAGGTCAACACCAAGCGCGGTCACCAGCTGCGTCAGGTAGATCGTGATATCGGCCAGTTCCTGCTCCACATGCGCGCGCTCATCGGTCGACATGATGTCGCGCGACTCTTCCTCGGTTTGCCACTGGAAGATCTCCACCAACTCGGCCACCTCGACACTAAGCGCCATCGCCAGGTTCTTCGGGCTGTGATACTTGCCCCAGCCCCTGGCCTCGCCAAAATCGAGCGCTGCTTGCTGAAGATTCTTGAGGTCGATCAAAGACATGGCATGGGGTGTTGGACGGTAAAGCGGAAGGATACCGTTTTTCTTGGACATCCCCGTGCGACAGGCATACGCTGCGTCATATTGGGAACTGCAGGTACCGTCACCCATGAAGCCAGCTCCGGCCCTGGCATTCTTCACCATCGCAAGCTCGCTCGCCTACCTCGCATTGCCGATACTCGGCTGGGGTGGCTTCGCCCCCTATTTCGACAACCCTGCGCGCACAACTGCCGCCATCGCCATGATGGCCATGGCGCTCGTCGCGATTTTCTCAGGCGGCAATATCAGCACCGGCGAGCGCGAAGATCGCCGCAATCGATGGGTGCTGGTGGCATTCGGCGTGCTTGGATTGCTGGCCGGATATGTGCCGGCCTATACCGATCGCATCGGATTCTGGTTGATCGATGGCGAGACAGTGCGCTGG
>VFQP010003329.1_pt1 | contig 16441 bp, 5 predicted proteins | sample 3512351 | NCBI WGS metagenome assembly VFQP01 (sample SAMN10412372, study PRJNA504923) | tailings metagenome | isolation source: Relicate 1 Philex TSF1 revegetated site | place: Philippines: Tuba, Benguet | collected 2017-08-29
TAGGCGGCACCCAGATTCGAACTGGGGAATGGAGGATTTGCAATCCACTGCCTTACCACTTGGCTATACCGCCCTATTATTTCTAAAAATTTTTTTAAAGTTAAAAAAATTGCAGTTTCGAGTTTTTTTCTTTTTGTTCCCTCAACTTCGTTGAGAGGACCTTTCGGTGTCTTTCTTGTTCTCGTTTCCAAAAATTTTACAAAATTTTGGACCGGTAAACAAATTGGTGGCTATATTAAGGACCAAAAGACCAACTGAGCATCAAATCTCGATGAACAACTAACCCTTTAAAAATAGTACTTTTCAAATTGGTTTTTTTTGTTTCTTTTTACATTATTTCAAAAATTTTGTTTGTCTTTTTTGTTCTCAAAAAAGACAAGAAGCACCAATTTTTGAGACATTTTTGAAAAAGAGCCTTTTCGAACCTCTCGATCTGTCACTCTGTTTTCATTAAGTGATGTAAGTTTCTGCGAAAACAATTTTGTACACTTAACACTAATATTATCATAAAGTTTTCAAAAACAACAAACATATCTTTTACAATTCAAAATGAGCGCTATTAAAAAACGGCTTATAAGTAGAGACCAAATCGAAAAGAAAGAGCATTATTCACAGTTTCAATTTTCTACTGAAATTCCAAATCTTATTGACGTTCAACGTGAACGTTTTTATTCTTTTATAGAACACGGCTTGAAACAAGCTTTTCAAGAGCCTCTTCGCTTTTCAACAACCACGCATGATTTAGAAATTTTATTCTTTCCTGAATTTGTTCAATTCCGAAAACCTGACTTGACACAAAAACAAGCCTCTGCTCTCGGAAAAACATATGGGTCAGCCGTTTATATGCCAATAGGTGTTCGATCTAAATCCTCTTCTTTTTTCCGCGTTGAATGGCTGTTTGTTGGTGTTTTGCCACTTATGACCCAACAAGGTCATTTTTTGATTAATGGAATTCCCCGTGTTGTTTTGCACCAAATGATCCGAAATCCTGGGATTTACACAATTCCACGGGATTCAAGAACGCAAACTGCCACTATCCGAATTGTTCCAGAAAAAGGAGGGTGGATCAATTTAACTGTGGATAAAAAATATCGTGTGTGGTTCTCAACTAGAAGCTTACGCCGAAAGGTTTCTCTGCTTATTTTTTTACAAGCATTGGGTCTTTCTAGCTCTGAAGTTTTATCGTTTTTAAAAAATTCTCAAATTTTACAGAATAGTATTGTTAAGCCATTCCTTACAGGAAAAAGTAGACACGATCAAATTTTAGAAAATGCCGGTTTAGTTGAACATCCAAAAACTCAACAAGAAGCTTGGCGTTATCTTTATTCGCATTTTCTTCAATATAGTCCCTATGTTCGAAAAAATTCGGAAATAAATGATTTTACAGCTCGAAAGTTTTTCTCCACAACACTTTGGAATAAAGACAAATTAATTTTAGGTAAAATTGGCCGTCAACAATTCCGGGAAAAAGTGGGAAGCCCAGAACCTGAAAACAATTGGTCGCTGACTGTTGATGATCTTTTAAGAGCAAGTCAAGCACTTCTGGATCTGATCTATAAGGAACGAATTGGGGACGAAATTGATAGCTTAACACAGAAACGTATTCGAGGCTGTGATGATTTCTTACTTGAACAATTAGTTTTAGGAATCAAAGACTTTGAAGTTTTTTTTCAAAGAAAATTGAATAGTGCGTCATCATCATCTATCACCAAAAATGATATATTCCTCAAAGGAGGCCAAAGTTCTTTAAAAAAAGTTATAGGCTTTGGTGAAAAAAGATATCATTTTCGAGAAAAAGAAGTCAACACGTCAATTAAACCGATTGATAACCCAATTGATTTGGTCTGGCGGCATAATAAAGCATTCTTTTCAAAAGCTGTAAGTAAATCTTGGAAACGATTTTTTACTAGTGGAACCTTAGCCCAATTTATGGATCAGACCAATCCATTAGCTGAAATAACACATAAACGACGCCTTACTGTTTTAGGGCCTGGTGGGATAAGTAATAAACAAACAACTATTCAAATTCGAGGAATCCATCCAACATATTATGGTCGATTTTGTCCAATTGAAACTCCCGAGGGTCAAAATGCTGGGCTTGTAAATTCTTTTACTATTTTTGCTACCCTTTCTACTGATTCGTGCGGAAGTGTGAATACACCTTTTTATCCTGTTTATAAGGGACAAGTCCAAAGAAATTTACCACCACTATCTATTTCACCTCGAACGGAATCAGAATTAATTGGAACTCAAGCAGATATTCAATTAACACCTTGGAATGTATTACCAAAACGTCTGCTTCCAGTGAGAAAAGAACTGAATTTCGATTATGAGCTCTCCACTAAAATTACTACACAATCTGTAGGGATTTTACAAAACCTTTCTGTTGCTACAAGTCTAATTCCTTTTTTAGAGCATGATGATGCTAATAGAGCTCTCATGGGCTCAAATATGCAACGCCAAGCTGTTCCGGTGTTAACACCACAAGCACCACTTGTTGGTACTGGGCTTGAAACTCGAGTTCTTTCAGATGGTCATTATAGTCTTCAAGCTTCTCAAAGTGGTTATATTACTAAAGTTACATCTCGAAGAATAAAGATTTTAACTCCGAAAAGATTACCCGATCAAACTTGTCAAGTTTCGAGAAGATTGACAAGCGGTTTACCGGGAGCTTTTTCTCGTGACCTAATGGAATTATCACTTACACTTGATCCTACTCATTTTAAAAAGAACTTGGTTTCAAAATCTAGTCGAACTGGTGTCTCTGTCCTCCAAATTGGACACAATTTGGAGGAAGCAATCAAAAAAGACAAAGAAAATGAGGAAAAAACCACCCGAATCCTTTCAAAATCAAAAATAATTTCGATTTTTCGAGAAAATTTTTATCCTAAAAAAAATGTTTTTTTGCCACTTTATACGTCTTTTCAAAGGTTATCTCTTGCTGTTTTTCGTGGAAAAACTACAAAAGAATTGAAGGAGAAATTTTATGTAAATCAAGATTTTGGTCATTTAATTTTTTTGCCTTCTTATAGTAACAAAGAAAATCAGTTTAAAGTTGCTAAAACAATTACCAAGCGCTTAAGCTTAATAAAATCAGGCTCAATTATTCCAGTAGCTACATTTGGGTTACAAAAAAGGGCCGCAATTCCTGAACTTTCCTTGAGAGAGGCTGAAGACCGGTTTTTTGTCGACCAAGGGTTTTATTTTTCGAAGTTACAAGATAAAAAAAGCAATTTTATACGAAATCAAAAGATAACTAAAAAGGTAAGCTCCATTCTTTTTAAGGATAATTTTCAATCTAGTAATTCGCACAAAACATATAACGTAACAAAATACCAACGCACTAATCAAAGTACTTGTCTTTTAGAACGACCAATTTTTTCTGAAAAAGTTTGGGTAGAAAAGGGTGATATTCTAGTTGATGGAGCAGCAAGTGCGCAAGGAAAACTTTCTATTGGTCAAAATATTTTAGTAGCGTATCTTCCATGGGAGGGATATAATTTTGAAGATGCGATTTTAATTAATCAAAGATTAGTTGATCAAGATATTTTTACATCACTTCATCTTGATCATTATGATATTGAAGTTAAAAACACACAATATGGTTTAGAACGTATTACAAATCAAGTCCCCTTAAAAACAATAGAGTCCGATCGTGAGAAACTAAAGATTGAAAAGTTAGATTCTCGAGGGCTAGTTGAAATTGGGAGCTGGGTTGAAGAGGGAGATTACTTAGTTGGAAAGGTAAGCCCCTTAAACCCAAAGAGACCTTCAATAGAAAGCCAATATGAAAAACTGTATAACGCTATTTTAAAACGTGAAAAACCTCAATTTAGAAATAGCAGTTTACGTGTTCCAAAAGGAGTCCAAGGTTTTGTCTTAGGTCTTCAATTATTGCCCTCTCAGGAACCTGATGTAGCTGCCCTAGCGGAAAAAGACGATATTTTACGGGTTCGGGTTATTCTTTTACAAAAACGAAGAATTCAAGTAGGTGATAAAATGGCTGGCAGACATGGAAATAAAGGAATCGTTTCAAAGATTTTACCTTGTCATGATATGCCATATTTACCAGATGGAACTCCCATTGATATTGTATTGAATCCTTTAGGTGTTCCGTCTCGAATGAATGTTGGACAAATTTTGGAATGTCTTTTAGGGTTAGCAGGCCGTTATTTACAAGAAAGTTATACAACAAATTTGTTTGATGAACGGTTTGGGGCCGAATCTTCGAGAAGTGCGGTATACTCAAAACTTTACGAGGCCTCAGTCAAAAGTAAAAATCCTTGGTTATTTGAACCACACCATCCGGGCAAAATCCGACTTTTTGATGGCCGAACAGGCGTTCCTTTTGATCAACCAATTACAGTCGGTTGTGCTTATATTTTGAAATTAGTTCATTTAGTTGACGATAAAATCCATGCTCGTTCAACGGGCCCTTATTCCGCAGTAACTCAACAACCCGTTCGAGGACGATCAAGGAATGGCGGTCAACGTTTGGGCGAAATGGAGGTTTGGGCTTTACAAGCCTATGGCGCTGCTGCCACTTTACATGAATTGTTAACTTTAAAATCAGACGATATTGAAGGAAGAAAACAAACTGTTGTTCAAATTTATGCGGGGAAATCTCTACCTTCAGGAAGTCCAGAAAGTTTTAAAGTAATCCTTCGTGAATTACAAGCTCTCTGTTTTGATTTTCAACTTTATCAAACTCCATTAGAGTCTCTTCAAACTAAAACTAAAGAACAAAATCTCTCTCAAAAACAAGTATTTCGAAATAACCTACCTATGTCAAAGCGACAACTAGAAATTTTTCTGATCCAAAATAAGTAAAGCTAGTTTTTTTTACTTCCTTGTACTTCCTTTTGGTTACCTTTTTGTCTTGGTCCTTCTGAATTTTCAAAAAAATTCAGAAGGACCAAGACAAAAAGGTAACCAAAAAAACTAACAAAAGTATTTAATGCAAAAATATTTCTTTTAAACTTCTCCACGTTTTTTTATGTTTTTCTAATACAGCAAAAAGGTAAAAAACCTCGTTTCATAAATTTTTAAATCATGAATTTTTTAAAAATTTATGAAAAAAAATGCCAATTTATTCCTAAAATTATGACTCTAAGAAAAGCTCGACTTTTTGACAAATTAGAAATTGGTGTTGCTTCGCCAAAACAAATTCGACTTTGGGCAGAACGATTTCTCCCTAGTGGTGAAATTGTTGGTGAAGTAACAAGCCCAGAAACAGTAAATTATAAGACGTTAAAACCAGAACTAAATGGGTTGTTTTGTGAAAAAATTTTTGGTCCAACAGTTGATTTTACTTGTGCCTGTGGAAAAAAATCATCAAAAGGTTTTCCAAAGAAAGCAACAGGCTCAAAAAGTGAATCTGTTAGAACCACTTTGAGTTTTGGAAAAGCCAGAACTTTTTGTTCAAAATGTAAGGTTGAACGAACTTATTCACGAATTCGACGATATCGACTTGGCTATATTAAACTTAAACAACCTGTTGTTCATACATTGTATGCGTCACATCGGCCGTCTCCAATAAGTCTATCTCTTAATTGGTCCACAAGGAGGCTTCAAGCAATGATGAAATGCGTAGAGTTTTCTTCCTTACCACCAATATTTACAACATTCCGTTCTAAATATGAATCTTTTAACTTCTTTCAATTAGACTCCACAAAACCCCAAAATTTGCAAAAACAGATTAAAGTTACAATTTTTGATACAGATCTGGTTTTCCGGCCAAAAGCATCGTTAGAAACTTCGGCTCTTAGGCAGGTTTTTGTTCCAAAAATTGAAAATTGGTCAGAGGATTTTTATCTTCTTCCGGTGAGACCGTCATTAATCTTTAAAAAAACCCCACTAGCTGTTTCTTTATTAAAGAAGAAATCGGGTGGCGGTGCTAATCCAAAATTTTCTGAAAATTTTGGAAATTCTAGAAAAAAACACAATAAAATTGATTTCCATTTTGAGGCCCAGGCCAAGGAAAAAGAAACTTCAAGTTTTTCTTGGTTTCGTCTTACACATTCTGAACAATTAGAAAAAATTGAACAAAAAAGCACTTATCATTCTAAATTAAATAAAAAGTTTAACCTAAAACGACCGCCTCGCTTATTTGGAAACAGAAAAAAACAAAAAATACCTTTTTTAGTTTTTAATCACGGAATTCATGAAATAAGGCTATATGGCATCGGGTATGATGCTACATGGTTAAAGGTAGAAGAGTTTCAAACATTTCTTTACTACTTGTGGGAAAAACCTTTTTATTACGAGTCTAGTATTTCATATTATGCTTTTGTTAAAGCAGTCAAGAAATATGATCAAGAAATTCCAAGACATGAACAATTTCATCCTATTCAAACTAGTGGTTTTGCACTCCAACAAATTTTGGCACATTTTGATTTGAGGGGGCTTCAAAATGAGATCAGTCTTCAATCTGCTCAAGGACAAATTGTTCTTCAACGCCTTCGGGAAAGCTTGGCATATGCAAAAAATAAGCTGGAAATAAAAAAAGTTCGATTAAAAATTGTTAGATTACAACAAATTCTGCTTAAATGGAAACGACAATTAGAGCTTTTTCGAGATTTCAAAAGAGGAAAAACTCAACCAGCATGGATGATATTAAGCAATTTACCAGTATTACCACCAGGTTTAAGACCAATTACTTCTATTGGAGGTGTGTTAGTTGTTTCCGATGTTAATACCTTTTATCGAAAGGTTTTGATTCGAAATAATCGTATATCTCAAGGTTTACCTTTTGGAGTTTTTGATACTGCTTTAGATGGAAGTTGGCATTCCTATAGTTTTCTTTTAAGACAAGTTCAAGACGCCGTTGATGAGCTCTTTAAAAGGGGCGGTGTAGAGTCGGGCAGACCCTTAAAATCTCTCTTAGATGGTCTTAAAGGAAAACAGGGGCGATTTCGACAACATTTACTTGGTAAAAGAGTAGATTACTCTGGTCGATCTGTTATCGTAGTCGGACCGGAATTAAAACTCCATGAATGCGGTCTTCCAAAACAAATGGCCATCGAACTTTTTCAGCCCTTTATTATTCAACGATTAAGAAAACGAGGCTTGGCGGCCACAACACTTGCTGCAAAAACATTTATAGCCGAAAGAAAGCCACTAATTTGGTCCATTTTAGGTGAAATTTTACGAACTCATCCTGTTTTATTAAATCGTGCTCCGACCTTACATCGTTTGGGTATTCAAGCATTTTTACCTCGACTGGTAGAAGGAAAAGCTATTTTATTACATCCATTAGTTTGTCCAGCCTTTAATGCAGATTTCGATGGAGATCAAATGGCTGTTCATGTTCCACTTTCACCAAAAACACGAGCAGAAGCTCTAACATTATTATGGGCTAGAAATCATATATTAGCTCCTGCATCCGGCCAGCCTCTTTTATTACCCACGCAAGACATGGTTCTGGGTTTTTATTATCTTACTTGTTCTCTTGAAAAAGGAATAAAACCTTTACAGAGTTTAATTCCCAGTAAAATGGCACTAGATAAAAGAGTTTCTTCTTGCCAAAATTTGTGGAAAAGGTTTGGAAATCAACTAACACGTTTAAAACCAGACACTCTTTATTTTTCCGACATTTGTCAAGTTAAAGCGGCTTATGACCGCGGATTTCTTACATTACACACACCAATTTGGATCAAATGGTTTGGTTTTGTTCAATCTTTCCAATCAGAAACAGCTTGCCGTCTAAAGGAAAATCTTCTTGAAACCCGAATTGAACCTTCCGGTTATAGAGAAACATTATTTTTAGATAACTGTCAACTTTTTAATATTCCACAAAATATTAAAAAGGCCTCTCAATTCAGTAAATGGAAAGGAACACCATGTGTAAAGACCACACATTTTATCCGTACAACTACCGGGAGAGTCTTTATGCATTCATGGGTTTTTGATTCTACAAAATCTTTTTCAGCTTCAGCTGGAAACAAATACTAAAAAAACATATTTTTTTAAAGCGTTTATTTTCTTTCTGGTCCTTTCAAAAATTTCTCGAAAGTTGGTGTCTTTTTTGTCGGCTTCTTTTCTCAATTTTCTAAAAAATTGAGAACGACCAAAGGTACCAACCGGCATAAAAAAAGGCAACCGGGACTAACTTTAAACTTTATTTTTCAATGCATTCGATTCCATTGTCGTTTTTGCTTGCTTCCTCCAAATTGTGTCCAATTTGGAGGACAAAGACAGCAAATTTAGAAAAATTTCGAAAAAAAGTATGAAAATATGGAATTTTCAAGGTAAACGACATAAAGTATTTGTAAAAATCTATATTCTAAAAAAATCAAAAAAATTATGAAAAACCTAATAAATCGGAAAACAGAGACTAAAGATATAAGTCAAATATCTTTTTTTTCCTATTTTAAACCCTTTCCACCCCCCGCTAAGGCATGTGGGATAGTTTCAAAAAAAAAAATTAATTCCCTTTTCGGTGGAAAAAATCTGTCGATTTCAACTCGACACCGCATTTTGGACGCCTCTGTTAGAGAAAACAATCTAGTAGTCCAAGCAATAAAAAATCAATTGGAAATTGAAACTGTTCAAAATGATCAGATTTTAAAATCTCTGGATATTATGGAAAACCAAATCCCAAATATTTTTTTCAATACTTGTTTTGACAAAAACCATCTTAAAACACTGATTGCTTGGTTTTTAGAAAAGTATGGTGAAAAAAAGACTGTTGACCTTGTTGAAACTTTAAAACAAATCGGGTTTAGTCAAGCAACACGTGCAGGTATCTCTTTAGGGGTTGATGATTTACAAATACCACCCCAAAAGGGCTCCCTTCTTTATCACTCTACAGAAAAGGGTAAGGAAGCCTCTCAGGCTTACGCAGCCGGAAATCTTACCAATGTTGAAAAATCGCAACGGTTAATTGACAGCTGGAATGAAACTAGTGATACTCTGCGACAGGCGGCTGTTCACAATTTTCGAACAACAAATCCAGTCAATCCTGTCTACATGATGGCTTTTTCTGGAGCTAGAGGAAATATTTCACAGGTTCGGCAATTAGTAGCAATGCGCGGCTTAATGGCCGATCCGCAAGGGGCCATTCTGGAATTTCCGATTCAAAGTAATTTTCGTGAAGGCTTAACTGTCACAGAGTATCTTCTTTCATGCTATGGAGCCCGAAAAGGATTAGTCGATACCGCTTTACGAACAGCAACTTCTGGTTACTTAACTCGACGTTTAGTGGATGCCGTTCAGCACGTTGTGATTCGGGTACGAAATTGTCACACAGAAAAAGGAATTCTTCTTAAAAATAAGAATTTAGAAAAAAGGCTTGTTGGTCGTGTTCTTTTAAACGACGTTTGTTTAGATATTGATAATACTCCTATTCCAAAAAATACACTTGTTTCTGCACGTTTAGCAAAACAACTGGCAGCGAAATTTCAAGAAATTCATGTTCGTTCACCTTTGACTTGTAAAACACAAAAATCAGTTTGTCAGTTGTGTTATGGTCTTGATTTAGGACAAGGTAAATTGGTAAGTCTTGGTGAGGCTGTTGGAATTATTGCAGCTCAATCTATTGGAGAGCCCGGTACACAATTAACAATGAGGACTTTTCATACTGGTGGTGTTGGGGTTTTTTCTGAGCAAGCAATGAAATCGTTTAATGCTCCGTTTCCTGGAAAAATTGAGTATCGAGACTCTGTTCCAGGTATTATGGTCCGTACACCACACGGAAAAATTGTGTACTTACTCAAAAATCAATCGAAAAGTAAAGAAGAAATTTTGGTTAGATTAATTTCCCCAACCTGTCAAATTTATGAAATTAAACAAGCCGACGTCCCGGTAGGAAGTCTTTTATGGGTAAAACAAGGGGAAAATGTAAAATCTGGGCAACTTTTAGTTCAAGCTTCACGTCTTGAAACAGCAAAACAGGAGATGCCTGAATCTATTCATCCGGTTCAATCACCGTTGTCCGGTGAAATTGTTTGTGAATCTTTATGGGTACAAACACTGGAAGAAATTCACAAAATCGGCCCAAAAAATAAACACGAAGAAGAAATTACACCAACTGTTTCACATGTCTGTAAATTAGGTACTTTTTGGATTGTTTCAAGTTTTATTAAAAAACAACCAACTATTGCATCTTCTTTCTTTATTAAAGGTGATCGACTATCATTAAAAACTCCAATATTTCAATATAATCTTCAAATTTCTACAAAAGGGCAGTTAAAAAAACACAAAAATGAGTTTCTTTTTATACAAAATTCGAACCAAATAGCCTTTTCTCAAATTAACTATTTCGGTATTTTTTACTTTTTGGTTGAAAAGAAAAGTGTTGTTGCCTATACCAAAAGACAAGATTCTACCCACGTCACTTGGTATCCAAGTCTAGATAATTTGGAACTACCGTTCTCAGGTTATGTTTTTGTACTCGATAATAAAAAAAATAAGTCTTTTGGAAAGAAAAAAGTACAAATTAAACACGGTCACTTTCAACAAAGAATTTTATCGGCAAAAGATCAAGTGCTTGGTTTTCGAAAAGGCGAATTGTCTTCGTTACCTGGTCCTTCTCCATTTTTTAGGAAATTGAGAAAGCCTTTTTTTGACCAAAAAAGACATAACTCTTTCAAATTATTCGAAAATCCTTCATCATTTTTTATTATCCCGGGAGATGACGTTTCACTTTCACGAAACGGGCTCTTTCATTTTAAACATGACTCAAAAATCCAGTGGTTACCAAAACAGAGATCTACTCGCACAGTAATCAAAAACTCCCCATTTGGTGTTTTTTTTGAACCCAGTTCTCAAATTTTTCCAAAAATCTCGACGGGTAATGGTCACAGTTTTAATAAACCAGACAACGACCAGAAAAAACAACGTTTGAACTCTTCAGTTTTTCTAAAAAGAATTTTGAAAGAGCCACAAAAAATCTCGGCTCAAGTCGGAAACGCTTCAAAACTCGTCCATAAACAAAAAACTTGGTTATGTGTTTTCGAGACCAGTTCTATAAATGATTTTAGATCGCAATTTACAGACATGGTTTTACAACCAAGTCAAGAATTTCAAGGCCTTGCGTTTGGCCATTCATATGTTTCCATAAATACGTTTTCTGCTGCAAACGTGTTTATTATTAGATCAAAACAAGGCACGTCTTCAAATTCTTCACAATTTGAAGAAGTGTGTAGTTTTGACTCAATTTCAGATATATCAAACCACTCTTTTCAGAAAAATTTACCTAAGATCTTTAAAGAACTAAAAGCAACACAGAATATTCCTTTATTTTCTTATTCAATTAAGGAAATTCTATCCCTAAATTATAAATTTGCCTTTTTATTGAAAAAGAATACTGCCACTGTAAAAAAACAAAGTTTTTTTACAGCACTTCAGCCAAAAGTGACTGAACCTGGACTTTCATGGATAGGACCACAAAACCAGGGTCTTAAGACAAGTACTGACCCACTCACCATATTTTCTAAAAAATTCTCTAGCAAAATGCTTAGTATATTTTCGTTTTATAAAAAAGACCAATTAACCGTTATTAAAAAAACTACTAAAAACAAGAAAAGCACTAAAAAGTTCACACCCTTAAGTGTATCTATAAAGTCTAAACGCTTTGTTTCGTATTTGGTTTGTTTTCAAAAAAACTCGGATCATCTTGTTCCGGATAAAAAGTATTTTTATGACAAATGGGTTTTTCAAAATCAATCGCCAGTAAAATTTTCAATAACATCTCCCCTATCAACAAAACAATTTAAAACGGATAAATTGTTTTTAACAAACCAACACCCAAAACTTGATTTTCAAATTCAAATAGTTAGTACAAGTGGTTGGATATCAAAGGCAAATTTTTTGAAAATACAGCTTGAAATTCAAACGCCCAAAATGTTTCGAAAATTTGAACAAATTCAGCAAGAACCTCAAACAGCCTTGAATATCCATATCACGCGAAATCTAAGTTTTAACAAAGAGGCCATTTCAGAATTTCAAACTTTTTCGGATGATTGGGTATTACCTAATTTTCCGGTAACTAGGCTTTTTATGACATCACCAAAAGCAGGAGAATTTCGCCGTATTCAACCAAAACTTTTTTTTGCTACGGAACGAGCAAAAAAATTTCGTTTGAATTATGCCCAAAAGGAAGAATTATTTATTAGTATTCTTCGAACTCAAGATCTCTTCACCCTAATATTACCAAAAACTGAATTTGGGCCTGACAAAACTAAATTTCTACATTGTGGGAAAGGTGTTCGATGGGGTCAAAAACTTTTATCAAATTTTTCAAGTTCTATCAACGGCCAAATTATGAAAGTAACAGCAAGCAGACTTACTGTTCGAAAATCTGTTCCTTTTTTAGCATCACCTTCTTGTTTAATTCATATTACCGATCGAGATTTAATTGAAAAAAACCAGCTCCTTATAACGTTAAAATCAAAACGACTCCAAACAGAAGATATTGTTCAGGGAATCCCAAAAATTGAACAACTTTTTGAAGCACGTGAGACCCAAGGGGGCCAAAAAGTTCGGAATAATGTACATGAACGTTTGAATTATATGTTTAGGCTTGCGAAAAAAGTTAAACCGATTTCAGAAGCAGTTGAATTGAGTGTACGCTATATTCAACTTTTTTTAGTAAAAAGCATTTTAGAAGCTTATTCAAATCAGGGTGTTTCTATAGATGAAAAACACGTCGAAATTGTGGTCCGTCAAATGACAACCCGAGTTCGAATTCTTTCTGGCGGTGATACAGGTTTTCTTCCGGGAGAATTTGTTCAACTTCGAGTTATTGAAGAACTTAATTTAAAATTGGCGGCGCAGGGAACATATCAACGCGAAGCTACATATGAGCCCATTGTTTTAGGTATTACAAAAAGTGTTTTACAATCAGAAAGTTTTCTACTTGCTGCAAGTTTTCAACAAGTAAGTAAAGTTTTAGTGAGAAGTGCACTTGCTAAGAAAAGTGATTTTCTAAGAGGTCTTCATGAGAATCTTCTTGTCGGTCAGATGATTCCAGCAGGAACAGGTTGCTTTAATTTGACCAAATCTCATATACCAATTACTCAAAGCGAAGAGGAACATTCAATGGAAATTGATGGAACACTCCATTACCACTAAACTCTCGTTTCGCGAAAATTTAATAAAAAACAATTTTGACGTTTTTTATTAATCAAAGGGTTCACTTTTTCAAAAGAACGGCTATTTTTTGAACTAAAAAAGCCACAATTATTTAAAAATGTTTTTCGTGTTGTTCCTCCAAATTGTTTCCAATTTGGAGGAACAACACGAAATTTAGCAGTCTTTAGATAAATTGCACCCAGTTGGGTTTGAACCAACGTCGTTCTTTCGAAACCGCATTATGAGTGCGGTGCAATCGACCACTCTGCCATGGGTGCTTGTATTTATGTTATGATGGAATAGAATTGTGCAACAACAACTCAAATCTTTTGATTTTTTGGCCCTTTTAACTGCTTTTATTTACGGAAATATTTTTTCAATTCAAAATTCTGAGTTTAACTGGAGTTTTTTCTTAATTTTCTTTATTGCTTTTCTTTTAGAATTTTTAAATAAATTGGTGTATTTTTTGCAAAAAAAAAAAAAATATGTTTACTTCAGTATTTTCATCAATACAATAAAAAGGGGATTTATTTTAGGCTTTTTTTTAGAAGCTTTCAAAGTAGGAAGTTAACAAGTAACCATTTTATGCCTTTTTCTCATTCCTTTCCTTCAAATTTCACCAATTTGACGGACCAAAAGGACTAAATTTCTTAAAAATTTTGTAAAAAAAAGCAAGGAAAAGCCTTTCAAAAAAGATCTTCCCAAAAACTTGGAGTTTTTGAGAAGATCCTACGAAAACACTTATTAATAAGCTAATCCCATGCTTCGAGTCGTTTCAGAACCCAAATATACACGAACACTTAAAAAATCTGTTGGACATGCTGATTCACAACGTTTGCAACCAACACAATCTTCAGTTCTTGGTGCTGAAGCAATTTGATTTGCTTTACACCCATCCCAAGGTACCATTTCTAGTACATCAGTGGGACATGCACGTACACATTGTGTACAACCGATGCATGTATCATAAATTTTTACAGTATGTGACATAAATTAACACTCCTTTGTTTGTTATGGAACAAATATGTTGTTAGAAGATTGAAGATATATTCCTCATTATTTTACCAAAAAAAAGAAAAAAACAAAATATTTTTGTAAGATTTTCTATTGGATAAAACAAATTAATAAGGGTTTTAGAAGGTATATATAAACTCTAGTTTGTCCTGCAATTTGTTTGTAATTAGTGCCTTCTGGTCCTTCTCAATTTTCTAGAAAATTGAGTTGCATTTTTTTTCAAGAAAAAAATGCACAACCAAGACAAACTGTTATAAAAATCTTGGACCAACACCGGAAGAAACTCAAAAAGTTATATTGTAGCTTGGACGTTTTCTTCTTATTTGAATATAAAATGAACAATTAAATAAAACAAAGAGTTTCCTTTGTTTTATTCAAAAAATGATTACCAACTAGCTTTAACCACGCCCGGTAAAAATCCTTGTAGCGCGTATTCGCGTAGAACATGTCGGGATAAACCGAAATCACGAAAATATCCTCTAGGACGACCAGTAATTGTACAACGATTATGTGCACGAACAGGAGCACTGTTTCGTGGTAATTGTTGTAATTTTCTATGTAAACTTAATTTTTCCTCTAATGAACCTGCCTGTTTAATTTGTGCAAGAAGAGTCTCTCGTTTTGATGCGTATTTAGTAATTAAACGAGCACGTTTTCTATCACGCTCAATCATGCTTTTTTTTGCCATAAATCAATTCAACCTATCTGTTTTTTTTTCTCAATTTTCTTCCTTCTTTTCTTGAAAAGAAGGAAGAAAATTGAGAACAACCCTTTTTGTTTGTCTTTTTTATAAAAAAAAACGACACCGGCAAAAAAGGCAAAAGAAGGAAATATATTATCAGTTAAAAGTTTTTTTTGTTATAAAAGATCAATTACCCCAAAAATGCTTTTGGGGTAAAGATAAGTTTAATAAAGAATAGATAAAAATTAAAGAGTATCGATTGTTTCGAATTCAAATTTAATTTCTTTCCAAACTTCACAAGCAGCAGCTAATTCAGGACTCCATTTGCAAGCTGCACGGATTACGTCACCGCCTTCACGAGCAAGGTCACGACCTTCATTACGCGCTTGAGTACATGCTTCTAAAGCAACACGGTTAGCAGCAGCACCTGGAGCGTTCCCCCAAGGGTGACCTAGAGTACCACCACCGAATTGTAAACAAGCATCATCACCAAAAATCTCAACAAGAGCTGGCATATGCCATACGTGAATACCACCCGAAGCTACTGGCATTGTACCTGGTAAAGAAACCCAATCTTGAGTGAAGTAAATACCACGGCTACGATCTTTCTCGATGTAATCGTCACGCATTAAGTCAACGAAACCTAGAGTTACCTCACGTTCACCCTCTAATTTACCTACAACTGTACCAGAGTGTAAATGGTCACCACCAGATAAACGAAGAGCTTTTGCTAAAACACGGAAGTGGATACCGTGATTTCTTTGACGGTCAATTACAGCGTGCATTGCACGGTGAATGTGAAGAAGTAGACCATTATCACGACAGTAATGAGCTAAACTAGTGTTTGCTGTGAAACCACCAGTTAAGTAATCGTGCATGATAATAGGCACACCTAAATCTTTTGCACATTCAGCACGTTTCAGCATTTCTTCAGCTGTAGCTGCTGTTGCGTTTAAGTAGTGACCTTTAATCTCACCTGTTTCTGATTGCGATTTGTAAATTGCTTCAGCAACAAATAAGAAACGATCTCTCCAACGCATGAATGGTTGAGAGTTTACGTTTTCATCGTCTTTAGTGAAATCAAGACCACCACGTAAACATTCGTATACAGCACGACCGTAGTTTTTAGCTGAAAGGCCTAATTTTGGCTTAATTGTACAACCTAATAAACCACGGCCGTATTTGTTAAGCTTATCACGTTCTACTTGAATACCATGAGGAGGACCTTGGAAAGTTTTTACGTATGCCGGTGGGATACGAAGATCTTCTAAACGTAAAGCACGAAGAGCTTTGAAACCAAAAACGTTTCCTACAATTGAAGTAAATAAGTTTGTTACAGAACCTTCTTCAAAAAGATCTAAAGGATAAGCAATATATGCAATATATTGGTTTTCCTCACCTGGAACAGGCTCGATATCATAACAACGACCTTTATAACGATCTAAGCTAGTTAAACCATCAGTCCATACAGTTGTCCAAGTACCTGTTGATGATTCTGCCGCTACCGCTGCACCAGCTTCTTCTGGCGGAACACCCGGTTGAGGAGTCATACGGAATGCTGCAAGAATATCAGTATCTTTTGGTTGGTAATCTGGAGTGTAGTAAGTTAAACGGTAATCTTTAACACCTGCTTTAAACCCAGCACCTGCTCTAGTTTCAGTTTGTGGAGCC
>VFQP010003330.1_pt1 | contig 16429 bp, 12 predicted proteins | sample 3512351 | NCBI WGS metagenome assembly VFQP01 (sample SAMN10412372, study PRJNA504923) | tailings metagenome | isolation source: Relicate 1 Philex TSF1 revegetated site | place: Philippines: Tuba, Benguet | collected 2017-08-29
TGGTACTACACCTCCCTGGATGTTGGTACTTGTTCCTTCTCCCAAATCCGTAAACGCAAGGATATTTCGTGAGTTCTCCGTATTGTTGATTCTGTTGGTAACCCAAACTTCCATCCGGGTAATGTAGGTCTCGGAAGCCACATTCGGCATTTGAGCCATGGAATTATTATACTGATCATGGAAGAACAAGTTCACGAAATAATGGCGGTTTGCTTCGTAGTTATCCGCAGTTACTTCGAATGGCTGAATTTGTGCTTTCCCGGTAATGTTAATTTCCGTTCTTTTTCCTTTTGAAGAAGCTCCGATCGCATCCACCGTCAAATCCCCGAAACGCAACTTGGCATATGCCCCGAAAAGTGTCTGAGATCCCGGAATCAGGGATCCGAACGAAGGGAAACTCACGTTACCCAATTCAATGCGCTGAATAATCTGGTCTTCGTCTCCGGAATAACCTAATTTCGTTACGTTATCAAAGTCAAAAGCTGCCTGTGTGTTATAACTCGCACTCAATTTTAACTTCGTTCCGATTTGTCCGACCAAATTCATCTGAATCTGTTGCTGGAAATCAAAACGGGTAATTTTACGCTGTTTAACCGGTAAAATCGGATTGTCGTATCGGGATGAGTTTACTCCAAATGCCAATTCGATTGACCCTTGCGGGCGAATCGTGATTTCATCTGATCCGAAAAAGTTTACAAATGTTTTTGAAGGGATTTTGATCGGGAATTCCAGTGCCCGGTCTTCCTCCGTTTGGGCGTCAATTTTATCTTTCCAGTTCTCCTTCAGGGATTTCTGTCGTTCGTATTCCAGGTATTCTTCCAAAGTCATCATCGATGGATTTCGATAATTCATATTGGAATTTCCAATGGTCTCAGAAAAAATATACTTTCCTGTAATCGGATCAAAGACAATATTCTTTTTCACCCCGGAAGGATCACCCAAATCAAACTTCTGAGGATTGTTTTGAGTCGGATCCAATGGATTGGTAATCGGGAATGGTAATTGATTCGATGTATCCGGCTTTGGCTGAGCCCAGAAAACAAGCGATACAAAACAGAAAACAACCGCGGTCAACAGTTGCATCATTTTCGTATTGTAGTTAGCGTTCAATTTTTTTTCCAAGTGTTTATAGTATTTTCAGTGCCCCTTTAATTAATTCTTCCACAGACTCATTTCCGGAGGCAATTTTATCAATTGCTTTCTCAGCGGTTTTCTTATCGAAACCTAAAGAAATCAATGCAGTTAACGCATCAAATCGATTTGTATTGTTTCCGGCAAAAATATTTGTTGTGTCGTTCCATTCTACCTTCAACATCTTATCTTTCAAATCGATAATAACCCGTTGAGCTGTTTTCGCACCAATTCCTTTGATCGCTTGTATAGAACGCACATCTTCCGTTTGTATTGCGTTTGCAATTTCATTCGGTGTCATGGATGAAAGCATCAAAATTGCTGTGTTAGGTCCGATTCCGGAAACTGACAATAAAAAATTGAAAACATCCCGTTCTTCGGTGGTTGCAAATCCGAATAATAAATGAGCATCTTCCCGGATAATCTGCTGAGTCAAAACCTTTACCGACTCAGAATCACCGATTGCAGAAAAGGTATTCAGAGAGATTTTGACAAAATATCCCACACCACCGCATTCGATGATCAGATTGGTGGGATTTTTTTCTATTAAACGTCCGTTCAGATGTGCTATCATGGTTTTGTCTGTTAATCTGTTTTGCTACTTTGTCTGAGCGTCGACAACCGCAACTTTCACCATATTCACGATTTCACGAACGGATGATCCCATTTGTAATACGTGAACTGATTTATTCAATCCGACCAAAATCGGACCTATTGCATCTCCTTCAGTAATTTCCTGCAACAATTTGTAAGCAATATTTCCGGAAGAAAGATTCGGGAAGATCAAGGTATTTACCTCTTTGTTTGCCAAAATTGAAAAGGAGAATTTCTCGTTCATCAGGTCGTTATTCAACGCAAAATTTGCCTGTACTTCTCCGTCAACCACCAACGTAGGATGGTTTTCATGCAGGATTTTTACCGCTTCTGCCATTTTCGCTGAGTCTTCACCCGGTGAAGATCCGAAATTGGAATAGCTCAGCAATGCGATCTTTGGCGTAACCTTAAACTTACGCAATGTTTTCGCTACGTTCGCAGTAATTTCCGCAATCTGTTCTGCGTTCGGATTTCTGTTGATCGTTGTATCGGCAAGGAACATCGGTCCTCTTTTCGTGTTCAGAATATACACTCCGGCAACTGTTTTTACATCCTTCTGCAAACCGATCACCTGGATTGCCGGACGTACCACATCACGGTAATTTCTGGTCAGACCCGAGATCATGGCATCCGCATCACCCTGTTCAACCATCATTGCCCCGAAATGATTGCGCTCACGCATGATCTGAATGGCTTCAAATTCCGTTACACCTTTGCGTTTACGCTTCTCGAAAAATGCTTTTCCGTAAACTTGTCTGCGCACTTTCTCAATATCTGATTTCGGGTCGATAATCGTAATTCCCGGTATTTCGATGGAATATTCAGCAATTAAAGATTCAATCACTCTGCGTTTTCCAAGCAGAATCGGAATACAGATTCCCTCTTCTGAAGCTGTTTGTGCAGCTTTTAATATTTTAATGTTATCTGCTTCGGCAAAAACGACCCGTTTCGGATTGCTTTGTGCTTTCGCAGTTAAGTTTCTTACTAATTTATTATCCAGACCCAAACGTTTCTTCAGGATCATTTCATACTCGTTCCAATCGGTGATCGGGTTCTGAGCAATCCCGGAATCCATTGCTGCTCTCGCTACCGCCGGTGCAACATGGTAGATCAAACGCGGATCCAGCGGTTTCGGGATAATTTGTTCACGACCGAAAGCAATGTGCTTTTCACCGTATGCCTGGATCACTTCTTCCGGAATGGTTTCTTTTGCCAGGTTTGCAATTGCTTTTACAGCAGCCAGTTTCATTTCTTCATTGATTCCGGTTGCTCTCACATCCAAAGCTCCCCTGAAAATGAACGGGAATCCAAGAACGTTGTTCACCTGGTTAGGATGATCCGAACGCCCTGTAGCCATGATGATATCATTTCGGGTAGCCATTGCATCCTTATAGGAAATTTCCGGATCCGGGTTTGCCAAAGCAAAAACAATCGGGTTTTTAGCCATCGAAGCAACCATTTCCTTTGAAACGATATTTCCTTTCGAAAGACCGATAAAAACATCCGCTCCTTTGAATGATTCTTCCAGCGTAGCATCCTTTTTATGCGGAGCAAATTGCTGTTTCATTTCATCCAGGTCCGTTCTTCCGGCATGAATCAGTCCTTTACTATCGAACATGAAAATATTGTTCACAGAAGCTCCAAGCGCCATATACAATTTCGCACAGGAAATTGCGGCAGCTCCCGCTCCGGATATCACGATCTTCACTTTTCCAATCTTCTTTTTCGCCAGTTCCAATGCGTTTAATAACGCTGCTGCCGAAATAATGGCTGTTCCGTGCTGGTCATCGTGCATCAAAGGAATATCCAATTCCTCTTTTAAACGGCGTTCTATCTCAAAAGCCTCCGGAGCTTTGATATCTTCCAGGTTGATTCCACCGAAAGTCGGAGCGATTGCTTTTACTGTCTGGATAAACAATTCCGGGTCTTTCGCATCGATTTCGATATCAAAAACGTCAATATCAGCAAAGATTTTAAAGAGCAATCCTTTTCCTTCCATTACCGGCTTGGAAGCCAGCGGGCCGATATCTCCCAAACCAAGAACAGCCGTTCCGTTTGAGATCACAGCTACCAGGTTTGCTTTACTCGTATACTTGTAAACATCTGCAGGATTTTCTGCGATCTTCAGACATGGCTCCGCCACACCAGGCGAATAAGCTAATGATAAATCACGCTGAGACGCATACGGTTTTGTAGGAACGACCTCTATTTTTCCAGGTCTTCCTGAAGCATGATAATCCAGTGCATCTTGTTTGCGAACTTTTGGCATATAATCAGAATGTAAGGGGCGATAAAGTTAATAAATCTTAATACAAGAGCACCAAAAGTTCCGATAAAAAGAAAGCCCCGGCAATAAATGCCGGGGCTTTTAACTTAAATAACGAAATCTATTATTTAACCATCAATTTTTGAGTATAAGAAGATCCTCCCTGAGCAACTGAAACAAAGTAGTTTCCAGCTTGCAAAGTAGCGATCGGCATCTCAATAGTTGTTGATCCGGATGCATTTGATACTACTTGTGTCGCAACTGTGCGTCCTGAAATATCCAGGATAGAAACTGAATAATCTCCACCTTTTCCTTCGAAGCTAACGTTTACGATTCCTGAAGCAGGGTTCGGGTAAACTGACATACCGATTTCAGCAGTTGCCTCGCTGATAGAAGCTGTAGCACTTGCTTTAAATGCATCTTGCTTCTCTCTTCCTGAATTAAATGTAGTAACCCCTGCAACTACTGTTGCTCCTGAATAAACCTCGATTTTTCCATCTCCGTATCCTGAATCAAATCCATCTCCGTATGCATCCTTTACAACAAGCTTGTAACACTCATTAGCTACAATTGCGAAATTAACATCTGCCTGAGGATAAGCACCAATCGCTTGCTGATTTGTATATGGACCACCTTGAGCAACTACAGTATTTGAAGAGTTGTACAATTTCCAAGTTGTCTCACCACCATATTGATCCGTTGTAATTTTTACTTTTCCTGCCAAATCAGTTGCAATAACTGAAGCTACAGTAATCGGTTTTGTTGATGAAGCTACAGAACCAATTGTTCCGGCACCTCCATTTACGGATGTAATAGTTACTACTACGCTATTCGTTGATTGAGCATTCACCGTCAAAGCAGGAATTGTAATCTCTGCTGTACCGAATGCAGGAATGTTTCCTGTCCATGCATATGGAACGGCTGTACCACCATTAACAGAACTTGAGAAATTCAAAGCTGTAATAGCATCCCCGTTATTTGTGATTTTAACAACTGGAGAAACACTTCCACCATCACATGTCGTTAACAAATTGCTGATTCCGCTTGCACTCGCATTTGCAGAAGGAATGTTTGTCAGAACCGGATCAATTTCAGCAGCTGTAACAACTTTTGAAGTTGAAGCTGCGTTGTGTCCTTCATGCAAGAATGCAAAGAATTGCAACTGACCGATGTTCAAAGGCACGTTACCAACAGTTGCAGGCAATGTATAAGTAATTGTTTTTGTGATTACACCTGTTTGAGAAGCATCAATTTGCTCTCCCCAAGTTCCTCCAGCATTGATAAATCCACGGAAAATGTGCTCATGCATATAGTTCCCGTTTGGCAAAATTGCTGAAGGGTTCCAGCCACCTGAATTCGTTTGAGGACCCTCTACATTGTTTTGTAGAATACCTACGTTCAAATAATGATTTGTACCAGCAGCTTGAGGAGTTGTATAGAACATCTCTACATGTAGAGTAACTACTCTTGTTGTTCCATCGATACTTGCATCCATTGCGATATTTACCGGAGAAGCTTCTGCTAATCTTGCATTAACCTGACCTGACCAGTTGCCACGACCAGTTGCAATACGAGCCATGTCGGAAGAATGTGGCGTACGCTGAACTGATCCTGCCGGATATCCTGTAGGATTGAAAAATCCGTCTAATGCATTACCATCCGCAGTTCTGAAATCAGGCGCTCCTGCTCCTGGTACCGCGTAACTACCGGCATGTACATTGACTAGAACAACACGTCCCGGATTTGATGTCGCGAGACCGTTTGCAATTTCGTGTCCTGAAGGACAGAATTGACAATAAATTCCTGTTAGTTCCTCCAAAACAACATTTCTGTTCTGTGGGGTTTGGGAAACCGGGGTTTGTTGTGCAAACAACGAGATCGAAGTAGCAAACATTCCTCCAATTAAAAGTAATGACTGTTTCATGTTTTATTGATTTATTACGAAATCAAATTAACTTATTTTCACAGTTTAATGCAATGATAAAATGATATAAATGAATCATTAAATTGGAATGCTAAGTAGTCTGATTTTGTTAATTTAGAATGGTGAAAAAGAAAATTGTGATATTGAGTGGGGCCGGAATTTCTGCCGAAAGCGGAATTTCGACTTTCAGGGATTCAAACGGGTTATGGGAGAATTACCGCATTGAAGAAGTAGCGACGCCAGAAGCCTGGAACTCAAATCCTGAGCTGGTGCAACGTTTCTACAACCAGCGCAGAAAACAGGTCCTGGAATCATTTCCAAATGCAGCCCATCATTTTCTCAAAGAGCTGGAATCCTACTATAACGTTATTGTAATTACACAAAACATCGATGATCTGCATGAACGGGCAGGTTCAAGCAACATCATTCACCTGCATGGAAATATCCGTTATTCCAAAAGCTCGGGACCCAGGCAGGAAGCAAAATATTACCTCATTGATGGCTGGGAATTGACGATGGATGACCATTGCGACGACGGATATCTGTTACGTCCTCATGTTGTCTGGTTCGGAGAAAGTGTCCCTGAAATGGATCGGGCAATTGATACTTTGGCAGATGCCGATTATTTAATCGTTATTGGTACATCGTTGAACGTCTACCCCGCAGCTGGATTAATCCATTATGTATCAAATTCTTGTAAAAAGTTACTTGTTGACCCAAAAGCTTCCGAATTAAATGTTCATTCTGATTTTTTAATCTTCGCTAAAAGTGCTGTGGAAAGCATTCCGGACTTGAGAAAGGTCTTCTTCCCTGCATAAAACAAAAAAACTGGTCAATAAAATGACCAGCTTTGAACCTGCAAATTTTCTACTATTGAATAGACAGTTTGCCTACAAGTGCCTGAAACGCACAAGCAGCATAAAGAAGTTTATTATTGAGCGGATCAATTATGAATTCGTCAGGGTAATGCGAATAAACCGGCTGACTTGCGGCATAAATTCTATTCAGCACCTGCCCGTTACTGCTCAGCGCACATATATTTAGCCGATTATCCCATGAATTATTAACGAAACTGGTTCCGATCAGGATGAAATTGTTTCCATGCGGAAGAATTTTCACGAAGGAGCATCCTGCATTTGCAGCATTTGAATAATTTCCGTTCCCTATTAGCCCTGTGCTATTTGTAAAGGTTGACACAAAATTCAAATTGACTGAAGAGGCAGTGGTTCCAATATATCTGACATAGATTCCCTGTCCAACATTAATTGGCGTTTTTGCTCCCACACAAATAATATCCGTTCTGTTATTCTGCGTGTCATTTATAAAACAAAAATCCTTAAACTGTCCTTCACCTTCAGGCGAACCGTTTAATGAATTACTTACGGAATTAGAAAACGTATTGGTCGTCGTATTCAGATCAACTCCCCAAAGAGCTGGATATAATCCTTCATTACCGGATATAAAAAAACGGTTTGCCATCGCCGGGTACTTTGCCACCTTCGTAGAGTTTCCACTCGACCGGGCACCGGTCACCTGGAAGTTAGTCAATGGAGTACCGCTATTACTATAACGATTGATATAAACAGCATTGTCGAGATCTCTGCAAATAATCACCTCGGAGCCATTCAAGCAAACGCCTGTAACAGTGCTTCCATCAGTTAGCCAATATTTTCCGTCAGTGTCGAATGTCGGATCAAACTCAAACTCATGACTGTTTTTATACACTTTTCTTTTTAGCCGGAATATGAATCCCTTATTCTCAATCGTAGATTTCCCCACTAAATAAATCTTATCTTCAGAAGGACTATACTGCATATCATAAACAAGGCAATACCCCGAAATTCCTGCACCGATTACATCTGCATTATTCAAACTAAGAATCTGAACATTCGCTCCCGTAGTACTGTTTTTAATATTAAAAACCGAATAGATGCCCCCATTTTCTACCACTTTACTTGTTACTGCAATATAGCCTTCATCAATTGCATTCAGGCATTTTGGAGCCAACATCGGGCCACCGTCAGAAGTCTGCGCGCTTAAATATACCGTTGAAATTCCCGGGTATCCGTGCTTGTAATCGACTCCGAAACCCGGATCTTCAGTAAGTGTGTATTGAGAGAATGCGCATGCATTCGCCAAGACAAGTGCTAAAAAGGTCAGATTGAACTTCTTTCTCATATGATTTAGTTTATTAAATATGATTTATGGCAATAACAAAGTCATCGGCTGTAACTCGATGCCGATTGATCATGTTTTCAAAAAGGTTCTTTTAATTTTTGATGGTAGGTAGGTTGTCCCTTTATAAGGAACCAGGATTTAGATGAATGAAAAAAGGCAAGAATTTAATTCTTGCCTTTCCAGTTTATTAATGTTTAATAACTATTCTTCGTGTCTGAACGGCAACTCCTTTTTCAAAGATTGTTACCAAATAAACTCCGTTCTTATAATCACTCACATCTAATTTCTTTGTTGCTCCGGAAACAGATTCATTGAAAACAACTTTTCCTAAGACATCTGTAATTTTTACATCAAATCCGTTGCTTAACCCTTGAGTGGAAACAGTCATCCATGAGCTTACCGGGTTCGGATATACCGAAAGCGAAATATCTTCCTGCTTGGAAATAGAAGGAGTACTTAAACTTGTCGTATTAATAATGTAATCTACCGAATCTACAACTGCGTCATTTACATAAACAATATAACGCAAGTGGGTAGATCCATTACAAGATGTAGTACCTTTCGGGTAAAATACAATCTGTGTAGAAGGAGTCAAATTTGTTAATGTCGGAGACATGTAATCATTCCCGTTGATATCCCAGCAGTTATTCTGGAAGTCGTCATCCGGGTTGAGCTCACTACACAATTGATAAGTATAACAGTTGTTCGGGTTGATTCTCAAAATACGTACTTTGGAACTGATCGGGTTTGTAGACCCGGTAACACCCAATTCAAATCTGAAATGGTATTGCGGAGAAGTATTATTGATAATAATTGTATCTCCTGAAGCAATTTCATTTCCGCGAGTACTATTGTCAAACTCATAAAGTTTGTAAGTCTGCGCATTAGAAACGGATGCTGTCAGCAATAAGACACTTAATAAGGAGTATATTTTCTTCATGTATTTAGCTTTCTAGTTTTCACAAATATAGGATAGCATGCTTTCAAAAACAAACTATCTTGCACACTATCAATTCGTAAGATTACAATTTTTTTGCCAAAAAAACAATACAGAAGCCTCCGATATTCCTGTTTTTTTGATTTAAATACCCATTTTTTTAATTAAACGGTTTAGTTTTCCCCGAAATCGTTGTTTTTAGGATTGCAATTTTTATTGTCACCTTAACATTTTTTAGGAATACAAGAGTATCCGATAACACATGCTTAAAATTGTGTTAAGGAAAAGGTATCTTTGGTATTCGGCACGGAACTTGAACTGTGTATGCTAAAATTTAAACTATGAAAAAAATTGCGTTTTTGTTATTAGGGTTAGTGTTTTCCACCTTATCAATGGCTCAGGATGACCACCAACTCATTGTAAAACAACTCCCTTCCGTAAAATTGGTTGACATGAATGGTAAAGCTGTAAATACAGCGCAATTGGGTCTGAAAGGTCCGATTGTGATCTCATTTTGGGCTACCTGGTGTTCTCCATGTAAACGTGAGTTAAATACAATTCATGAATTATATTCCGATTGGCAATCCGAGACCGGGGTGACTTTGGTTGCAGTGAGTATCGACGATGAAAAAACAAAAGCTCAGGTACCTGTTTATGTTGATGGAAAAGGTTGGGAATATTTGGTTCTGATGGATCCGAATGGTGATTTTAAACGTGCAATGGGTGTAAACAATGTTCCTCATACCTTCCTAGTTGATCAAAAGGGAAATATTGTTTATTCGCACAACAATTATGCTCCAGGAGATGAGGAGAAATTGTATGGCGAGATCAAAAAATTAGTCAATAAATAAGTACTACTTTATAGATGAAAAACTGGATTTTAGGAATCTGTGCATTGTCCGGGTCGCTCACAGCACTCGGACAATCGAATTTATTAGGGGGCATTACCGGGAACATGGAAGCCACCTTTCAATATTTGAAAGCCGATCCGCTGATCGGTGCTGATCAGCCTGCAGAAAGAGGATTACTGAACTCATACATGAATGTTTTTTATTCCGGTTCACACTTCAAAGCCGGAGTACGGATGGAATCATACCTTCCGCGTATTAACGGATATCCGAACAGGTTTGATGGTACCGGGCTGGGAATGCGCTATGTGGGCTGGTCGAATGATTATATTGATATCACTGTAGGACATTTCTACGAACAGTTTGGAGCAGGAACAGCTTTCCGTGCATATGAAGACCGGAATCTTGGTTACGATAATGCTATGGATGGGGCTCGTGTTATCCTGAGACCTTATAAAGGTGTACAACTGAAAGGTGTTTACGGAAATCAGCGTTATTCCTTCCAGGGAGGAAAAGTAGAGAAATCCAGCGGAGTAACCAGAGGAGTAGACTTACAGTTGCACATCAATGAACTGCTTCCGAGATTGGATTCAAGTGGTTTGGATGTTACGATCGGCGGGTCTTTCATGAGTAAATTCCAGAAAGACGATAACGAACTGTATATACTGCCGGAAAACGTGGCTGCCTACAGCGGAAGAATCGGTTTGCGTTATAAGAAATTCACCTTGAACGGCGAATACACACACAAGGATAACGATCCGAGTGAGGATAACGGATACATTTACAATTCCGGGCATGCAGCTTTGATTAATCTGGGATATTCCCGCAAAGGATTGGGAATTTCCGTTTCTGCTAAGTCTGTTGACAATATGAGCTATCGCTCTGACAGAACAAAAGGATTGGCGGATTTGTTTATCAACTACCTTCCTGCAATGAACAAAACACATACATATAACCTGGTTGCTACGCTTTATCCATATGCTACTCAGCCCTTGGGTGAAGTTGCGTTTCAGGCGGAAGTACTTTATACGATTCCAAAAGGAAAAGGCGGCGGAAAGTACGGAATTCCGATCAACGTGAATTATTCCACGGCTTATTTGCCAAACAGACACCGCACCGGTTTCGGATTACCGGGAGATTCTACACGGGTCATGTATAAAGGAAATCCGTTCGATAAATCGGATAGTTTGTTGTGGCAGGATATCAACTTCAACGTGACCTTCAAATTGAGCAAGAACTTCTACTTAATCGCTTCTTATTTCAATATCATCATCAACAATGATGTGTCTAAAATCACGGAAGATGCACATGGAATGATCAGTTCACATGTCGGTGTGCTGGAAGCCGGATGGAAGATCAACAAAAAACACAGTTTGAGAGCGGAAGTTCAGGCTTTGTTTACTTCCGACAGAAAAATGCTCGGTTTCGATTACCACACTTCCAAAGATAAAGGTGATTGGGTAACTGTAGTACTGGAATACAATATTTCCCCGAATTGGTTCTTCGGATTCATGGATCAGTACAACTACGGAAATCCGCATAAAGATCTGCGCGTACATTATGCAATCGGATCTTTCGGTTGGATTAAAGATGCAACCCGCGTAACTTTGAACTACGGTAGACAACGTGCCGGATTGTTCTGTGTTGGTGGAGTTTGTCGTTTTGTACCTGCATCAAACGGATTGACCGTTTCGCTTACACAAAGTTTCTAATTAACAGTTTTAGAACATGAAAAAGTTTTTTATTCTCACATTAGTCCTTGCAACAGTTATCGTTTCATGCGACAAAGTAAAGAATGCTTATCCGTCAAACCCGGTTTCAAGTACTCTGGACTGGAGTCTTTATCCGGACGGTGATTCCGCTCATTATGCCGCACAGGGTTTATGGCCGACCTTTTCTGCCAATACCAATACAAACAGAAATGTATTAATTGAAGATTTTACCGGTCATCAATGTGTTAATTGCCCGCCGTCAACGGCAAACATGGAACAATTGATTGCTACAAATCCCAGCCGCATTTTTGGATTGGCAATTCATGCAGGCCCAACAGGTCTTACAGGATTCCAGGTAACATCTCCTTCTTACCCGACAGTTTTTTATTGTGATGCCGGATTGGAGATCGGAAAGCACTTCGGGCAAGACATTCCCGGATCTACTTTTCTTGGAAATCCGGCTTTCTGTGTAAACAGAACAAAGGCAAATAATCAATTCACTTCTAACGCGGGAGCTGCAATTGCCAACAAAACAAATGCCTGCCTTGCAAGTTCTTTGAAAATCAATATCCAGGCTGTAACCAATTATTTCCCTTCAACCAGAGGATTGTTTTTGCATACGGAAGTGGATAAAATCGATGCTTCTTTAACTTCTGAGCTGGCATTAGCTGTTTGTGTCGTGGAAGATTCGCTGGTAGCTCCACAATTGCTTCCTAATAATATGGATCCGGATGGAAGTCCGGGAGACCCAAATACTCCTGACGGAAGAGCGGAAGCTTATGTACACCGTGACATCCTGAGAGGATTCCTTGACGGAAGAACTTTCGGAAGAGTTTTAACGGATGCTGACAAAGGAAGCAATGGAAAATACTTTGTGAGTTACTCCTACCGTTTGCCGGATCAGTACAATGCCGACAACATGAAATTGTACATTTACGTTTACGATAAATCAACGGAAGAAATTTACCAGGTGATCGAAAAACACCTGCATTAAAATTTAACATTGGCTATAAGGTAGCGTGTGTCTGATTCTTACGGGCACACGCTTTTTTTGTAGGGAACTTTTAACATTTTCGTCATACCAAATCCGGAAACGGATCGTTATATTAGATGAAATTATTAAACAGAACCCCATGTTTGAACTGACGAAAAAAATTTTGGTACGGGTAAGTTTTGACCCGTTATTATTCCAAAAAGAATTGTCTAAATCCATTAAATGGATGTCTGACTCAGAGGAAATTCAGCGATTGAGGGAATGGTGTATCAAAGAATTTGGATCGGTGTATCCGTCCATTATTCAAAAGGCGTTTTCACCACAAAAAAATTAAACAACATATTCTTATAAAGACTAACGGCTCCTTTCGGAGCCGTTTTTATTTTGCCTGCACATCAAGTGTACAAATAAGTATTCTGAATGTTTTTTTACTGCGCTTTTCCTCGTGTTATACCCGAAACCGCGCTAACGCTTACCCCATTATCGAAAGTTACGCTTTCTCTTACTCGAATTCGATCAGTAAGCCGCCTTTATCAACAACGTCCTGCGGATTGATTGCAATTGCTTTCACAACTCCAATTCCTTCAGCCTTCAGGACATTTTCCATTTTCATGGCTTCCAGCGTAAGTAAAGGATCTCCCACTTCGATTGACTGACCAACTGTAACAGCAATACTCACAACTCTTCCCGGCATCGGAGCCTTCAGTTGTTTTAACTTGCGCAGTTTCGGCTTATCCATTCCGAGGGAAGCTATCAGTTCATCCAATGGTCCGCCTTTTTTCACTTCAAACACCCGGTGATTCAATTTCAAAGTAAGCATACCTTCTTCCATCCGGTTCGACATAACTTCTCCACGAAATTTCTTCCCCTTATATGTAATTGTAAAAAATTGCTGGTCTTCCCAACGAATATGAACTCCATCTCTATTAGCATGAAGGACTTCTCCGTCCGATGTCCAATTAGCTATTTCCATCTGTAAGAATTTTGCGACAATAATACGAACTATTTGTCCATTCATCTAGAAAAAGATTGTAAAAAAACCATAGTTTTCTATATTTGCTCTTCTAAATATTTACAAATCATATTTGCCCCAAAATGAAGAAAATATGTTATTTGGTTGCTCTGGTCCTGGTCGCTTGTCAACCTAAAAAGTCTGGTCTTGAGCATGAAGCAAGTCAGAGCAATGATCCGAAATCGAATGCAACGGCTGCCATCGAAGAACCAAAACAGGAGCAACCAAAAGTATATCATGCTTCCAGAACAATTCTCACGGATTTGATCAATACCAAACTGGAAGTTTCTTTTGACTGGAACAAAGCATGGTTGATCGGTAAGGAAACGCTTCAGGCAAAACCGCATTATGCTCCTTCCAACAAATTGATTCTGGACGCAAAAGGAATGGAGATCAAAGGTGTTTCCATGGCTGGTAAAGCTTGTCAGTTCGACTACAAAGACGATGTGTTGACCATTCAGCTGGATAAAACCTATACGCGGGATGAAAATTATACGGTAGTAATCGATTACATTGCAAAACCGGATGAACGCAAAACAGGAGGTTCGGATGCAATTACAAGTGATAAAGGGCTTTACTTTATCAATCCGCGCGGAGAAGAGCCGAATAAAATGCCTCAAATCTGGACGCAGGGTGAAACAGAATCAAACTCTGTCTGGTTCCCGACAATCGATTCACCGAACTCCAAAACAAAACAGGAAATTTACATTACCGTTCAAGATAAATACGCAACACTTTCCAATGGAAAACTGGTAAGCTCTACCAAGAATGCGGACGGAACCAGAACGGATTACTGGAAACAGGATTTGCCGCACGCACCATACTTGTTTATGATGGGAGTTGGTGAATTTAAAGTGGTAAAAGATTCTTACACACGCCCGGACGGAACAAAAATGGAGGTAAACTATTACGTGGAACCTCAATGGGAAAAAGATGCACGCGCAATTTTCGGAGAAACTCCGGCAATGATCGGTTTCTTCTCCAAACTGCTTGGTGTGGAATATCCCTGGGATAAATATTCTCAAATCATTGTTCGCGATTACGTTTCAGGGGCAATGGAAAATACCGGAGCAGTTGTTTTCGGTGATTTCACTTACAAAACACAGCGCGAATTATTGGACGAAAATGATAATTCAACCATTGCACACGAATTGTTCCACCATTGGTTCGGAGATTTGGTGACTTGTGAGTCCTGGTCCAACCTGACAGTCAACGAATCATTTGCAAATTACTCGCAATTCCTTTGGGATGAACACCGACACGGTCTGGATGAAGCAGAATACCAGGCTTTACAGGAAGCAGCCGGTTATTTTGCCTCTGCAGAACAAGCCGGATACCACAACCTGGTTTGGTTTGATTACAAATCTCGTGAAGACATGTTTGACGGCCATTCTTACAACAAAGGAGGACGTATTTTACACATGCTGAGAAAATACATCGGGGACGATGCATTCTTCATGGGCTTGAAAAACTATTTGAAACAAAATCAATTCAAAGCAGCTGAATTTCATCATTTGCGCCTGGCTTTCGAAGAAGTAAGCGGTGAAGATCTGAACTGGTTCTTCAATCAGTGGTACTTAGGGAAAGGTCACCCTACATTGGAGGTTTCTTATGCAACTAATGCTTCTGACAATACAGTTTCAGTAACAGTAAACCAAAAACAGAAAGCTGAATTCGGCTTATTCAAATTACCGGTTGATGTAACTGTATACGATGACCGCGGAGCGACAACAACACGCCATTGGTTCAATGATGCAAGTACAACTGTCAGCATCCCGACAAAAGGAACTGTTAAGAATGTGATTTTCGATGCAGAAGCCATGTTGCTATGTAAAATGGAGGAGAAAAAAGATCCTTCCTGGTATGCTTACCAATGGAATAATTCCAAGCATTACATTCACCGGAAAACTGCTTTGCAAAAAGTTCCTGCAAGTTCTGCAGATGCAAGCAGAATTGCATTGGAAGCATTGAACGATCCTTTCTGGGATATCCGTTCCACTGCAATTGACAAAATCGGGAAAATGAGCAGTGAAAATAAAGCTGCTGCAGTGAGCCGTGTAAAACAAATGGCAGCAAATGATTCCGTTTCTGCAGTACGTGTTTCTGCCATTACAGCTTTATCCGGAATGATTTCAGGTCCGGAATTAGAGCAATTGTGCACGGAAAGACTTCAGAAAGACCAGTCTTATTCCGTTATGAGTGCTGCGTTGACACAACTTTCCAAGGTAAACAATAAAGCAGCTTTGGAAGCTTGTAAACAATTGGAGAAAGAACCTTCCGGAAAAATGCAAACCGGAGTTGCGATGATTTATGCACGATACGGTGATGCAGATCAGATTGCCTACTATGAAAACTTATTCAAGTCGAACATGGTTCAGGGATTTGATGCGATTGGCGTATTGAGCTCTCTGACTTTCTTCACTTCCCGCCAGGAGCCGAAAATACAGCAACGTGCTTTGGCGATTTTCCAGAAAGAGTATAAAACAGGCGGAATGTATACGCAAATGTTTATGCCTCAATCCATTGGATACCTGAAAGACAATCTTCAAAAGTCTATTGAAAAATATAAAGCAGAAGAAGAAAAAGGGAAGAAAGACGGAAACGCAAATGCTGCAGATATTGCCCGCGGAAAACGCATGGAAGCTGAAGCATTGATGGCAGATTACGATAAGATGATTGCCGGTTTCCCGAAAGAGGAAAAATAGCATAATCATTCCTGATATTTTAAAAGAGGTCTTTCATTTTTTGGAAGGCCTTTTTTGTTTATGGTTAGAAAATGTTCAAATGTTCAAATGTTCAAATGTTCAAATGTTCAAATGTTCAAATGTTCAAA
>VFQP010003331.1_pt1 | contig 16426 bp, 12 predicted proteins | sample 3512351 | NCBI WGS metagenome assembly VFQP01 (sample SAMN10412372, study PRJNA504923) | tailings metagenome | isolation source: Relicate 1 Philex TSF1 revegetated site | place: Philippines: Tuba, Benguet | collected 2017-08-29
CGCCCTCTCCGCCGCCCTCTCCGCCGCCAGCGCCTGCACGCGCTCCAGCACCCTGGCCGCCATGTGCAGGTCCCGGCTGCGCACCAGCACCTGGTCGTACGCGTCCCGCTCCTCCCCAGGCAGCACGCCGCCCGCGCCGCCCATCAAGAGCCCGGGCGTCAAGGTGGCCGTGTGCAGCGCCTGCAGGTGCTGGATGGCCCAGTGCAGCGCCATGTGCGCGGGGAAGGGCGCCCGCCGAAACGAGGCGTACGGGCTGCCTGCCTCGTCCACCGCCTCGCTGTGGTCCCCGGCCGCCCGGGTGCCGTCAAAGGTGACCCATTTCGAGTCGTCCAGGAAGAAGAGCATCAGGCCGGCCAGGCGGAGGCGCTCCCGGTGGCCCTCCTCGTACGGCGGTGGTTTGCGCTCTGGCGCCGCCACGCTGCCGTCAGTGCTGGCAGGCTGCTGCCACCGCTGCGAGGACGGGGGCCGCCCACGGCGCCTCCGTTCCGGCTGGGGCGGGTCGCTGCTGAGCGCGTCGCGCAGCGGCTTGGGCAGGCCGGCGAGGAGCAGCGCCGCCGCCCGCCCGTAGCTGCGCTCCATCACGGAGGAGGAGGCCGCCGCCGCGCAGTACGCGCCGCGCTCGCGCTCCACCAGCTGCCTCATCTGCTGCTCGCTGGGGGCCTGCAGCGCTGGCTGCTGGCCCTCCGGCGCCGGCTTGCGGCGCGAGTCTGCGCCGGGGACGAGGCCCGTCAGCAGCAGCGGCAGCGCCGCGCCATCGTGCGCTTCGGCGGTGCCCAGGCGCTGCAGGTGCTGCAGCTTGGCCGCCGGGCCGCCCACCACCAACGCCTTGGACGCGCGGCGCCGCCGCTGCGGGACGCCGGGGACGGCCTCCCCGTCCAGCTCACCGCCAGCCAGCGCCGTGCAGAGGCGCCCCAGCATGCGCAGCGTGGTCGCCCTCTGCAGCACGGCCTCCGCAGCGTAGTTGGGCAGGTCCACGCAGAAGAGCGGCAGCGCGCGGCGGTGCGCCACCAGGGCCGCGCCCAGCTCCTCCGTCATGCGGGGGCAGCCCGTGGCCAGCATGTGCGCCAGCGCGCCCTGGGGCGCCGCCCGGGCGTCCGCCGCTGCCGCGCTCGCCGGCGGGGGCACCAGGCCCGCGTGCGGCGCGCCGGCAGGGACTGCTGGTGGTGGCGCCACGTCCTCCACCGCCCTGGGCTTGAGGCCCATGGTGTCCGCCAGCGTGAGTCCCAGGGGGTCGGCCTCGGGCAGCACGTCCAGGGGGAAGAGGTCAGGCGCGGCGGGTGAGGAGGGCAGGGCCTGCAGCTGGCCAGGCGGAGTCGGGCTGCCTCCAGGATCGAGGCTGCAGGCGGCGGCGATCGCCTCCAGGCTGCCCTTGATGCGCCTGGCCACGTCCATGAACTCCTGCGCCTGCGCTGCCAAAGGTGCGCCGAGTGGCCAGATGCACAGTTCGCTTGGTCGTGAGCGCTGCTGGGGCAGCGGCGCGCTCACGCCACCGCAAGGCTGCATGCGCGTGCTCATGCCTGGCCGCACCCGCTCGGGCGACGCCTCCACCATGACGGCGTCCGGCCGCAGCGCCTCGCCCAAGCAAGCCACGTCGTGCACGTTGCCGGGCATGTCGTGCACGATGCCGAGGATGTGCACCACCGCGCCTGTGGGCAAGCGATTGCGCAGCACGCGTCCCGGCTGGTGGGCCATCTGGGGCAGTCGCGCGCGCGTCGGGAGGAAGCGGCTCCTTCCAGTGTGGACCAGCGACAGCGACACCAATGCCAGCGGCTAAATGACTCACGGCTCCCCTCCGCCAGCTCCACGGTGACTGGCTGCTCCAGAGCGTGCACCAGCCACGCGCGCCGCGACTCCTGCGCGTCCCGGAGCAGCGCCGAGGAACGCGCGCACTGCTGCAGCCTCCGCAGCATGTCCTGGGCCTGGGGATCGACGGCGCGATCCTCGTGGTCGATCGTGCTGCTGTGGGCGACGTGCGCGGCGCGCCGGCTTGGTGGGGCGACGCGTCGGGGTGAGCGGCGGGCGAGCGCGGCGGAGCGCCGCGCCCAGGGCGCTGCGCCCAGAGCGCTGGCTAAGCTCATGGCGACGCAGAGTGTGTGTGTGGATGTGCTGGCGGCGATGGCGTGTGCGCGCGCGCGAAACGGGGCCAGGGTGGCGGTGGGCGGCCGCGCCATGCGTCGTTTCCTCTGTCCACGTCTGTTGTTGCAGTGCGCCAGCAGCACCATTGCAGGGCTCGGCAGCATCAGGCACGCCAGTCGAGATCAGCCCGCAGGCTGGGTGGCGCGCTGGCGGCGGCGCGGTGCAGTGCGGGTGGTCGCTGTGGTGGTGGCCTCCGAGGCTTGCCGTGCGGCCACCCCGTTGTCACGGCCCGGGACAGGCACCTCCGCGGTGCAGGGCCCGTGATCAGCAACGCCGTGAGGCACGGGCTGCGCCTGGGCCACCAGGAAGTCCAGGAACTTGGTGGCGGCGTCCGCCTGCGGCGCAGCGCGTGCGGGGACGTGCGCGTACACGTGAGATGCCTGCCTGCCCCGCAAAGGGCGCGTGGAGCAACGGAACAGCTTGACTGACCTGGGGACCTCTGTTTGGCGCAGCCCCGATGAAGAAGTCGTACTGACTCTTGCAGGTTGTCTTGCTGTCGCCTGGCCGCACGAGCTTGAGGGCGTCCTTGGCGCACAGGTCCTCGACCTGCCTGCGCCGCAGCGGTTGATAGCAGCGGTTGAGGAGGAAGTCATGGCGCACGACCGCCGGCTGACAATCACACGCCGCCACGGTGATGGGCACTCACTTGCGCTCCTTCTTGCTGAGCAGGTTGACGTTGAAGTCGCCTCCGAGGATGGTCAGGCGCCCGGTCCTGTCGCACTCGATGCGCACGTGTTCGAGGGTGGCCTCCAGCAAGAGCTGGCGCGCCTGCGGCAGCGAGTGCGGGACGCACGCACCCTCGTCGCGCCGCGCTCTTTGTGCACGTGACATGCGCCGCTGCCACCACCACGCTTGCCTCGCTCGACAGGCTCTCGCCCTTGGGCGGCAGGTGGCACGAGATCAGGTTGAACGTCGCGGGCAGGTGCATGTCCGGCTCGCCGGGGACGGGGCGCGGGGGCTTGAGCTTGAAGGGGTAGATGACGAGGGGCCTGATGCTGCCGTCCTCGCGGCCGCACTCTTTGTGCAAGTAGACGAGCTCGGCCTGCGTGCGTGTGAACGGTGGCGAACACACAGGGTTACCAGGCGCCCAAACTGCTAAAGGGCGGCACTGAGTTCATGCATCCGCAGGTCTCACTTCGCCGTGCTGCTTGACCTCGCTGGACTTGTACAGCGCAAACTGCATGTAGCTCTGGACATTGATGCCGTTGCGCGGAAGGTAGCGCCACGCGCTGGCGGGTGGGGCCGCCACTTTCCAGACGGCTGCGCGCATGCCACGGAGAGAGTTGAGTGAACGCGCGTCACGGGGCCGACCAGGCAGAGCAACAAGGCGGGTGACGGCCCTCATGAACCGTTTGCAGGCTCTACGCGCACCTTCGGGCTGGGCCGTGTGGAGGAGGTGCTGCAGCACGTTCGCGTATTGCCTGCTGCGGACCTCCTGGAGAAGGGCGATCATGCTGTTGCCCTCGAGGATGCCATCGGCGACACCCAGCACCTTCTCCAGCACCACGCGCCAGTCGGCGTCGCCGGCCTGCGTGCGGGGTTGCTGTGAGGAGCGGCAGGAGTCACAACCCCGCGCGCTGGGCAGGGCACGGGCTTCTGTTGCGCTGCAGGTGCGGGCGGCGCCCCCCACCTTGGTGCCCTGGTTCCCATACTTGATGTTGTGCGTCATGAACTTGAAGCGCGGCATGCTCAAAGGGCTCGCGGCGGCCTCCAGCTTGTCCGTCCAGCCGCGCGCCCACTCGTCGCACTCCTGCACGATAAGGCGCTGGTCCTCCGGATTGACGTTGCTGCCCAGCTCCCTCAGCAGGCGCGGCACCTCGTCGGCCAGGAGCTCGCGGGACGTTGGCTGAGGGGGCCGCACGCCCGTCTCCTCCACCGGGTGCAGCGTGCCAGCGCACGAGTGACCCGCACTGCTGGCCGCGGCGGCAACTGTGCGCGCCGCCTGGGACCTCAGGCTGCCGGCGAGGGGCTGCGGGTCCAGGGAGGGGGCGCGTGACACGACCCGAACCGGCACGACGCGAGGGCCCCCGGCTGCGCCGCCTCGGCCGTTGCGGGCAGAGCTGGCGACGCTGGGCGTGAGGCCATCCAAGCTCCTCGGAGCCAGGGACGTGGCTGGCGCTGTGCTGAGCGGGTGGCGGACGACGCGAGCGGCCATCCCCGCTGGGTCGGGGGGGAACGCCGGTTCAGCGCTGCGCTCGAGTGGAGAGCGAGCGCCCCTGCGCTGCAGTAAGTGCGGGTGTGAGTGCGACGCGCAAGTGAGATGTGTCGCGACATTGAGTGCGCTCGCGCGCGTGCGCCCGTATGGCGGATTTCGAGCCGACCGTTGTGGTCGGCGAGGTCGGGTCGAATCGGCGCTTCAGCCGGCGGGCGGGCGTGCGAGCGGAGACGCGTGGAGAGGAGCGAGCCCAAGGATCAAGAGCAGCTCTTGCCCGTCTAGAAGCATGCTTCACGGCATCGCAGACCGCCCCGTCTGTGCAGCTGCGGCCGGTCTGGCGGGCTCGCGCCATCCGCGCACCACGACCCGTGCTGTGGCCCCAGTGCGTTGCAGGGCATCCCGCTCATGAGCGCTCAGGCTCGGCACTCAACACAGGAGGCTCCAGGCGCAGCAAGAGCCCAACGGTGCTTGCCGCGCGCCGATTGACCCAGACTCGACAGCACGCCATGCTCAACGGTGTGCGAGGGCACGGCGCTCAGGCCCCACGAGTCGGCCTCAAGGGAGCGCACACACACAAACGCCTCGACTCCTCTCGCACACACACGCCACGACACCCTGAGCGCGCGCCTTCGCAAGCTGCTGCTCCCGGTGAACCGGCGCTCTCGCTCGACCCACCCTCGCGCCGAACCGGCACTCTCGCAAGAAATGCCCTTCCTCCTCGCGGCGACTCTGCGCGGCGTCGCAGCCACGGCGCGCACGGTCGGCGCCTACATGACGGGCACGCGCGGCGGCGGGTCGCAGCACAGTCCTCTCGCCGTGTGCGCCGTGAGCCTCGCCGCCGTGGTGCTGCCTCGCGTGGCCTCTACCGCGTGGGCGGCGCTGCACGCCAAGCAGCGCTCGACGGCGCGCGAGCAGCGACCTGCCGCCGTGCCGGCTCCGCCGCCCACGAGGAGGCCGCCCACCTGGGCCTCCGCTCTGCAGCGCTTGGGCGGAAGGCCCGACTACCTCGAGTCCCTGGCGGAGAAGGCCTGGGCGCAGGAGCTCGGCCAGCATGTGGACGGCCTGGCCTCCATCCGGCCGTGCTGCAAGCTGCGCCTGCCTTCGGGCGTCACGCAGCCCCTCGAGGTGCGCGGCGCCTCTGCAGGCGTGCGGCACATGAAGTGACTCGCTTGCTGAGCGCGGGCTCATGAGCATGCCGTGGTGCTCCGGTGTACGCCTATGTGCAGGCGGTGAGCGCGCGCAGCTTCCCCTGGTCCCACCCGGTCCCGGATGCCGCGCCGTCCTTGCACCCGCGGCTCCTGTTCCTCAGGTGAGGGCATTGCGTGCGGGGTGCTGCATTGGTGCGTCCGCGGCCGCCGCGCAACGCGTGCACGGCCTGCTTGCTCGACCACCCGCAGGAGCTGGGCCGAAAAGAGCGCCGCCGGGCGACCGCTGGCCATCTGACAGAGGGGCTGCCAGGCCATGCCCCACTTGCGCGCGCGCCTCGACACTTTGCACTCTTGAGCCTGTGCTGCAACCGGTCCTTCCTCGGTGGTGGCCCGGCGCATCGCGGCGCATCTTTGTCGTCAGGAGCACCACAGCAGGGAAACCCACACAGAGGCGCAGCGTGTCCAGAGCGTGCAGCCCTTGAAGGGTCACCGTCGCAGGCGGTACGCGCGCGCGACGAACCGTTGGACCGCCGCCATCACCAGATCTGGAGGATGGAGAGGGGCCTGGCCAGTTCCTGCACAGCTGCTGTGGTGTTGAAGCTACTTATGCTTGTTGCTCCACGCCACACCGTCGTGCGCGCTGCTCCGCCCAGAGTCCGCATGAGCCACTCGAAGCGGCGGCCACACACACCTCCGGCGCGCGCTGTCAGCTCCGCACGCACACACAAACCAAACGCACACACACACACGCGCCGCGTTCCGTCGCAGCGCCGCGCCCGCTCCTGTGGGCCGCCCCGAGCACATCGCGCCAATGGCAGAAGCCGCAGCGCCAAGCGTGCAGGAGCCCAGCAAGACGGCAGAAGCAGCCAACGTGCAGGAGCAGGAGGAGCCCAGCAAGACCTCCGTGCTGGACCTGCCGCCTGCGGCGCTGCTGCTCATCCATGACATGCTGCTCAACGGCCGCGGCAGCGGACGCGGCGCGCTGTGGGGCTCTCCCAGCACCGCCGCGACGTGGCGCATGGTGCACAGGCTGTTCAACGACCACAGCATGCTGAACGACGGCATGGGGGTCAAGGACTTTCAGTACACCTTGCTGGACGGCAAGCGCAAGCGGGGCGCCACGCAGGCGCAGTTCTTCGACAGCCTCGCCGCCAAGCTGAGGCGCCAGCACAGCGCCTTCCACATCGACCTGGAGCTCGACACCCTGGCCAAGGCGGGCCACCTGCAGCTGCTGCAGGACGCGCGCGCCGTGGCGCCGTGGGCGCGGCACGTCACGCTCCAGGTGTCTGCCGGCTCTGGATCGGACGCGGGCGTCGTGCTGGAGCACTGCCTCAAGGCCTTCACGCACACGCGCTCCCTCGACCTGAGCCTCAACGTTTCGCGCGGTAGTACGCTCGTGTTCAGCGACGTGCACGTGCCCGCGGCCGCGGACGACGGCGCGCCGCCGGCCCCCTCCCAGCTGGAGCGCCTCACCATTGACTCGCGCCGGGGCGCGCCGCTCATCCTGCCGCGCGTGCTGGAGCTGCGCGGCCTGCCGCACCTGCAGCGCCTCACGCTGGTGGGGCCCATGCACTCGCGCGGCAACGCGCGCGAGCGCAAGAACCTGCTGCGGCTGCGCCCGGACGTGCTGGTGCAGCACCAGCCCCGCATGTCGTACGACAGCGCCTCTTCCAAGTTCTCCAAGCCACCCTCCGAGGCGGTGAGGGCCGGCGACGCCAAGAAGCTGCGCCAGGTGGTGCCCATCAAGCCCTGGGGAGAGGAGGTGCGAGCCGCCTTGCTCACTCACCGCCCGTGCGCAAGGACGCTGCGGCGTGCCCACACTCTCGCCGCCACACTCGCTTTTCTCATGCAGGAGGAGGAGCAGCACCTCATCCATGCGTTCTTTGCGCGCATCGAGAGCGAGGCGCCCGCGTACTGCGTGGCGGTGGAGGCGTTTGCCGAGGGCGCCATGTGGCTGGAGGACCTGTGGGACATGGGCTACACGCCCCGCACCCTCGACCAGGTGGACGTCGCGCCGTTTGTCAAGATCTGGCGTTCGGCCACCCGCCAGGTGAATGACGGCACAGCGCATGCTGTGAGAAGACGCCTGAGAAGACGCGTGCGTGATTTGGCAGCCAGCCTCTCCTGCCGCTCTCTGCTGCGCGTGCAGATGATGCACGAGACGGGCTACGACTCGTGCCTGAGCTACGACGAGGAGGACGGCCTGGGCGGGGCGTGGGACGAGGAGTACGACGACTACGATGGGTTTGGGTGGGACTACTACGGCTGAGCAGCGCCCGGTGTTGTCGTCGTGCTTGGCGGGTGGGACGTGTGCAGAGGTTGTTGTGCAAGTCGTGGGCGGTGCGCGTGCGGCGCTGCCACCTCCAGCAGCGTGCGCAGCTTGCAGCTCTCATCACGTGCAACAGCTCCGCATCTCATCACCAGCGAGCGTTGGGCTTCAGCAGTGCGGGAGAGCAGCAGTGCCGGTCAGTGGCACAGCGACAGGGCCGGGCGCGCGCCAGCTACTGGACGGCGGCCTTCATGAGGATGCGAGGGCGCACGTTCTTGAGCTTGGCCGCCAGGAACGAGTCCCGGGCCACCTCCACAAAGCCCTCGGTGGCGTACAGCTTCTCCGCCGGCTCGTCGCCCTGCGGGCACCCAGGAGGCAGCAGAATCACTCCTCAGTCAGCGTGCCAGCGTCGAGCCCCCAAGCAGAGCAACTGGCCAGCGGAGCGCAGGGAGGCGGAGCGCAGAGTGGGCGGGGGGCGCACCTGCCGCACGTGCAGGTAGATGTCGGACAGCCCCGCCGCCCGCGCCGCCTCGCCGCACGCGCTCATCAACGCCCTCGCCACGCCCAGCCGGCGGAACTGCGCCCACACACACGCCAGGCGCACCGCACTCGCACAGCACGTCGTCCCAAAGGCCAGGGGAGGGTGCGCCGTGGCCACTGCAGCGCCCCCCAGCCGCACCTTGCTGTCAACGGCCATGTTGGAGAGGTAGGCCGTGTCGGACGGAGGCGGCAGCGTGGGTATCTGCGCACGGACGACAGCTGCAAAAACACTCGGTCTAGGAGGACCCCACGCTGCAGGGTGACTGCGCAGCACAAGGGCACCGCACCTGCTGCATCGTGTCCTCGTGCAGGGAGAGCGCCACGGTGCCGATGAGCCGCGACGTCTGGTTGGGCGGGAGCAGCGACGGGTCTGCAGGTCGCAGCACCAGGAGGGTGAACGGGGGCAACGATCGCTCTGGGGCTCAGCGGGCGGACGCACCACCCCCAGAGGTCACGGCCCGTGGCCCCCCGCTCACCCGTCGGCACGATCCGGGCCACAAACAGCACGCCGCGCGGAGGGTTGCTGACCACGCTGTCCACGTACCGCCTGCGCTCAGGAGTTTTACGTGCGGGCAGCCCACGCCTCTTTCCCCCACCTGAGACGCTGCCCCACCAGAAAAGAGGCCTGGCTGTTGCCTGGCACACCTGGCGTCTGCGAGGTTGATCTCCTCGGGCGTGCCGGCAAAGGCCCGCGTGAGCACCACGCACGCGCCCATGACGTCTGGCTCTGACACGGCGCGGATGCTCACGCGCCCCGCCGGCGTGTCCCGCTCGACGAGGATGCCGGTGATGCGCTGCATCAGCGCCTGGTCCGGGTCAAGCGGGGCGCTGCTGCTGCTGGACGCGTGCTGGTGGTCGGGAGCGGTGGCCGTGCTGCCCAGAGCCTGCGCGAGTGTGTCGGGCACAAAACAACCTGGCCGCCACCACGAGTGGTGCTGAGGAGATGCAGGCGATTGCGTGCTCGCTGCAGCAATGCGGGTGGTGGTAAGGCTCACCTCGCTGGCCACCGCCAGGCGTGCGGCGGGTCGCGGCCGCAGCTGCGGGTGCAGCTGGCGGGGTGTGCTCCCATGATCCCAGGGACATCGCCGCGGCCGCCTCACCACCAACGCTGCCTCATGTGCTGCAGCAGCTGCTGCACGCACTCGCAATCGTGCTGCACTGCGAGCTGCTTGGCCGCACGAAGACGACGGGCAGTGAGCGGCCCGCCCAGCGGTGCTCGTGCTGCTGGCCCAACTCATTTGCAGGATCGTGAGGTCAAGCGATCGCTGCGCGCACCGATCGATCCGCGAGCGCAAGCCCGGCATCCCATGCCGGGAGCGGGCCACCGCTCTGGCCTGTAGGAGACGCAGCACACGCAGAACACGAATGGCTTCCCTGGACTCCTTGCCCGCCGCTGCCATGGAGCTCATCTCCTGTGGTTTGGAGGACGACGTGCAGCACCTGTCCTCCCTGGCGCTGGCGCTCAAGTCTGGCAGCCTCGCCGCACGCGGGAAGCTGCGGGCTCTGCGTGCGTCCTGGCAGCAGTGGCGCTCCAGGGCCCCGGCGCCCTTCTCGCTCCACTCAACGGTTCAGCACAAGCTGGACGACGCCGTGGCACGCCTGGTACTGTCTCCGGCGCGCCGCAGCGACGCCATGCCTCGTGGGGACAACCTGGACCGCAAGTGGCTGCACCTGCGCGCACAGCAGCTGGGGCTGACCACCACGACGGTGGACCGCTCGGGCCAGTGGGGCCAGGTCTACATGTCCAAGCCGGCGGGCTGGGTCTTCGCGGCTGACAGGCCCGTGCAGGCGGCGCCGAGCCAGGGCCAGGCGCGCAGCCGGGCCAGGGCCTCGCGGCGGGAGCGCATGGAGGCCTGGACGACCGAGTGCGAGAACTGCGGCGAGGAGCTGGACGCCTACACGGCGCTGTACCACCACTCTGGCATGGGCCCGCTGTGCGAGGAGTGCGTCAACGACGACGAGGAGCTCGAGGGCCTCAAGTGGGAGCCCAAGGCCAGCTTCTGGTACTGAGCGGCGCCTTGGTGGGCGGCGCTGGGGATGCTTGCGGCGGCAGCGCTCCTCAAGGGTGAGGCTCGGGCGGATCCCGCGCTGCCCCCTGTGGGCTTCTGCCGCCTCGCCCAGCGCTGACAACGAACGCACCACGAACGCGCCGGCTGTGTGCGGGTTCGACCGCCTCAAGCGGCAAGCTGGCGCCACTGGCGGGAGCCTTTCTTGATGACGACCTGCGCTGTGTTGCACACCGGCGCTCGCGGTCGTTGCGGGATGCCCCCTCGTTGATGCCTGTGCGTGGACCCAGCTCGATCGAGTGCACGCTCTTCACCTCGCTGCTCCTCCCTTCTCTCCCCCCCTCTCCCCCCCGACGACCCCCCGGCCTTCGCCATCTGTCACTTTAAACTGCGGCCGAAAAAGCATGATCCCGGCATCGCGCCGCATCAAGCCTTTGCTCAGCGGCTTCAATTGCGTCTCGACACCGCCTTCTGCACCAGCCGGCCAAGCAGAGCTGCAGGAGCGCCGACGGAGCGAGGTCGCGCATCACTGATCATTGCGGCGCACGCGCGGACGAGTGTTGAGGAGGCCACGTCCCTCAGCATCAGTTGCCACTGCTCTCAGCAAATCCGCGTGAGGCGCTCGGCGCCGCTCGCGCGCGTGCGGGTGCTCGGAGTCTACCTCCCCCACGCGAGCCGGCGGCAACCCAGCAGCATCCGCAGCAGCAGGAGCAGCGGGGAGCAGCAGCAACACCATGGACGCGCTGCTGGACATCCCCTCTGCGGACATGGAGCTGCTCAAGCCGCCCTGGGGCGCGGCGGGCCGAGCGCTCACCCTGGGGCTCGTCTCGGGCTTCAGCAAGCTGGTGCTCACCATCGGCAACACCTTCACGGTGCACAACCACCAGGCGTACCTGGACGCCATCTCCAACAGGCCCAAAGGCGTGGGGCTCGTCACCATCGCCAATCACACGAGGTGCGCGTCTCGGAGCAGAGGCACCGCCTCGGGCGCTCTGCACCTCCGCCATCACTGCAGAGCTCTAGCTGTTGCTCGTGGCGTGCTCCCCTGCGCCGCCTGCTTGCGCAGCATGTTTGACGACCCGGGCGTGCTCAGCGCCATGACGCCCTGGGCCTTCTTCTGGAGCGAGCCCTGGCACCAGGTGCGGGACGGAGCGGCGACGCGTGCGTGGAGCAGCGTGACGCCGCAGCAGGGCGGTGCAGGGCCAGCAGCGCCGTCCAGAGCAGAGCACGCGCGCCACCCTGGCAATGCTGGTGGGCTCACGGACGAGGCAAGACAGGTTCACTGCATTGCCACTGGTTTGGTGGCTGCAGGGCAACCGGTGGACCTTGTGCGCCAAGGAGGTGTGCTTCCGCAACGAGCTCCTCCGGCAGTTCTTTGCCAACGGCAAGACGCTGCCCATTGTGCGCGGCGACGGCGTGCACCAGTCCGTCATGCGCCTGGCGGCCTCGCAGGTGCGCCGCGACTGGTGGCAGTAGAGGGGCCAGCACAGGCTTGCGCCAGGCAGCGCGGCAGCCCTGGATGCCAAGCATGTGCGGCGGCGCCCTGCGGCGCCTCGGCGCAGGTGGCCGAGGGCGGGTGGGTGCACGTGTTCCCCGAGGGGCGCATCAACTTCAGCGGGCGGCTGGGCACCTTCAAGTGGGGCGCCGGCAAGCTCATCTGCGACGCGCGGCTCGCCAACGGCGGCAAGTGAGTGCCTCGGGGCGCAGCTCAGCCTGCGCCTGCGCGCGTTGTGCGCGCTGCCCTTGGGGCAGGTGAACGGGAGCCAGCGGCGCCAATGGAGGCGTTCGTGAAGGCACGGCGAGTGCAGCAGCGCCAGTGCAGTGCGCCGTGGGCAGCCCGGAAGCGGGAGGCGCCCCCTTGCACAGCTCCTGCTGTGTGCGATGTGTGCGTGCGTCGCAGAGACCCCATGGTGCTGCCCTTCCACCACAGCGGCATGGGGCGCGTGCTGCCCATGCACTCGTGGTTCTTCCGCTTCGGGCACCCCATAGACGTCGTCGTCGGTGAGGCCCCTTGCCCATGGGGTTCCCGCTGCTCCTGGCGCTGGTTGCAGTCGCTGCCGTGGGCACAGCAACGCCACGCGACCGCTGCTGTGCGTGGTGGCTGCGCCATGCAGGGCGGCCCGTCGACCTCTCAGACATCACGTGCGACTGCAACAAGCCCGGCAAGGACCAGCAAAAGGTGAGCCTGCGAACCATTCCTGAGGGGCAGTGGTCTCTTGGGGCGTTGCGGTCCGAGGAGCTCACAGCGTGCGTTATCGCGACGGCAGGTGTGGGAGCGGATCGTCGGGCGCATGCGGGAGGCAGTGCTGGAGCTGGAGGCGCGCAGCCCGCCCAACGTCTGCCAGGTGCGCTTGGCGTGCGTGGTCGGACATGAGGCGTTGATGAGGCGGGCACCCTCATCAAGCGCGCGGTGTGCTGCGGGACGCGATGCTGCGATGTGCGCGCAGCTCCCGCCCAAGCCCGCGGACGGGCAACAACAGCCACCAGGACCAGCGCAATCATCAGCAAGTCCAGCTTGACGCATGCACTTGATGACGGCGCCGGACTGCATTTGGAGTCATCCCCGGCGGCAGCCGCACGCACGCTTGAACGCACATCTGCGCGCGCCCACCTGGCGTGTGGAACCATCAACGGGCCATTGACGCAAGTTTTGACGCGCTCTCGATTCTCTGCTCTGGTGGACCCTCAGTGCGCGCTGGCTGGATGGTCCAACTGCTCGATCTTGACCACGACACTCTCGACATCGCGCACACGGAGCAAACGATCTCGAAGAGCAGTGCTTGGGGTGCACAACTCGGCACACACAGTCATGCGCCGCTGCTCCTGAGCCGCTGCCGCTCGGCTCGGCAGTCCATCAGCGGGCGCGAGCCCCGAGCCGAGCACACGACGTCGTCGCGACTCTCTCAGCGCAGCAGGCGCACTACGCTTTACGCTCACGACTCAGCGCTGAGCAGCTGCAGGCGCTGGGGGCATCGTCGTGCACAACCCCACGACATCTGGCCGCCGTGCACCCGAATGCTGCACGGAACCTGCACGGCCGGCCAGCGTGGCGCCTGAGCAGCGCGGCGCAGCAGCGGCACGGCCACCATGCAGGTGGCGGGCAGCGGCAAGAGCCTCACCAGCAAGAACTCTCGCCAGGCCGGGGCCGCCAAGCCTGCGGGCGCGCCCGACGGCAAGAAGGAGAAGCGCCCATCAGACCGCGACGTGAGCGTCAGCACCCTGTTGACGGATGCTCGTATGGCGCTGCAGGGGCGATGGCCAATGGGCCACATCCGACGGGCGGGACATGCGCCGTCCTGCCGCCGTGCACGTGCCGCCGTGCCGCCCGTGCACATGCCGCCGTGCCGCCGTGCACGTGCGCGCAGGGTGAGCCATGGAACACAGCGTGCCGCCCGCCGGGGTCCTCCCCTCCGCAGGACAACAACTTCTGCGTCGAGGTGCGCTCTCCGCGCACCGCGACGCTCACCGCGCACCTCTCAGCAGCGCCAGAGCCGCATCTCCATCCCATGCACCTTCCTTCCACCGCAGGACGAGGTCACGGCCTCCACGGTCGAGTCCCTCATGTACTCGCTCACTGTGTCGGACCCGCAGCTACAGGGCAACCCGCTGGTGTTTGTGAGCCCCGGGTTTGAGGCGCTGACGGGATACGCTGGCGAGGAGCTGCTGGGCCGCAACTGCAAGCTGCTGCAGGGCAGGGCGCCCGACAGGGACAAGGTGGCGCAGCTGCAGCAGGGCCTGCAGGACCGCGCCTTCACGTCGGTCGAGCTGACCAACTACCGCAAGGACGGCCGCGCCTTCCAGAACCTGCTGTGCGTGCTGCCGGTGCTGGACGGCTACGGCAACGTGTTGCGGTTCGTGGGCGTGCAGTGCGACCTGGACGAGCGCAAGCGGGCGGCGGGCGGCGGCGGCGGCGGCAGGGACGCCGGGCCGGCGGCGGCGCAGCAGGCGCACCAGGCAGAGGAGCACGGCACGGCCAAGTGGCAGGAGCAGGTGTGCTGCGCGTGCTGGGCCGCGCGCTGTGTCAGGCACGACGCAGTGTGCCTTGGAGGAGGCGTCGCCGAGGAGCCAAGCAGGCCGTGCTGCGGTGGTGAGGGAAGCTCAGAGAGAGGCGCGCCCCTGTTTCTTCTTGGTGGGTGGGCACAGGTGCACCACTACCTGACGGCCTTCATGCTCACCGACAACAGCCACGACCACGCGCCCATCGTGGCCGTCAGCCCGGGCTTCACGGCCTTGACAGGTTAGCCGGGCGGGCTGCACTGAGAGGTTTGGCTCCGGCGTCCCGCTGCTTCTGCCGCAAGGCCCTGAGCAGCTGCGTGTGGGGTGCGTGCTGCCGTGCGCTGCGCATGCACGTGCGCAGGCTACAGCCAGGCGGAGGTGCTGGGCTGCTCGTGCCTGTGCCTATGCGGGCCCGACAGCAGCTCGTCGGCCATGCGCAAGTGGGTCGCGTCGCAGTGGGCCGACAAGCCCGTGGCCGTCAAGCTGCTCTCCTACCGCAAGGACGGCTCGCCCTTTTGGGCCTACGTGTTCAGCTGCCCGCTCACCACGTCGCGCGGCGCGGCGGCCAAGCACAACCTGTGTGTGGTGGTGGACATCACCAGCAGCCGCCTCAAGCGCGTGGGCAAGTGAGTGGCGGCGATTCGGGGATCGGACGGCAGTGCCGCTGCAGGCGCCGGCGCTGGCGTCCTCCCAGGCGCGTGCTGCAGCCCTGGCGCACATGACCCGTCGCTTGCGGAGCAATTGTGAACACACGTGTGCAGGTATGCATTGGGCAAGGTGATTGGGGCCGGCGCATACGGCATTGTGCGCATGGGCAAGGCGCACGGCTCAGGTGCGTGGGTCGCGTCGCTGGGGCACCTGAGTTAGCTGATTTGCAGCACAGCAACCGGGCGCCCTTGCCTGCACTGCTCGCGCCACACCCTCCTCCCCTGCTGTTGCGTACGTGCGCGTGCAGACGAGATTGTGGCGGTCAAGGCGGTGGACGCCTCGCGCTTCCGCTCCATCAGCGAGATTGAGCAGATCCAGGAGGAGATGAGCGTGCTGAGCTCGCTCAAGCACCCGCACATCATCCGCCTCATCGAGATCCACTTTGTCAACTCGACCTTTTTCCTCATCATGGTGCGTGCGGCGCCTCTGCTCTCGCTGCGCCGCCCTGCGGTGGGGTGGTACTGCTCCATGCGTGGCCGCCGGGCGCGTGTGTGTGTGTGCGTGCAGGAGTTTGCCTCTGGCGGGTCGCTAGTCAAGCACATTCGCAGCCACGCGCACCACCAGCTCCCGGAGGAGGAGGCGCACCGCCTCTTCCTCCAAATCATCTCAGCGCTGGACTACTGCCACAGACGGTGCGCACCGCCACCAGCGCGACCGTGCGCACTGGTCCCATCGGCCCGATTCTTGTCTGCGACGCGCGCCTCACGCGTGCGCCACTGTCATGCTGCGCGCGGAGCGCAGGCGCGTGATCCACCGGGACCTCAAGCCGGAAAACATCCTGCTGGACGACCGCGCCAACATCAAGATCGCAGACTTTGGCCTGGCGGCCGTCACGGCGCCCTTTGGCAAGGGGCTCACCACGCAGTGCGGCACGCCAGAGTTCACCGCGCCAGAAATCACGCTCGGTGAGGCGAGACGAGACAAGGCGCACGCATGCCCCCAGCATGCTGTGGGAGGCAGAGGAACCTCCTGAACATAGTGCGCCCCTGCCAACCTGCGCGCAGGCAAAGAGTACGACGGGCCGTGCGTGGACATCTGGTCCATGGGAGTCATCCTGTACGAGGCAGTGGCAGGCCAGCTGCCCTTCACCGGCCCCACGCAGCCAGCGCTCTTCAAGGCCATCCAGCGGTGCGTTGCGGTGCCGGCGGCGCCGGCTGAGCGGTCGCCACGCCCATCGCGCCACCTGGTGTGACGCTCGCCCTGCGAACACGCGCCCCTGCGCTGCCGCAGGGGGCTCTACCCGACCCTGCCGTCGCACTTGTCTTCCAAGGTCTGCCACCTGATCAAGGGCATGCTCCGGGTGGACCCGCACGAAAGGTGAGCAGGCGCCTGGTGGCAGATGGGGACAACGCTGCAGCGCGATGGCGCCCTCTCCAGGATCTACCTGTGCGGCGGCGCGCGACGCAGGCTGACGATGGAGGAGATCCTGGCGCACCCGTGGGTGCGCCTGTCCGACGGCGACGAGGAC
>VFQP010003332.1_pt1 | contig 16425 bp, 13 predicted proteins | sample 3512351 | NCBI WGS metagenome assembly VFQP01 (sample SAMN10412372, study PRJNA504923) | tailings metagenome | isolation source: Relicate 1 Philex TSF1 revegetated site | place: Philippines: Tuba, Benguet | collected 2017-08-29
CCTTCGGCATGATCTGCCCGCCCGTGGGCATGAACGTGTTCGTGATCAATTCGATCGCGCGCGACATGTCGCTGGGCCGCATCTACCGCGGCACCATGCCCTTCATCGCGGCCGACGTGCTGCGCCTGCTGGTGCTCTGCGCCTTCCCCTCGCTTTCGCTCTGGCTGCCCGGGCTCTTGGCATGAGCCTGCGCACCGACGATTTCCGCGCCCGCGCGCGGCGCTACCTGCCGCGCTTCGTGTTCGACTACGTGGACGGCGGCGCCGAGGACGAGCGCTGCCTGCGCCGCAACCGCGACGACCTCGATGCGCTGCGCCTGGTGCCGAACTGCCTGCGCGACACCAGCACCATCGACACCGCGGTCGAGGTGTTCGGCCGGCGCTGGGCGCATCCGGTGGGCGTGGCGCCCGTGGGCTTCAACGGCCTGGTGCGCCCGCAGGGCGACGTGCTGCTCGCGCGCGCGGCGGCCGCGCAGGGCCTGCCCTTCGTGCTGTCCACGGCATCGAACGCGCGCCTGGAGGCGGTGCGCGCGGCCGCGCCCGAGGCCGTGCTGTGGATGCAGCTCTACGTGATGGGGGAACGCGCCATCGCCGAGCAGATCGTGCGCCGCGCCAAGGCCGCGCGCTTCGAGGCCCTGGTGCTCACGGTGGACGTGCCCGTGAGCGGCCTGCGCGAGCGCGACGTGCGCAACGGCTTCCGGCTGCCGTTCCGCCCCGGCCCGCGCATGCTCTGGGACCTGGCCAGCCACCCGGCGTGGTCGCTGGGCATGGCGCGCCAGGGCGCGCCCGGTTTCGTGAACCTCTCGGAACACGCCGATGGCGCGGCCTCGGCCCAGGTGCAGGCTGCGCTGCTCGCGCGCGCCATGGACCGCAGCCTGGTGTGGGACAGCCTGGCCTGGCTGCGTGGTCTCTGGAGCGGGCCGCTGCTGCTCAAGGGCGTGCTGCACCACGGCGACGCGCGGCGCGCGCTGCAGGCCGGCGTGGACGGGCTGATCGTGTCCAACCACGGCGGCCGCCAGCTCGACGCCGCGCCCTCGAGCATCTCGGTGCTCGGCGGCATCCTGGACGCGGTCGAGGGCCGCGTGCCGGTGTTCGCCGACAGCGGCTTTCGCCGCGGCAGCGACGTGCTCAAGGCGGTGGCCCTGGGCGCCCGTGGCGTGTTCCTGGGCCGCCACGCGGTGTGGGGCCTGGCCGCGGGCGGCGAGGCCGGCGCGCGCGAGGCGCTTGCGCTGATCGGCAGCGAGATCGAACGCACGATGACGCTGATGGGCGCGGCCTCGCTGCGCGAACTCGGGCGCGGTCAGCTCGCGCCGGCCTTCGCCGAGGCGTTCACAGCCCGGTTCACAGCCCGCTGAGCGAGCGGCGCACCTCGTCGCGCAGCCACTTGTGCGCCGAGGCGTTTTCCTGCCGCGCGTGCCAGTGCATGCGCACCTCGAAATCGGGGATGGGCACCGGCAGTTCGGCCATGCGCAGGCGGCGCTGGCTCACGAACAGCTCGGCCACGCGGCTGGGCAGCACCACCACCAGGTCGCTGTCTTCCACCAGGCTGGGCAGCACCGAAAACTGCGGCACCAGCGCCACCACGCGGCGCTGCACGCCGCGCTCGGCCAGCGCGCCGTCGATCAGCGCATGGCCCGACGAGGGCGAGGTGACCATCACATGCCGCGCGCGGCTGAAGGTGTCGAGGTCGATCACCGCGTCGGTGCAGGGGTGGTCGTGCGCGAGCAGGCACACGTAGCGCTCGCGAAACAGCAGCTCGTTGCGCGTGTGCGTGTGCAGGCTGGGCAGGTTGCCGATCGCGAGGTCGAGCGTGCCGCGCGCGAGCTCGTCGAGCAGCGTGTCGTTGAGCTGCACGAACTCGGCCTGGATGCTGGGCGCCTCCACCTGGAAGCGCTTGAGCAGCGGCGGCGTGAAGAACAGCGAGCCGATGTCGGACAGCGCGATGCGAAAGCGCCGCGTGGAGTGCAGCGGCTGGAAGCTCGCGCGCGAGTCGAGCGTGCCCTCGATGGCCATGAGCGCCACGCTCAGTTGCTCGTGCAGCCGTTCGGCCACCGCGGTGGGCACCAGGCCCGCGCTGCCGCGTGAGAACAGGCGGTCGTTGTAGAGCACGCGCAGCCGCGCCAGCGCGTGGCTGATGGTGGGCTGCGTGAGGTTGAGCCGCTCCGCGGCCTGGGTGACGCTGCGGGTCTCGTAAATCGAGACGAAGGCGCGCACGAGGTTCAGGTCGAAGCGGGTGGGGATGTCGTCTGCCGGGGTCTTCGCCATCTTGTTGTTCGATGTGTAACAAGGATTCTATCGATAGGATTTATGCGGCTCGCTCCCTAGCATCCGCGGACAACACCAGCGCCCCGGCGCATTCCACGGAGACATTCACGCATGGAGCGATCGTTCGCTGCCGAGGTCCGGTCGCTGCGGCTGGCCGGCGGCCAGACCTTTCACGGCGAGGGCATCCTCGCCGTCACCAAAGCCCTGCTGCAGTCGGGTGTGAGCTACATCGGCGGCTACCAGGGCGCGCCGGTCTCGCACCTCATCGACGTGCTCGGCGACGCGCGCGAGCTGCTGCAGGAGCTGGGCGTGTACTTCGAGGCCAATGCCTCCGAGGCCGGCGCCGCCGCCATGCTGGCCGCGTCCATCCACTACCCGGTGCGCGGCGCGGTCACCTGGAAAAGCACGGTGGGCACCAACGTCGCGTCCGACGCGCTGTCCAACCTCGCGTCGGCCGGCGTCACGGGCGGCGCGCTGATCATCCTCGGCGAGGACTACGGCGAGGGCTCGTCCATCATCCAGGAGCGCACCCACGCCTTCGCCATGAAGTCGCAGATCTGGCTCATGGACCCGCGGCCCAACCTCGGCTCCATCGTGGACGCGGTGGAGCGCAGCTTCGAACTCTCGGAAGCGAGCAGCACGCCGGTGATGCTGCAGCTGCGCATCCGCGCCTGCCACGTGCACGGCCACTTCGAATGCAAGGACAACCGCGCGCCCGCGGTCTCGCTGCGCCAGCCCATCGAGCAGGCCGCCTTCGACTACGGCCGCATCAACCTGCCGCCCTCCATCTACCAGCACGAACGCCAGAAGGTCGAACAGCGCTGGCCGGCCGCGCTGCGCTTCATCCGCGAAGCGGGCCTCAACGAGCGCTTCGAGGGTGAGCTCGGCGACGTGGGCCTGATCGTGCCCGGCGGCCTCTACAACGGCCTGATCCGCGGCCTGCAGCAGCTCGGCCTGGCCGATGCCTTCGGCCAGTCCAGGCTGCCGATCTACGTGCTCAACGTGGTGTACCCGCTGGTGCCCGACGAGCTGCTCGATTTCTGCCGCGACAAGCAGGCCGTGCTGCTGGTGGAAGAGGGCCAGCCCAACTACATCGAAGACGCGATCCACGCGGTGCTGCGCAAGGCCGGCGTGGCCACGCGCGTGCACGGCAAGAACGTGTTCCCCATGGCGGGCGAATACACCGGCGACGTGGTGCTCGAAGGCCTGGCGCGTTTCCTGGAACTCGAAACGCCCGCCGGTCTCGCGCTCACGCCGGTCACGGCGCGGGCGCGCGCGCTGCGCGAACACAAGGCGCAGGCGGGCAGCGCCATCGGCGCGCCCGTGCCCACCCGGCCGCCGGGCTTTTGCATCGGCTGCCCCGAGCGGCCGGTGTTCTCGGCCATCAAGCAGATGCAGCAAAAGCTCGGCCAGGTGCACGTGAACGCCGACATCGGCTGCCACACCTTCGGCTCGCTGCCGCCCTTCAACGTGGGCAGCACGGTGCTGGGCTACGGCCTGGGTCTGGCGAGCTCGTCGGGCGTGGGTCCGCTCATGGCCAACCGCACCGTGAGCATCATGGGCGACGGCGGCTTCTGGCACAACGGCTTCACCAGCGGCGTGGTCAATGCGGTCTACAACGGCCAGGACTCGGTGCTCGTGATCCTGCAGAACGGCTACACCTCGGCCACCGGCACGCAGGCCATTCCGTCCTCGCCTTCGCAGCCCGCGGCCAAGCCGCTCACGCTGGACATCGAGAAGGCGCTGCGCGGCGTGGGCGTGCAATGGATCCGCAAGGTGGGCAGCTACCAGGTGGAAGACATGGTGAAGGTGCTCGAAGAGGCCATGTCCACCGAAGAAGGCGGGCTCAAGGTCATCATCGCCGACGGCGAATGCCAGCTCGAACGCCAGCGCCGCATCAAGCCGAAGCTGGCCGAGCAGCTGCAGCGCGGCGAGCGCGTGGTGCGCACGCGATTCGGCATCGACGACGACGTGTGCACCGGCGACCACTCGTGCATCCGCCTCTCGGGCTGTCCCTCGCTCACCATCAAGCCCAACCCCAGCCCGCTGCGCACCGACCCCGTGGCCGCGGTGAACACCGGCTGCGTGGGCTGCGGCCTGTGCGGCGAGAACGCGCACGCGGCCGTGCTCTGCCCCTCCTTCTACAAGGCCGAGGTGGTGCAGAACCCCGGCGCCTTCGAACGTTTCATGGCGCGCGTGCGCGGCGCCCTCATCGAAAGGCTCGCGGCATGACGCAACCCCTGTGCATCCTCATCGGCGCCATGGGCGGCGAGGGCGGCGGCGTGCTGGCCGACTGGCTCATCGACGCCGCCATGGAAGCGGGCTTCCCGGTGCAGAGCACCTCGGTGCCCGGCGTGGCCCAGCGCACCGGCGCCACCACCTACTACGTCGAGATCTACCCCGAGAGCCGCGCCGCGCTGGGCGGGCGTGAGCCGGTGCTCTCGCTCACGCCCACCGTGGGTCAGGTCGACCTGGTGGCCGCGTCCGAGCTCATGGAGGCCGGCCGCGCGATCCAGAACGGCTACGTGCACCCCGAGCGCACGCTGCTGGTGGCCTCGACCCACCGCGAGTACGCGGTGTCGGAGAAGGCGGCCATGGGCGACGGCCGCTTCGACAGCGGCCGCGTGCTCGACGCCGCGCAGCGCCAGGCGCGCGCGAGCGTGCTGCTCGACATGCGCGCGCTCGCGCAGCAGCACGGCACCGTGATCAACACCGTGCTGTTCGGCGCCATGGCCGGCTCGGGCGTGCTGCCGTTTGCGCGCGAGGCCTGCGAACGCGCCATCGAGCGTTCGGGCAAGGCGGTGAAGGCCAGCCTGCGCGGTTTTGCCGCCGGCTTCGACGCGGCCCAGGGCCGCGTGCAGGCCACGCAGCAGCTGGCCGAGGGCGTGAAGGGCCTGCACGAACTGCCTGCGCGCGTGCGCGCGCTGCCCGAGCCGCTGCACGCGGTGGTGGCCGCGGGCGTGGCCCTCACCACCGAGTACCAGGACGCGCGCTACGCCGGGCAATACCTCGACACCGTGCAGCGCGTGCTCGCGGCCGAGCAGGCCTCGGGCCGCGACGGGCATGAGCGCCTGGACGTGACGCGCGAGACCGCGCGCCACCTGGCGCTGTGGATGGCCTACGAAGACGTGATCCGCGTGGCCCAGCTCAAGACGCGCAAGGAGCGCCTCGACCGCGTGCGCCGCGAGGTGGGTGCCAAGCCCGGCGAACCCTTGCTCACCACCGAATACCTCAAGCCCGGCCTCGACGAGATCGCCTCCCTGCTGCCGCCCGCGCTCTCGCGCTGGTTCCGTCGCGCCACCGAGGGCCGGACCTGGAACCGGGGCCTGCACGTGCGTACAGACACGCTGCGCGGCTTTCTCATGCTGTGCGCGCTGCGTTCGCTCAAAGGCCTGCGCCGTCGCACCGCGCGCTTTGCCGAGGAACACGCGGCCATCGCGCGCTGGCTCGCGGCCATCGAGGCCCGCATGCACGAGGCCGCGGCGCTGGAGATCGCGCTCGCGGGCAACCTCGTCAAGGGCTATGGCGACACGCACAAGCGCGGCCACCGCAACCTCGGCGCGCTGCTGGACGAGGCCGCGCAGGGCGCGCCGGCCGAACGCCTGAAGGCGTTGCGCCAGGCCGCGCTCGCCGACCCGGAAGGCCGGCAGCTCTCGGGCGTGCTCGGCCGCCCGCTCGTGCAACCCATCCGCATCGTGCGCCGCCCGGTGCGCCCCTGAGTTTTTTCACCCCACCACAACAGGAGACAACGTGTTCAAGACCACCCTCTTCACGGCCGCCGCGCTCGCGCTCGGCCTCGCTGCCGGCGCCGCACAGGCCCAGGACAAGGCCGTCGAACTCAACTTCGGCCATTGGCTGCCGGGCACGCATTCGCTGTCCAAGACCGGCTTCGAGCCCTGGGCCAAGTCGGTCGAGGCCGCGTCCAAAGGCAGCATCAAGGTCATGCTGTTCCCTGCGCAGCAGCTCGGCAAGGCGCCCGACCACTACGACATGGCGCGCGACGGCATTGCCGCCATGACCTGGGTGAGCCCGGGCTACCAGGCCAACCGCTTCCCCATCTTCGCGGCCTCCGAGCTGCCCTTCATGAGCGCGCGCCCCGGCCCGGGCTCGGCCGCGCTCGACGCCTGGTACCGCAAGTACGCCGAGAAGGAAATGAAGGACGTGAAGTACTGCTTCGCGCACCAGCACATCGGCACGCTGCACTCCAAGAAGCCCATCACCGACCCGGCGCAGATCCGCGGCATGAAGATCCGCCCCGCCAACGGCACCGTGGCCTCGTTCGTGACGCTGCTGGGCGGCACCAACGTGAGCGTGTCGGCGCCCGAGTCGCGCGACGCGCTCGAAAAAGGCATTGCCGACGCCATCACCTTCCCCTGGGATTCCACGCTGAGCTTCGGCGTGGACAAGGCGGTGAAGTTCCACAACGACATGCGCCTGTACAGCGCCAACTTCGTCTGGGTGATGAACCCGGCGTGGTACGGCAAGCTCAGCGCGGCGCAGAAGAAGGTCATCGACGACCACTGCAGCAACGAGTGGGCCGCCAAGGTCGGCGCGGCCTGGGGCGACTTCGAGGACTCGGGCCAGGCCAAGCTCGAAAAAGCCGCGGGCCACACCATCGTGAAGCTCACGCCCGCACAGCAGGAAGCCTGGCACAAGGCGGCCGAGCCGCTGTACCAGCGCTGGGCGCAAGACGTGCAACGCGCCGGCGGCAACGCGGATCAGATCCTGGGCGAGCTCAAGCGCGAGCTGGAGAGCCGCAAGGCGAACTGAGTCAGGGGCCGCCGCGGACGCGGCGGCCTGATGCTCCCACGGCCGCCTAAACCGCCCCCGGCCGGCTCACCAGCGCGAACAACTGGTTGCGGTGGTGGATGCCCAGCCGCTCGAAGGCGCGGTTGCGGTAGGTCTTCACGGTGCCGGCCGACACACCCATGTCGGCCGCGATGCCGTCGTAGGTGAGGCCCTTGAGCAGCCGCTCGCAGACCTCGCGCTCGCGCCGCGTGAGCGCATCGAGCGCGCTGCGCGTCTGCGTGGCCACCGACGACAGCGCGATGTGGCGCTTCACGCAGGCGAGCAGCAGCGAGGTCGCGCTGCCCACGGCATCGATCTCGTCGTCGCTGAAGGGCCGCTGGCCTTCGTGGCGGTAGAGGTTCACCGAGAGCAGGCCGGGCTCGCTGTCGCGCCCGATCAGCGACAGGCGCTCGCGCAGGCCCGCGCGGGTGTAGATGCGCTCGCGGTGCGGCCGCGGGATCTCGCGCGCGTTCCAGTGCACCAGCATCTCGGGCGTGTGGCGCGCCTGGTCGCGCGCGGCCACGAAGGTCTGGTCGCGCTGGTACAGCGATTCGCGGTAGGTCTTCCACGAGTCGCCCGTGTGGTCGGGCAGGCCGTAGGTGCCCGAGGCGGGCATGGACGGCGGCCGGTCGTCGTGCAGCCGGAACACCGACCACGAGGACACCAGCAGCAACTGGTTGAGTTGCGCGAGCGCGCGCTGGCCGAAGTCGTCGGCGCCCACGGTGCCGATGAAGCCGGTGAGCGTGTCCAGCGCCGCGCGCGGGGCGGGCCGCGACGGGGCAAGGGGCAGGGGAATGAGCTGCATGCGCTTCCAGACAGTACTGTATGGAACTCTACGCGCGCTCGCGCGCAGCGCGGCCCCGGGGTTTCCCCGGGTTTTCCCTGAAACGCGGCGGGGCGCAGCGCGCGTTTTGTCTCCCTCTCGGTAGACAGCCCGCGGCCGCGGCCGTGGCCACACTGGGGCTCCCGAACCCTTCTCCGGAGACAAGACCATGACCCTCTCGCGCCGCCACTTCGTGGCCGGCACGGCCCTGCTGGCCGCCGCCCAACTGCCCGTCACCGCCCTGGCCCAGACCTACCCCGCGTACCCGATCCGCATCGTGGTGGGCTACCCGCCGGCCACCGCGCCCGACGTGCTCGCGCGTTTCCTCGCGCAGCGCATGGCCGAGCTGCTCAAGCAGCAGGTGGTGGTGGACAACAAGCCCGGCGCGGGCGGCCAGATCGCGGCGCAGACCGTGGCCAAGGCCCAGCCCGACGGCTACACCCTGCTGCTCGGCGAGGTCGGCTCGATCGCCATCGCACCGCCCGCGTTCAGCAAGCTGCAATACGACCCGACCAAGGAACTCACCGGCGTGAGCGAGGTGGGCAAGGTCGACCTGCTGCTGGCCGTGCCCGCGAACTCGCCGCACCAGACCGTGGCCGACTTCGTGAAGGCCGCCAAGGCGCGCGGCGACAAGATCAACTTCGGCACCTTCGGCGCGGGCAGCCCGGGCCACTTCGGCGCCGAGGTCTTCGCCGAGGCCGCGGGCTTCAAGATCGAGCCGGTGCACTACCGCAACACCGGCGACGCCGTGACCGGCATCATCAACGGCGACGTGGCGGGCGCCTTCGTGTCGACCGCGCTGGGCGCGGCACAGATCAAGGGCGGCAAGATGCGCGCGCTGGCCACCAGCGCGCCCGTGCGCTCGCCGCTGCTGCCGCAGGTGCCGACCATGATCGAGGCGGGCTACCCCAAGATGGACGTGTCGGCCTGGTTCGCGCTGATGGCGCCCGCGGCCACGCCGCCCGCCGTGCTCGACCTGCTGGCGCGCGAAGCGGCCGCGGCGGTGCAGTCGCCCGACACCAAGGCCAAGATCGTCGAGGCCGGCTTCAGCGTCACCGGCCTCTCGCGCGCCGACACCGACCGCATGCTGCGTGCCGAGTACCCGCGCTGGGCAGGGATCGTGAAAGCATCGGGCTTCCGCGGCGACTGAGATGGCGCCCCATCGCATCCAGACCCAGGCCGACGTGGCGGCCATCGGCGAACTGCCGTACGCGCAGTTCATGCCGCACACGCACGTGTACGACGCGCTGCGCGCCGCGGCGCTTCGGCACGCCGATCGCCCGGCCATCACCTACGTGCGCGAGCCCGACCCGGCGCAGCCGGTGCAGACCTGGACCTACGCCGAACTGCTGGCGCGCATCCACCGCACCGCCAACCTGTTCGCCGCGCTGGTGCCGCCCGATGCCGAGGGCCGGGGCCCGCGCGTGGCCATGCTGCTGCCCAACATCCCCGAGGCGCACCTCACGCTCTGGGGTGGCGAGACCGCGGGCGTGGTGTGTCCCATCAACTACCTGCTCGAGCCCGCGCACATCGCCGAGCTCGTGCAGACGTCGGGCTGCCAGATCCTGGTGGCCCTGGGCCCGCACCCCGAGCTCGACATCTGGAGCAAGGCCAGCGCCGTGGCGCGCGAATGCCCGGGCCTGCAGCACGTGTTCGCCGTGGGCGGCGCGCCCGGCGCGCGCGACTTCATGACCGCGGTGGACGCCATGCCCGGCGACGCGCTCGCGCCCGCCATCACCACCGGCGCGGACCGCGTGGCCGCGCTGTTCCACACCGGCGGCACCACGGGCGCGCCCAAGCTCGCGCAGCACCGCCACAGCAACCAGCTGCATTCCTCGTGGTGCGCGGCCCAGTTCTACGCCATGGACGAGCGCGACACGCTGCTCAACGGCTTTCCGCTGTTCCATGTGGCCGGGGCCTTCGTGTACGGCCTGTCGGTGCTGCTCAGTGGCGCGCAGATCGTGCTGCCCACGCTGCTCGGCCTGCGCAACACCACCTTCATGCAGCGCTACTGGGACTTCGTCGAACAGCACCGCGTGAGCCTGCTCGCGGCCGTGCCCACGGTGATGGGCACGCTGCTCAAGCTCGAACCGGGCCAGGCCGCGCGCGGCTCGGTGCGCGCGCTGCTCACGGGCGGCTCGCCGCTGCCCAACGAACTCGCGCAGGCCTTCGAGCGCCGCTACGGCATCGCGGTGCGCAACATCCTGGGCATGACCGAGTGCGCGGGCGTGGTGAGCATCGAGCCCTTCCTGGGCCCGCGCACGCCGGGCTCGTGCGGCCTGCCGCTGCCCTACACCGAGGTGGTGGCGGTGAACGCCGAGGGCCAGCGCTGCGCGCCCGGCGAGAGCGGCATCGTGCGCCTGCGCGGCCCCAACGTGGGCCCGGGCTACACCGACGCGCGCCGCAACACCGGCACCTTCGACGACCAGGGCTGGCTCATCACCGGCGACATCGGCCACATCGACGCCGAAGGCCGCGTGTTCATCACCGGCCGCGCCAAGGACGTGATCATCCGCAGCGGCCACAACATCGACCCGCAGCAGATCGAAGAAGCGCTGCTGCAGCACCCCGATGTGATGGTGGCCGCGGCCGTGGGCGAGCCCGACGAGTACGCGGGCGAGGTCGCGGTGGTCTACGTGTCGGTGCGCCCGGGCGCATCGGTCACGCCCGAAGAGCTCTCGGCCTTCGCGAACGCGCGCATTCCCGAGCGGCCGGCCTACCCCAAGCGCGTGCAGATCGTGCCCAGCGTGCCGCTCACCGCGGTGGGCAAGGTGTTCAAGCCGCGCCTGCGCGCCATGGCCTGCGAAACCGCGCTCGGCGAGCGCCTGGCCAGGGCCGGGCTGGCCGACGCGTTCGAGATCCGCGTGGCCGATGCCAGCAGCGGCCTGCAGGTGCTGTTCGCCGCGCGCAGCGCCGAGGCGGCCGCGCAGCACGCCGAAGCGGTTCGGGCCATCATGGCGCCGTTCCCGCTGGCCTACCGCGTGGCGGTGCAAGGAGAAGAGTCATGAGCGAAGGCCAGGTCCGTTTCGAGACGCAGGGCGACATCGCCGTGTTCACGCTCGACGCGCCCGCGTCGCGCAACGCGCTCACGCCGCGCATGCTGTGCCAGCTTGCCGACCACGTGGTGGCCTTCGCGCAGAGCCCGTCGCTGCGCGTGGCCATCCTCACCGGCAGTGGCGACAAGGCCTTCTGCGCGGGCGGTGACCTTGCGCGCACGCTGCCGCTCATGAGCGGCGACCGCCAGCCGCAGGACGCCTGGGACCACCGCGTGCTCAACGAGCCGCTGGTCATGGCCGCCTCGGGCCTGCGCGACTACCCGCTCGACAAGCCGGTGATCGCCGCGGTGAACGGCGCCTGCATGGCCGCGGGCTTCGAGATCCTGCTCGGCACCGACATCCGCCTGTGCGCCGAGCACGCCACCTTTGCGCTGCCCGAGGTCAAGCGCGCGCTGATCCCCTTCGCGGGCTCGCTCGCGCGGCTGCCGCGCCAGATCCCGCAGGCCGTGGCCATGGAGCTCATGCTCACGGGCGATGCCATCAGCGCCACCGAGGCGCAGCGCCTGGGCCTGGTGAACCGCGTGCTGCCCGCGGCCGAGCTGATGCCGCAGGCCCTGGCCCTGGCCGCGAAGATCGCGCGCAACGGCCCCGTGGCCGTGCAGGCCGTCAAACGCACCGTGGTGGCCGCCAGCGGCCTGCCGCTCGAGCAGGCCTACCGCCTCGAAGACGAGGCCAAGGCGCGGGTGATGGCCAGCGCCGACGCCCGCGAGGGCCCGCGTGCCTTCATGGAAAAACGCGAACCCGTCTACCGCGGGCAATGAACCTCCACCTACCGGGCGAGAACCCCATGAAGCTCCAGAACAAGATCGCCATCGTCAGCGGCTCGGGCCGCGGCATCGGCCGCGCCACCGCGCTCAAGCTCGCCGCCGAAGGCGCCACCGTGGTCGTGAACGACCTCGACGCCGCGCTGTGCGAGCAGGTGGTGGCCGAGATCCGCGCCGCCGGTGGCCAGGCCTCGGCCTGCCCCGGCAGCGTCACCGACCCCGGCTTCGGCGAGCGCTTCGTGCAGGCCGCGCTCGACAACCACGGCGGGCTCGACATCATCGTCAACAACGCGGGCTACGCCTGGGACGGCGTGATCCAGAAGATGAGCGACGAGCAGTTCGACGCCATGCTGGACATCCACCTCAAGGCGCCGTTCCGCATCCTGCGCGCCGCGGCCGGCCACCTGCGCGAAGCCGCCAAGCGCGAGAACGCCGAAGGCCGGCGCGTGCAGCGCAAGGTGGTCAACGTGTCGTCCATCGCGGGCATCCTGGGCAGCGCGGGCCAGACCAACTACGCCGCGGGCAAGGCCGGCATCGTGGGCATCACGCGCACGCTCGCGCGCGAGTGGGGCCGCTACCACGTGAACGTGAACGCGGTGGCCTTCGGCTACGTGGTCACGCGCATGACGCAGGCCGTGGACAAGGGCAGCGCCACGCAGGTCGACATCGAAGGCCGCGCCATTCCCGCCGGCATCCCGGCCGAGCAGGTGCGCGCGCTCGAAGCGCAGATTCCGCTGGGCCGCGGCGCGAGCACCGAAGAGGCCGCGGGCGCGATCGCGCTGCTCTGCTACCCCGAGAGCGACTACGTGTCGGGCCACGTGCTCATGGCCAGCGGCGGGCTTTGAGGCGCGCGGGCGCGGGCAAGGCGGCGATCATGGCCCGCGCATGCTCGCGGCCTGCGCCCGGCCCGCCACCGCCGTGAGCACGAACGCCAGCCCCACCAGGCCCCAATCGGCCGGGTGCAGCGGCCGCAGCCCCAGCCACGCGCTGGCCGCCGGCACCTGCACCAGCAGGCCCAGCGACAGCAGCGTGCCCGCCACCAGCCAGCGCGGGCTCGCCCGGCGCAGGCCCGCGAGGCCGGCGGTGAAGCCGGCGCTGGCCGCCAGCAGCACGCCCAGCGCCATCGCGCGCGCGTGCTCCACCTGGCGGTCGGCGCCCAGCGCGTGCAGGTAGCTCCCCACCACGGCCACGCTCACCAGCCCGCCGATCAGCACGATCGCGCCCCAGGCGCCGGCCGAGAAGAAACGCGCGCGCCGGTGGTGGTGCTGCACCGGGGCGAGTGGGCCCGCCGCCGGCAGGCCCTGGAAGGCCAGCAGGGCGGTGGGGTGGATCACCAACTCCAGCCACACGATGTGGATCGGCAGCAGCAGCAGCGGCAGGCCCATGAGCGGCACCGCGGCGGCGGCGGCCACGAGCGGCAGGTGCACGAGCAGCAGGTAGGCGAACGCCAGCCGCAGGTTCTGGAACAGCTGGCGGCCTTCGCCCACCGCGTGCACGATGGTGCGGAAGTTGTCGTCGAGCAGCACCACCGGCGCCACCTCGCGCGCGCTGCGCGTGCCGCGTTCGCCCATGGCCACGCCGATGTCGGCCAGGCGCAGCGCGGGCACGTCGTTCACGCCGTCGCCGGTGACGGCCACCAGCTCGCCGTCGGCCTGCAGCGCCTGCACCAGCGCGAGCTTCTGCGCGGGCGTGGCGCGGGCCACCACGTGAACGCCGCCGTGCGCGCGCAGCGCGGCCGCGGCGTCGTCGCCCGGGGCCAGCACGATCACCCGGGGCTGGCCGCCCCCGAGCCCGATCTCGCGCGCAATGGCCTCGGCGGTGCTCGGGTGGTCGCCGGTGACCATGATCACGCGCATGCCCGCGGCCACGCAGTCGGCAATGGCCTCGCGCACGCCGTCGCGCACCGGGTCTTCAAAAGCCAGCAGGCCGACGAGGCTGAAGCCCTCGGCGGCTTCGGTGTCGGGCGCGGCGCCCGCGGGCAGCGCGCGCCGCGCGCAGGCGATCACCTTGTGCCCCGAGCGGGCGTAGGCCTCGATGCGCTCGGTCCACGCCGCGCGTTCGGCTTCGGTCAGCGCGCACAAGGCCATCACGGTTTCGGGCGCGCCCTTGGTGAAGGCCGTGGTGGTGCCATCGGCCAGCCGCAGCACGGCGGTCTCGCGGCGCCGCGCTTCGGTGAACGGGAATTCGGCCAGCCGCGTGGCGGGCGGCAGGGGGCCGGCAGCGCCGTGCAGGGCCTGATCGAGCGGGTCACCGCTGTCGGGGCGGGCGGCGAAGGTGGCGCTCCGCAGCACGGTGTCTTCGTCAAGGCCCTCGGCCGGCGCGCGGTGGGCCAGCACCAGCGTGCCGGCGGTGATGGTGCCGGTCTTGTCGGACACGATGCAGCTCACGCGGCCGATGTTCTCCACCGCGACCGCGCGCCGCACCAGCGCCTTCTTGCGCGCGAGCCGGAACACCCCCACGCCGAGGAAGCCGGTGTACACCACGGGAAACTCCTCGGGGATCGCCGCCACGGCCAGGGTCACCGCGCTCAGCAGCGCATCGATCCAGCCGTGCCCGTGCCACAGCCGTATGGCGGCGAGGGCGGCGCACATGAGCAGGGCCACGCCGAGCAGCACCAGCACCAGTTGGCCGATCGCGCGCTGCAGCGGGGTGGCGGCGTGGCTGCCCTCGGTGGCCGAGCGCGCGATCGCGCCGTAACGCGTGTCGCCCCCGGTGTCCACGATGCGCAGCCGCGCCTGGCCCGTCAGCAGCCGCGTGCCCGCGCGGCCGCGCTGCAACTCGGGCACCTGGTGCTCCGTGGCCGGTGCTTCGGTGTCCAAGGCGCGTTTGGGCACCGGCAGCGATTCGCCGGTCAGCGTCGACTCGTCCACCTGCAGCCCGTGCCCGCCGGCCAGCAGGCCATCGGCGGGAAAGTAGCCGCCCGGCGCCACCTCAACCAGGTCGCCGGGCACGAGCTCGCGGGCCGCGATGTCTTGCCACTGCCCATCGCGCAGCACGCGCGCCGAACTGGCCAGCCGGCCCGCCAGGGCCGCCGACGACGCGGACGTGCGCCGGTGCAGCCACGCGTCCATGCCGAGCAGGGGCGCCAGGGCCAGCAGCAGCGTCAGCGATTCGGTGTACTGGCCCAGCAGCGCGAACAGGCCCGAGGTGAACGCCAGAAACCACAGCATGGGGTCGCGCGCGGTGTCGCGCGCCACCACCTTCCAGCCGCTCGCGGTGGGCGCCACGATGTCGTTGAAGCCGTGGCTGCGCAGGGCCTCGCGAGCCTGCGCCGTGGTGAGGCCCTGCGCGATGTCAGCGCCATCCGCGCGATCTGCGCCGGCGGCGCTCAGCGCACCAGCAACACCGGTGTGCGGCATGAGGCCAGCACCTTGGTGGCCACCGAGCCCATGACCAGGCCGGCCAGCGCGCCGTGCCCGTGCGAGCCCAGGATGACCATGTCGAAGCCCTCGCGATCGGCCATGCGGGCGATGGCCGATGCGGCGCTGCCCATGCGGTGGACGAAGCGCGCTTTCAGCTGGTGTTCGGCGAAGAACGCGCGCACCGGGCGCAACACCGTCTCGGCGTCGTCGCGGTACAAGGCCTGCACCTGCGGCCGGTCGACGAAGGCGGCGGCGCGGTGGGGCAGGGGCAGCACGCAATGCAGCACCGTGTAGCGGTGTTGCGGCCCCAGCCATTGGGGCTGGCTGGCGATGAAGGCCAGCACGCGCTGGGTGTAGGGACTGCCGTCCACGGCGACGAGGATCTTCAAGGCGAGGCCTCCATTGGGGTTCTGACCAGTATGGTCCGCGGCGCGCCTGCAGATCAAGCCCGCGGCGCTGCACATTCCTTCACGCATGCCATTGCCGCTGCGCGCCCCGCGCGGTGAAGGCGCGGTGTATCGTGGCCCCTCATTTCACAGGGGGAGCTGAACATGATCTTTGACCGCATCAACCGCCGTTTTCTGTGGCAGGCGACAGCGCTGGTGGCCGCCGCGCTGTTGTGGCTCTGCGCGGCTTCACCGGCGCGCGCCCAGACCGCCGACAAGGCCTGTGCCGTGGTGCTCATGCACGGCAAGTGGGGCAACCCGCAGGCCATCGGCTTCTTCGGCCGCCGGCTCGAGCCGGCATGCACGGTGAAGTCCATCGACATGCCGTGGTCGGCGCGGCGCGGCTACGACGTGCCCTACCCGCAGGCGCTCGAACAGATCGCCGACGAGGTGCGCCAGTTTCGCGCCCAGGGCTTCCAGCGCGTGCTGCTGGCCGGCCACAGCTTTGGCGCCAACGCGGCCCTGGCCTACATGGCGCAACACGGCGATGCCGATGGCGTGATCGCGCTGGCGCCCGGGCATTCACCCGCGTTCACCTACCGCCGCGGCATTGGCCGCGAGGCGGTGGACGAAGCGCGCGCCAAGGTGGCCGCGGGCGAGGGCGCGGCCATGCTCACCATGGCCGACCTCAACCAGGGCCAGACCCGCAACGTGCGCATGCGCGCCGACGTGCTGCTGAGCTACTTCGACCCCGAAGGCCTGGGCCACATGCCCGGCACGGCCGAGCGCTTCAAGAAGGCCGTGCCGTTTCTGTGGGTGATCGGCACGCAAGACCCGCTCTACCCCGCGGGCGAAGCCTTCGCCTACGCCAAGGCCCCACCGCACCCCGCGAGCCGCTACCTGGTGGTGGAGGCGGGGCATGTGAACACGCCGGATGTGGCGGTGGAGCAGGTGAAGGGGTGGATTGCGGGGTTGCCGTGAG
>VFQP010003333.1_pt1 | contig 16410 bp, 26 predicted proteins | sample 3512351 | NCBI WGS metagenome assembly VFQP01 (sample SAMN10412372, study PRJNA504923) | tailings metagenome | isolation source: Relicate 1 Philex TSF1 revegetated site | place: Philippines: Tuba, Benguet | collected 2017-08-29
CGCTGCCCGACCGGCCCGACGAGCCGCACGAGGAGCCGCTGCCCATCTTCTTCCCGCCCGAGGTCCTGCAGCCGCAGCCGCTGGAGCAGCCCGAGTACGTGGCGCCCGACCCGCCCTCGCTGCAGCCCCAGCCCGTGGCGCCCGTCTTTGGAAAGCCACAGGTCGGTGACTTGCCACAGGTGGAAATTGGGCCCTTGGGGCTGCAGGGCCAGCTGGAGCCTTGTGGGCTCAGATTGTGTGGGCTGCGCACGCCCACCTCCCTGCTCCTTCTGTGCAGTATGGCGAGGACTGGACAGGCACGCGCCCCTTCAGGGTGCCGCTGCCGGCCTACCGCCCGCCCCGCCTGCTGGACGTGCCGCGCTGGCAGCACCCGCCCAGGTGCGGAATCAAGTCCCGCTCCGACGGACCAAACACTCCCGCGAGGTTTCTCACGCGCGTGCTGCGCCACGCTATGGCGTTGCCTTTCGTTGCGCAGGGATCCCCCGCTGCCGACCCCGCCCCAGCTGCCCGACACGGCGGTGGAGGAGGCCGACCTGGACCTGGAGCCCCTGCCCCGCCTGGAGCTGGCCTGGGAGGCGGGCCCCGAGCCAGAACCCGCCTGGGCCTCCCTGGCTAGCACGCCCAGGTGCGTTGGCTTGCCTGCATAAGACGTGGGCCGCGCACAATAGTGCGCCGGTCGTTCTGCTCAGTGTGAAGCACGCCCAAGGTGTGTTCCAGCTGGCAGCCCAGGTCCGTGGCCCACCTGCCTGAGCGGTCGCGTGCGCAGGACCGTGTCGCGCGCGCCCACGCCGCCCCGCGCCCGCACGCCCTCGCCGGCCCGCTCCGTCGTGGTGCCCAGCTCCCCATCCGCCAGCTCAGGTGCAAACTCAGGGGGCAGTCAGTGCTGCCGTGACTGCTTTGGGCGCTGCGCCTCTTCAGCAGCTGACAATCAATTGTGGACGTGGCCGTTGCCCACCTGCAGTGCCGTCGCTGCGGCCTGGCACCCCACCTCCGACCCGCCCGCCGTCCCTCCTCCCATCAGGTGCGTGATGGAGGTTGCTGCGCGTTCCCCGCGCGGCAGCGTCCGCTCAGACAGGCTCCTCACCGTCCTTTGCGAGCGGGATTGCTGCACCGCAGAGCCCTCCACGCGGCCGCCCTCCCCGCGTCCACAGCCACCCAGCAGTGAGCCCTCCCTGCCGCCCCCGCCCTCCCCGCCTCGGGAACCCTCGCCCCCGCCCCCGCAAAAGGAGGACACGCCCCCACCGCCTCCGCCGCAAGAGCCCTCCACAGGGCCCCCGACACCCAGCCCCCCCTCGCCACGTCGGGCCCCCCCAGGTGCGGTGCCACCTGGCGCGCACGCTGCCCCAGCCCATCCTGCGTGATTCGCAGCGCAGCGCCGTCAGAACAACCCTGGGTGGATGCTTGCATGCGCGCAGTGGACTCTGGTAAGCCCCGCCTGTGGCTCAACTACGAAGCGCCGTTCGCCGAGCTGCCGCCCATCTTCATGCCGCCAGAGCCCGTCCTGGTGCGAGCGGGCTCCAGGCTCATTTTCAGAGAATTTTCAGAGAACCGTCCACATGCGCCGCAGCTGCGCGCCGCAGCAACCCTGCATGCCCTGTGCCTGCTCTGCCAGGGCGTGTGCAACGGCCCGGAGCCCCAGCCCGAGGACTTTGTGGTCGACGCCTCGGCCCTCGAGAGCATCCCCGAGTTTGAGCTGCCGCCAGAGAGGGCCCTGCCCACCTGGTCGCCTCCCACCCTCAAGGCGAGTGTGGTGCCCCAGCACCAACTGGGCACGTGCCCGCGGAGCCCCAGAGTCCCTGCTCACGTCGGAAGTGCATGCCGCTGCCCTTCTGCGTGTAGGTGCCGTCCTTTTGCCCGCCCTGTGAGCCGGCGCCCGTGGGCTTCATGCGTGGCACGGCGCCCATTTTGATTCTTGACGTGAGCGGCACCATGAACCCCAGGCAGCGCGGCAACTTCCCAATCATGAAGCAGGTGGGCGAGCACTGATCCCTGGCAGTCACCCCAAGTCCTTCGGTGGCCGCAGTAGTTGGAAAGCCGCGCACGGATTCCTTGACTGCAGGCGGCCTGCGAGCTCCTGCACCCCCAGACGGGGGAGCTGGGCGTGGCGGCCTCGCTGTTTGACGTCATCACCTTTTGCAACAACGCCTGGGCGTGGTCGGCCACGTACAACCAGCGCCTCTCCCTCCTGGCCAGCGCTCAGGTGCGGCTGCACTTGTTTTTGCAGGGGCGCCGGGGCGCTAGGCGAGGCGGCGCAGGCGGCGCTCACACCGCTCCACACACTCCAACTGCGCAGGTGCACTTCAGCGGGCGGCAGGTGGGAGGCAAGGTCATCCCCGGCAGCGCCGTGGGTGAGTGGCGTATGAGCTGCATCGAAAAAAACACCTTGCTTGCACCCGTGATGCTGGCGGGCGAGAGCGCGCTCAGCACAGTGAGGTGCTCACCACCAGCCCCTTCCACTGCCACCGCCTGGTGCGTGCCTGCTGCAGCGCGCAAGACCAAGCTGGGCGCCGTCATGATGCCCACGGAGGCCGAGCTGCTCGAGGACGCGTGCCGCTGGGTGGACAAGTGGCCCGACGCCGTGGGCAACACCAACATGCTCAGCAGCTTCCTCATGGCCGACGAGCACTGGAACGCCGACTGCTGGTGCGCAGCGCATGTGATGTGGGTGGTGGTGGGGCGATGACCCTGACGCGCCGCGTCGCTTTTGTGAGAGCTGCTGTGCTACGGCTGCAGCGTGGCACGTGCGTGGATGCTGACGTGGGCACTCGTTGGCGCGCCATGCCATGCCGTGAGCAGGTACCTGTTCAGCGACGGCCTGGCCGACGACCAGATGCAGTGCATCGACTTTGTGGAGGGCCGGGTCGCGCACGGGCACCGGGTGCCCGTCATCCACGCGGTGCGCAAATACACGTAGTGGCGCCACGCAGCCCCCGGCGCACCTTGCGCTCTCCCATTCAGCAGGCATGCCGGAGCGTTGGCTGCTGCACCTCTGCACCTTGCAGGTGGGTTTCTTCCCCGAGGACGCGCCCGAGAACTTTGAGGGCCGGCGCTTCCTGCAGCACCTGAGCGCCATCACGGGCGGCACGTACCAGGAGCACGACCCCAACGCGCACCGCATCTACAAGGACGACGTGGGCTTCGTGCCCTACGACCTCAAGTGAGCGGGAAGAGCCAGGAGCCAGGGCCGGCGCGAAAGGCCTGGTCTGCGCCGCCTCCCGGGGCCGCAGGCGCCGCCGAGCCGCGATGGCGGGCCCGAGCCGTTCGCCTCGTCGAACGCACGCTGCGCACTTGCTGCGGCCGTGCAGGTCGGAGACCGAAGAAGTGCGCGCCGAGCGCCTGTGGGCCGAGGAGGCGCTGCGCAACGAGCGGCGCAAGAACATCCGGCTGGGGATCCCCGAGAGGCTCGACGTGACGCTGGCGCGCGTCCAAGCGCTGCACCACCAGACGCGCGTGCAGCCGCTCATCCGAGAGCACCAGGTGCGCGCTGCGTCGGAATTCCTGCGGCACGCTGACGAGCGCAACGGTGGTGGGAACTTGAAGCCCCCCGCCACTCGCTGCGCAGGAGCGACTGGCCCGCGAGCAGGCCGCGTACGAGGAGGAGCTGGCCGAGGCCACCACGTACAACCGGGAGAGCAAGATCGAGGCGCAGCGCGACTACCAGGTGAGCCGCGCACGTGATGAGCGGCAGCCGTTGAGTTCGCCTCGTGCAGCCACCTTGGCAAGCACTGCGCCACCGGTCACGTCGCCCCTGTGCCACTCCTCGCTGCAGGCGCTGGTCGACGAGATCACGCAGCGCAACCAGTCCAGGGTGGAGGGCGTCAAGCAGGCGTACGAGGACGCGCGGCGCGGCTGGATGGAGCTGTACGAGCAGTGCGTCAAGGACTGGCACGACCTCAAGGTGAGGGCCATGGGCCTGGAGCTGCAGCGCGCGGCGTGCTGCATCAAGTCCTGGTCGCGGTCCCCTGAGCGGGGTTGTGCACGTGCATCACCGGCGCACGCAGGCGCAGCGTGAGCAGGAGCGCGACGAGGCGGTGGCGCGGGACCGCGCAGAGGCGCTGGAGCGCTACGCCGCCCTGCAGGTGTGGGGGCTAGCCAGCCAGCCTTCCTGCATGCGTTGCAGCAGCAACCCAGCAGCAGCGATGACGCCCTCTCTCTTTGCCGCTGCCGCCGCTCTCCATACCACAGGCCGCCCGTTCCCGCAGCCCCTCACCTTCGCCGCCCCGCTCCCCCAAGGCCGCACCCAGCGCTCAGCACAGCAGCGCCAAGCCCTCGCCGCAGCCCTTGTCCGCCAGCGTCAGGCCAGGGTCTGCCACCCCCAGGCGCTCACGGCCGCCGTCCGCCACCCCCGCCTCCCAGCCCCCACCGCCAGCTCCGCGCCCTCAGCCCAAACCCAAGGCTGAGCCTCCACCGCCTCCACCCGAGGACCCTTTCTTCAGCGAGGCGCTCAGCGGCCTGCCGCTGCACGTCCCACCCTCTGCCGACTCAGCGCAAGCCCTCTCCATGCTGGCCCTCGCCACCGCCAGCGCCTGGGACGACCCCTCTGCGTCCGAGGCCGCAGCTGCCGCAGAGGCATGGACCCTGCCCCACCAGGCCGCATCCACAGAGCAGCCCAGCGGCGCTCAACCGCCACCAACGGCAGGAGTACGCGACCAGCGCGACGCGGTGGCGCCCACTAGCAGCGACCTCAGCGACGCTTCGGGCACCAGCAGCTCGTCCCTCAACGCCCGCACGGAGCCTGCGCCCGCCGCTGCATCGCTGACGAGGCAACAGAGGCGCGAGCAGGCGTACCTGGCCGCCGCCACCGCCGCCGCCAGCGTGGCGGTGGACGGCGAGGCGGTCACGTCGCGCCTGCACGTGCTGGCGGAGCAGCGGGAGGCGGCGCCGTCGCCCTCGGCGTCCCTGAGCTCGCCTAGCCAGCTTTCGCTGGCGGCGGGGGCCAGCGGCAGCGAGGCGGCGGCGCAGCCCAGCGACGGACGGCAGGCGGAGCCCGTCCAGCAAGCACAGGCGCACAGCAGCGCCGAGGCGGCGGACGAGGTGCCACCCCTAGAGATGGAAGACTCGCAGGTGCGCTGCCTGAGGGTCAGTCAGGGCTACGCCACCCATGACGCCCACGTGCATGTTGGCGTGACGGCAGTGTGGTCCTGCTGGCCCACCTCACAGGAGCTCAAGCGGCGCATCTTCCCGCCCGAGGTGGTCCAGGCGCTGGACGCGTCCAATGCGGCACGCCTCGAGGAGATCCGCGACCAGTGGGGCACCCTGCTCAGGTGCGCCGCGTGGCAAGCGCCGTTTGGCCCGGCGCGCAGCGCGTGGCCTCAGACACAAGCTCAGCCTCTTGCTGCGTGGCCTGGCTGTCGTGGCGTGCTGGCAGGGAGGTGGAGCAGCGCAACCGGCGGCGGCTCGAGGCGCTGTCCAAGCACCAGGGGGTGCTGGACGCGTACGCCGACGCGGTCATCGCGGCTTACGCGGCGTCCTTTTTCCGGGACGCCGTGCGCGGCGCCGCCGTGCGCACCGTGGCCAACGACCGCACGACGAGGGTGAGGTGGACGCTCGCTGTCCTCGATGTGGGCTCTGGCGGGTCGCCGCCTCTGCTGCAGTGCCGCCAGGGTTGGTTGGTCGATGGCCTGCGCCGTCGTGTGCTCGTGTGTGCTGCAGGCGGCCGAAGAGACGTACGCCGCAGAAGTGGCGCGGGTCGAGGCGGAGAACCTTCGGCTGGCCACGCTGCACACACAGGCGAGGCCGACTCTGTGAAGGAGGTGCCACACGCATCATTCCTGAGCAGCCCGGGAGGGACGTCATGGAAGGCGCACGCGTCCTCACCTTGTGTGTTTGCGCAGGAGGTGGAGACCAAGCTGTACATGGAGGATCAGCACCGGCGCGCCATGGACGCGTGGGAGCGCGAGCGGGCCGAGGCGCAGGCGCAGCACGCCAGCGCGCTGGAGGAGGCGCAGCGCGAGCACGAGGCCAACCTGGAGCGGCTGCGCGTGGCATGGGAGAAGCACGTGGAGGAGGTGCGAAGACGTCGCAAGCGCATGATGCGGCGTCTGATGCGACCATCGACCGGACGGCGAGAACAGACGCCCGCCGTTGCATGTGGGCGCCCGCCTGCCTTGCGCGCACGCAGACCCGGCAGGTGAACGAGGTGCGGCTCCACGAGGCCCAGGCGCACCACGCGCGGATGGTCGCCGAGGTGACGGCGGCGAACCGCAAGCGCCGGGACGAGTACGAGGAAAAGGTCCAAGCTCGGCAGGTGCGTGTGTTCGCCGATTGAGGGCTGCCTGCGCCCGCCGCCATCGAGCGACACCTCCCACCGGTCCATCTACCGCGTGCGTCGTTTCGCAGGCGGTGGTGTCGGAGAACGAGGCGCGCCTGGCGGCGGCCAAGGAGGAGCACGCTCGCCGCCTCGAGCTGCTGGCCGCTGCCAACGAGGTCAAGCTGGAGCAGGCGCACGCCGAGCACCGCGCGCAGTGCGAAAAGGCCGAGGTGGAGCACGTGGCGGCGGTGGCGCAGGCGACCCAGGAGTTTGAGGAGCTGCGCGCCTTCCTCCAGGCGCACAATGAGGCGATGCTGGACGAGGCGCGGGCAAAGTTCGCCGACGCGGTCCGCGCGGCACAGGCGGCGCACGCAGCGCGATGCGACGAGTTGCGCCGGGCGCACGAGGAAGAACTCGCAGTGGTCCGCGCGCACAACCAGGCCATCTGGCCGCAGGTCATGGTGGCGCGGCTGGCGCAGGCCGAGCTCGGGAGGGTCATGGTGAGCCGGAGTGGGTGCTGCCCAGGGCCGCTTGAGTCGTTCTTGGACACTCTGGCAGGGCTCCACGCCTTCTCTCCTGTGCGCTTGCGTGCACCTTGTGGCCCTGTGGCAGGCCTTTGCCGAGCACATTCGATTCTGCGCCAACAAGCTGCAGCTGGGCGTCAACTTTTTGCCCGGCACGCCAAACTACGACCGCGTGGTGGAGATGCAGGCGCTCAACGAGGCGCTGGCCAAGTGAGCGTCTAGCAGTGCCTGTGTGTGTGCTGGCTGCAGCAGCTACACCACGCACGTGCTCACCACCCACGACTGGCGTGTGTTGCACTGTGCCGCGCGACCTGCCTGCAGGGCGTTCCCGGAGTTTGCGCCCACTGCATACCCCTGGCCTGGGCACGAACAGCGCCTCAAGCCGGGCACTGGGTGGGTGCCCTCCCCCGTGCCCGTGTCGCTCGAGGTCAAGGACCCTGGGACGGACATTCGCCGGGCGGTGGCGCGCATGGGCGTCAGCCCTGGGTGGCCAGCGGTGGGGGGCAGCCCGACGGCGGCAATGGCGGCGGCAGCTGGCAGGTGAGGCCCTGGCTGCATGGCGATCGCTGACACGGCTGCTGAGGCCAGGCGTCACGTGTGCCTGTCGTCGTCGTGCGCCGCTGCATGCGCGCAGGGCTCAACCGGATGGCACGCTGGCAGACGAGCCGTTCCTCGACACGCCTCCCATCCTGGTGATGCCGCCCCTCGCGAGGTTGCCGTCAGCTGGCCGCACGCGCTTCGGCGGGCTGGCCGCTTCGGCAGCGGCAGCCGTCCCAACCGGCGCGTCGGACAGCGGGCCCACAACCGTTCGTGCCGGCGGGGGGTTCTGTGTCGTTGGCCCAGACGCCGCCTCGCCCACCCGCCTTCCCAGCGCCGACGCAGCCCCCGCGCCTTCACCCACAGCCGGCAGGGCGCTCAAGCAGCAGAGGGCGGGGCTGGGGGCTGCAGCGACGGCGCCGGCGTCCCCAGCCTCCTCTCCTCGCCCCGGCACGGCCTTGGCCAGGGCCAGGGACGAGGTCCGCGCCATCAGCGCCAGTGCCACCGTGGCGAGCGCGCCTGCGCTAGGCGCGCTGCCTCCCATGCTGGCGGCCGACGGCGCCACCACCACCAAGGGCCGTGGACCGCCCGTCTTCCTCAACCACAGCGTCGCGGGGTCCCGGATCACGTCCGCCCGCCTGGGGACGCCCGCGCGCAAGTCGGCGTACGTGCAGGCGGCTGTGGTGGGGCGCTTCAAGTCCCTGCCGAGCGGCGGGCTCGCCGGCAAGGGGGACGGCGCAGCAGCGGCGCAGGACCCGGCTCTGGTGGGGCGCTTCCGGCGCGACCTGGGGCGCAGCAGGTATCCCCCCGTGGACGTGCGCCCGCTGGACGCCTGATGATTGCGATCGCATGCTCCCCGTTTGCACATTACCGAAGCAAGAGTCCTCGCTGATCAAGAGAATGCAATTCCAGGCGCCGCACAAGTCATGCGAGTTGCGAGGCCAGCTCGTCGGCGTCAAACACGTCCCTGCGTCCCCCCGCGCCGCCGCCGCCGCCGCCGCCCTGCGTGTTGCCCGCTGCCGCGCCGCCCGCCGCCACCTGCGTGGCCGCCGCCATGAGCATGCGCCGCCGCTCGCGCTTGACGCGCACCGACGGCCGGAAGCCGCCCGCCGTGATCCAGTGCGTCGTGCCTGCGCACGCAGCAACCCAGCGCGGCAGCAACGCGCCCGCTGAGCGCCGGCGCCGCAGCCTGCGCAGAGCGTCCCAACCCACGCCCACGCACCGGCCACTGGGCACCGCGCCTTGCCGCCCGCCGCGCGCACGTGCTCCTGGATGGCTTGCCGCTCGTACACGTAGCCCTGCTCGTCCTCCACGGGGTCAACCAGCTCCAGCACCTGGCCGCAGGCACCAGGCACCGTGCGCTGGGAATGTCAGCAGGCACCCTTTGTCAGCAGGGTGACCCTGGCGCCCGTCCAGAAAAGGTGGTGCGTGGGGCCACACCTTTTTGAGCGAGATGGGGCAGTGGGCGTTGAGCAGGTGCGAGTCGCGCTCCACCACCACGTCCTCGTCGCCGTCAGAGTCGTCGCCGCCGGCCCAGCCCACCTCGCGGTCGAACTTGCGCAGCTGCGGGTCCCGCGCCACATCGTACCTGCGGGCCAGAGTGCCACAACACGTGCGCGCGCCCGATGAGCGTGGACAGCACCACTAACGAGAGTGCGACCCGCTCAAAGACGCGTCCACCGCGCAGCACCTGGCGGCCGCCACGCGCTTCTTGACGGCCTTGTCCATGAGCTTGCCAAAGTCGGTCTGCTTGTCGCGCGGCGCCTGGTAGCTGTCCAGCACGTCGCGGTCCAGCGCCTCCTTGTGCTGCTCCATCTCGTGAGCCAGCTGCAGCAGCTGCATATACTGGCCCCGCAAGGCCTCCACCTGCGCGGCCGCAGCAGGAACGAGTGCCGGGCACGCGCTCGAAGTGGCCCATCGTGCGCGCCGTGCCACCTCGTCGCCGGCGTGCCCTGCTTTGCGCTCGACTAGTGCATCCACACCTTGGTCTTGTCGCCGTCGTCGCTGAGCGTGGCCGCCACCTCAAGCAGCTGGTTGCCAACCTGCTCCATGACCTGCGCACGGGCGCCAGGCGCGCCAGAGGCACCCTGCTCTCCAGGGTGAGCGCCAGCAGCAGCAGCGCGCAACCAGAGGGCCCCTGCGCCACAGCGCTGCAGCAGCACGCACGCGCTTGCACTCGAGGTGCTTGGCCTGGATCACCGAGTCCGCCAGACCGCGGAGGCTCTCGTCCACGTTGCCGTCAAAGTCATCACCCGCGTCCTCCTGAGACATCTTGCTGCTGCTGCTGCTGCTGCTGCTGCTGCTGCTGCTGCTGCTGCTGCTGAGCAAAGGTCAGGGCTTGCAGGTGGCTGAGCGTGCGTGGGCAGTGAATTCACTGCGTGCTGCACGATAGGTCACACATGATGGCGCCGCCCATGGCGATGGGCGCCCCGTTCTCGCCGGCGGGCCCATCTCCGTCTGTCCATCGCCGCAGCGAGCGGCAGACGAAGCCGCGAGCGGCGCAGCAGCAGCGATGGCCATCGCCACCAATCCACCAGCTCTGCTGGCATCATATGCCTCGAGCTGATCGCTTGGCGGCGGTGGCGCACTCCCCGATCCGTGGCGAAGAGCACGCCACGCAGCACTCGCCAGCCAGCAGAAGAGCTGCTCTGCTCTTCATCACAGCGTCAGCAGCCGCAGCAGGAGGCTTCCCTGGTCAGGCGCTGGCCAGCGAGGTGGAGGACCTGGAGGTGCGATGTCGATCGATCGTACCACGCGCGCATCATGTCGGCCGCGTCAGGCCATCATGTTGGTCCGGGCCCGCCCGGTGCGCCCAACAGATGGCCGGGCCTTCTCACGCTGTGCTCTGCAACTTCATGCGCAGCGCCTGGCCTTCGAGGCGTACGCCAACCGAGAGTTCGGCGCGGCCGTGGACCTGGTGACGCAGCTGCTGCAGCGAGCCACGCAGCCCGCCGACTCGGCGCGCCTGTACGAGATGCGGGCCCAGGTGTGCGCGCAGCCCGCAGTGGGACTGCTGCCACGGGGGCACCGCCATCTCCCTGCCTTCTTGCGCTCAGCACGACGTGCGCTGCGCGGCAACTGACGCTTGTCCTGCGCAGGTGCTGGTGGACGGCAAGAGCTTCAGCCAGGCGCTGCAGGATTTTGACGCGGCCCTGCGCCTGACGCCCGCCTCGGAGCTCACCACCCGCGCGCGCCTCCTGTCCGGGCAGGCGCTGGCCAGGGAGGGGCTCAGCGACTGGCGCGGCGCGCTGAGCGACTACGACCAGGCGCTGGAGCTGGCGGACCAGGGAGGGTGCGTCTTTCCTTCCGCAGAGGTGGCTGCGCACGTACAGGATGCTCGCGTGACGACGGCCCACTTGTGCTCGGCCGCAGGGAGAGTCCCGACCCATACATCGTCAACGCTCGGGGCAACTGCCACAACAGCCTGGGCGAGTGGCAGGGTGAGCCAGCCGGGATCGTGCGCCGCTGCTGTGGGCACCAGGCTTGTGCGACACCACTTCGTGTCCAAAGGCGCAGCCCCTCCACACCGCACGCTCGATGGTTGACACGCTTGATGGCACGCAGAGGCACGGGACAACTACCTGCTGAGTTCGCAGCTCTTCCAGCAGGCCAAGGGCTTCCGGGGCGCCGGGGGCTCCACCACGCAGCGGCTGGACGGTGAGGGGGGAGATGGTAGACCTGGCGCAGTGGAGCACCACGCCGCGGGCGTGCAGGTGCAGCTGCGCCATCAGCCTTCCCACGCCACGCTCTGGACGCACACGTGCAGGCGCGGTGTTTGCGGCCAGTAACGCCGCTCTGATGCTCGCACAGCTGGGCGATGAGGACGGGGCGGTCAAAGAGGTGAGGAGGGGAGCGGGCGGCGACACTTTGTGTCTGGCGCTGTGCACCCTGAGGTGAGGGGTTCTTCACCTTCCATCACTATCGGTGGTGTCGCAACCTGTGCCGCTCTGCAGATGGAGCGCATTGCACGGCGCGCGCCTGGCAGCGTGGACATGAGGGCGGCCCTGGCGGCGCTGCAGTGGGCGCGGGGCCAGCCGGAGGCGGCAGAGGCAAACTGGTGCGCAATGCTGGCTGCTTGGGCTCTCCACCCTCTGACTCGGGGTCAAGGGCTGTGCTGTGCCGGACGCCTCTCTCTTGCGTGCCCTCGATCCATGCAGGCAGTTTGCCTGCGAGGCCATCACAACGGGGTGCAGCAAGTACAGGGTGCGTGAAGGCCTCGTCCACCACCCATCTCTCGCATCCACCTGATGAAGAAGGCTGCCGCCGCAACCCGGGCGCTTGCCGCAGACGGCCGCGGCGCTTGCGCACGCGCTGCCTGCGGATGCGCAGGACCCTGACTGGCTGACGCGGGTGCGGCGCTGGCCACCGCGCATGGTGGAGAAGATGGGCGGCTTCCTGACGCTCAAGCAGGGTTGACTGCATTGCTGCAAGGAGAGGCTCCTGCGCGCGCGCGCCTGCGAGCCTCTGCGGTCGCGGCTGTGCGGTCGCAGTCGCCACCTCGCCACCAGCTGCCCGTGGGCATTCCGCTCACAGTGGCACGCTCTGCTACACGGCGCAATGCGCCACCGCAGCGCGCCCAGATGCCAGACGATCTCGCGCTGGCGGCTGGCGGTTCTCAGATTCCCAACGGTCGACAAAGAGCTCTAGCCCGCCCTCCGGCCGGCGATCACCGCTGCGGTGCAGGCTGCTGCGCTCCGCAGCGCGGAACTGCACGTCGCACGATTGCCCTCGCACCAGCTGCTGCTGGTGAGCAACGGGACACCCGGCAGCGGGGCTGCCCCGCTTCGGCGGCGAACGCCCGTCCATCATGAGCGCCATGCGCTTGCTTCCCGCATCGCATGTGGACGTGCAGGCTGCCACGTTCCCTCTCTCCTCAATCGCGGGCTCGCATTGTGCTCCAACGGGTTGGAGCTTTGTGCGTCCAGACGGGCGGGCACGGTGTTCTCGCGTCCGACGGCTCTCACTCCACAGCAAAAGAGCCTCAGGAGGCGCCATTCGCGCAGAGTCTGCAAATTGATTGGCCACGCGCTGCATTGGTGGCGCACTCACACGGCTCGAACGTTGCGAGCCCGCACGCCAAGCGCACACCTTCCAGCGGCTTGCACAAGCCGCCGAGTTGATCAAGAACGACCTCCAGGCTCATCACCAAGAACGAGGTGAGGGGGCCAGGCGCATTGCCTGGTGCGCTCACAGCAACAGCGGAGCGCCGCTTGCGCTTGCGTAACGGGGGGGCACACGGCGGAGTTATGAATTCATTTCATCTGCACTCTGAACGCTGCACGGTGCAGGCGGCGCGAAGGCGCGACCACAGGCCATGACATCACGGCAGAGGGCCGCGCTGCTGCTCTGCCTGGCAGTCACAGCATCATGGGCAGCGCAGAGCAGCGCGGAGGGCATGGAAAGCTCTAGGTGCGCTGAGCCGCTGTCTGACCCGGGACTCAGGTCAAACTCCCGGGAACGGACCGCGAGATGGGGCGGCCTAGCGTGCAGGCTGTGGCTCAGGGCCCGAGCCATTCACTTCCTCGTGCGCTTGCGCAGCGTGCTCCGAGTCGGGTCCGCGCCGCGCCGCTCGCTGCAAGTCTCCAAGGTGCGTACGGGCGTGTGTGTGGTGCTCGCGGCAGCTGCGCTCTGGAGAGCGCCACATGCAGGCAGTCAAGTGGCGGCAGAGCCCACGGGCAATGACATTCAAAATGCTGCAGGAGAGCGGCCCGCCAGAGCTCCTCGCCTCCTTTGCGGACTACAAGCGTTGCCATGATCGCGCCTACTCCAGCCCTGAGGCAGAGGCGCGTGCTGTCTACGCCTTCAAGGAGAACATGAAGCTCATCCAGCGGCTCGGCGGCGCCAGGAGGCCGGTCAACATGTCAGATTACAAGTGAGCGGCACGGTGCCACGAGTGGCCTGAGGCGCACAGGACCGGCAGGTCCTCGACAGCACCAGATGTGCCAGAGCGATCGGGGGCACATCCGACTGCTCGCACCGCGCCGCTTTCACGCAGGTTCGCGGACATGACGTGGCAGGACTTTGAGAAGCAGTACCTCTCCAGCCTGCGCAACTTTTCCTTGCCGCCGAGCGTCAAGAGCGTCAACGCCAGCGCCAGTGCCAGCGCCGGCCTGGTGGCGGCACATGAGCAGGACGGCGGGGTCGCCAGCAGGCGGCGGAAGCTGTTTTCGGGGCCGCGACTTGTCGGCGACGCCAGCAACCCGAGCTACCTGAACTGGGCGGACAGACGCAAGTACCGGACGCCCGTGAGGGACCAGGGCAGGTGAGAGGCCAATGGCAGAGCACCGGCGCCATGGGCTCAGCAGCGTGGCGATGAGAACGCGACGTGTCGCATGCGCCGTCATTTGTGCGCGTTGACCTGAGCCTGCGCGTGCAGCTGCGGAGCATGCTGGGCGTGGGCGGCCATCCACGCGCTGGAGTTCGCGTACTCGATCCAGCTGGACAGGCAGGGCCTCATCCCCGGCGGGAACAAGGCGGCGGTGCTGTCCATCCAGCAGGTGCGGCCGGGCGACCCAGCTGCTGGCGGATGAGCACGACGCCCCTGAAGGACAGAGCAGCCTGCGTTGGCTCATGCTGCTGCTGACGCCTGCAGCTGCCTCCGCCTGCGGCTGCCTCCCGCGCAGGTTCTCGAGTGCTTCACCGAGGGGCAGGGCGCGTGCGGCTGGGGCTCAGCTGCCGAGTTCCTCAACCAGCTCACACGCAAGCAGCTCGTGTCCGAGACATACTACCCCCTGGTCTCCAACCGCAACGGAGGAGTCGTCGGTGAGTAACGGTGCATCGGTAAACGTGCCCCTCCCGCTCACCTCTCCACGGGTTATGAGGGCCATCGCAGAGGCGAGGCGCCAAAGTGCACGCGTGACCACGCTGCTTCTGGTCGCAGGCGCTTGTGACATGGGGCGCGTCAGCGCGGGCGTGTCGGCCAACAACCGAGTGCAGTACCTGCCGAGCACGGCCGGCTACATTCGGCTGGAGGGCGCTGGGCGCGACGCGCTCAAGGAGCAACTCAAGACCAGCCCCGTCGTGTGCCACTTTGAGGCAAGCGCTTTGGGAGCTGAGGCGGTGGCAACAGGTAGCAACACGTGGAGGGATCTGGGGCTGACCTGGCGTGTGTGCGTAAATGTTCGCAGGTGGACGTGCAGTTCATGATCTGGAACGCCAACAGCAACCCGGTGTACTCGGCGGGCGGCTGCTCTGGCAACAACCTCAATCACGCCATTGTTCTGGCTGGCTACGACATGCGGACCAGCCCTCCCTCGTGGATCGTGAGTCGTGCTGAAGTCACAGCCTGGCCGAACTAGAGTGCTGCCGCGCCCGGTGCTCGACACATGCTGCCGCGCACACCCACTCCATCCTTTTCCTGCCCTGCCGCGCCGCAGATCAAGAACTCTTGGGGCAAGAACTGGGGCGGCCTCAAGGGCTTTGCCCGCATCGCCATGACCGAGGGCGACGGCGCCTGCGGCATGTACAAGTGAGCGGCTTGCCCCACAGTTCATGGGTCCCGCGTTTGGTTCTGCACACTCTTTCGCCTCCCGCAGACCCCGGAGCGTTGGCACACATCCATGCCGTGCACGCGCTGCAGGTGGTGCTTCCGGCCAGACACGCAGTTTGAGGGAGGCAGCGCGGTGACCTACTCGGATGACGGTTCGGACGACGGCATCTTCGAGACCCTTGGAGACAAGGACGAGGACAAGGCCAAGCCCCCTCCACGCCCGCCCCGCCCGCCGCGGCCCCCCCGGAGACGGCGCCCGCCCCCGCGCCCGCCTCGCCCGCCTCGCCCCCCTCGCCCCCCTCGCCCACCCCCACCCTACCGCAGGTGCGCTCCCGCTCCTAGAAGCAGGGCTTGCTTGCTGAGTCGCTGTAGCAGCACGGTGACGCAAATGATTGCACATGTGAACTGTACTGTGCGCAGGTTGGCCGCCCAGTAGGAACGGAGCGCTTGTGTCCGAGCGCAACCGCATAGAGGGTCTATACCGATGGTTGAAGATGCAGAGACAGCGCCTCCCTCTCCATGTGCACACGAGTTCACTCCCTCGATGGCGAACGGCGTGGGCGTGGGCGTGCGTATGAATCTTTGTGTGTGCGACGTGCTGAGCGCGCGCGAGAGAGAGCCTGACGCTGGCGTGCCCCCAAAATGCTCTTATTGCCGGGCCTGTGTGTATTGGGGGCGCCGGGCGCGTCGGAGAACACCACCTCTCACACAGAAGCCTTTCTGTGTCCTTCACCTATGCGCGAGCCCCATCCTTCCTTTGCCAAGCGCGTGAGAGCGGGCTGCGTGCCTGTGCGTGTGAGGTGTGGCGGTGAGAGCCACGCGGGGTGCTGCGAACTTTGCACCCCAGTCGCCACCTCTCCCGTCCCAAGGCCCCTCGGGTGTGTGCGTGTGTGTGACGCTTTTGCTGTGAGGCACCCGATGTCAGCTGCGACACTGCTGGCGAGGGTGCCATGTCTTCTTTGCATCCCTCACTGCTCTCCTCTGCGCGCGCTGCCATGCGCGCCAGAGATCACCTCCTTCCTTTGCTGTGTGCGCCCCACGGACACCACACCACATGCTTCCTGCAGACATGCCTTTACCCTGGGCTGCTGTGATCATGCTCAGCCGCCACAAGCCAGCCCGGCTGTGCACGGGCAACAAGAATCCCCTTCCTGACGTGTGGCCAGTGCACACAACGCCAAGAGCGTCCACTGGGGACAGGCTGAGCGACATCACCTCTGCAATGCCTTTGGCGCACTCTGCTTTGCTGGCTTTTCCGGGCTTGGGGTTCCTCTCTTTAGAAATGTGGGTGCGTCGATTATCCCCGGGAGCCTCCAGGAAGAGTCTGGCCAGGGTGCTGGCTGCTGCCTGCAGAGACAGCAGGCTTTTGGCGTCGACGCGCACGTGGCACACTCTGCCCCTGATGGTGCAAGCACGTCGCCCACCGGGCTCCCGCAGCCGTGGGGCCCCCCAAACAGTTGGAATGAAGATCCAGAGACGGCCTCACACAAAGCGGCGGGTAGTGTGTGCGTGACATGTCAGCTGTCAGCACACCGCGCAGCCAGAATCCGTGGCTGCTCGAGCTGGCGCCAGCTTCACCGCGGGGGCGACGGTGAAGCTGGGATTGGCAG
>VFQP010003334.1_pt1 | contig 16403 bp, 10 predicted proteins | sample 3512351 | NCBI WGS metagenome assembly VFQP01 (sample SAMN10412372, study PRJNA504923) | tailings metagenome | isolation source: Relicate 1 Philex TSF1 revegetated site | place: Philippines: Tuba, Benguet | collected 2017-08-29
CTTTGCCGACCGCTCTCATGAAGCAAGGGAACTTCTCGCAAGCCGGTGTGCCAACGATTTACGACCCGGCGACCACAGCGGGCAGCGTTCGCCAACCCTTCCCCGGAAACACGATTCCGCAATCGCGCTTTAGTGCCCGCTCTCGCGCGCTGCTGCCGTTGATTCCGGACCCGAACCGCCCAACCTTGGCGAACAATTTTGACTTCGTCAATCAGAGCCCATTCGAAAGAGATATCTGGAGCTTGAAGCTGGATCATGCCTTCACGCCGACCAACCGACTTTCGTTTTTCTTCTCTAACGAAGTGCAGTCGCAGACCGATTTAGCAACCTTTCCTGGCCCAATCGGAACCGGTCTGAACAACAACCAGAAGCCTTACAACTATCGCTTCAATCACGATTTGAACATCAAGCCGAATCTGATCATGCACACGACCTATTCGTACTCGATCACTCGGCAAACCTGGGATAACCCCTTCCAAAAGGGCGCGGGTAGCGCACTCGGCTTCGGGCTCACAGGTGACTCCGACGCGCTCCCCCGCGTTCAGTTCAGCGGTGCGGCCGGCTTAACCGCCTATGGCGTGCAAGACGGCAAAGTCGCCAACGGTGCTCAATTCAACCGCCAATGGTGGTTGAGCCAGGGCTACACTTGGCTGCGCGGCAAGCATGAATACAAGTTCGGCTTTACCTGGCGGAAATTCACCACCCGTGGCGAAGATTTGGCCGGTACCAATGGACGGTATGTGTTCAACCGCGTGCAAACTGGTCTGCCTACGGCGCTGACCTCCACGGGGCATGAGTTCGCCAGTCTCCTGCTCGGTCAAGTGGACGTCGCTTCCAACGTAGTCCCCCCCGTGCTCTTTGACACCACTCACTACTACGACACCGCTGTCTACTTCCAGGACAACTGGCGCATTTCGCCGAAGTTGACTTTGAACCTCGGCATGCGTTACGAAGTGCCCATCGGCTGGCATATGCCCGGTGGGAATGGCTACTCCCACGTGGACATCAACGTCCCGAATCCCGGTGCGGGCGGCCGTCCCGGCGCATTGGTCTTCTCCGGAACCGGCCCTGGCCGTAACGGTCAGAAGCGCTTCTACCCGAATGACTACTCCAACATCGGTCCTCGCATCGGCTTCGCTTATCAAGCCACTTCGAAGACGGTCATTCGTGGCGGCTGGTCGATTTACTACCAAGGCATGTCCAGTGGTGGTTGCGGCTGCCGCGCGGGCTTCGCCGGTACGAACGATCTCCAAAGCGATGGCTTGAATCAGGTCCTCAATTGGGACAACGGTATCCCGGTTCAGGCTGGATACCGCCCGCCTCCCATCATCGATCCCACGATCGTGAACTTCCAGAGCGTCCAATACCAAGGCCCCACCGCGGGTCAGGCTGGCCGCATCTACAACTGGAGTTTCAATATCCAACATGAGTTCAAGAACTGGCTTTTCGATCTCGCCTACCAGGGCAATCGTGGTACCCGTCTGAACTCGACCATCGACTTGAACCAGTTGCCGACCAGCCTTTTGAGCCGTGGCAGCTTGCTGCAGGCTCAGGTTGGTTCCGCCGCCGCGCAAGCGGCCGGTTTCCGCGAACCCTTCGCTGGTTTCGGCGCTACCCGCAGCGTTGCCCAGTCGCTCCGTCCCTTCCCGCAATACCTCTCGGTTGCGAGCCTCTTCGCGGGCTACGGCCGTAGCTGGTACGATGCGCTGCAATTCAAGGTGGAACGCCGCTACGGCGACCTCCAGATCCTGGCCAACTACACCTGGTCGAAGAGCCTCGGCTATGGCCACTTCCGTCAGGTCTTCAGCCAATTGGGTGGTCAAGGTTCCCCGCAGGACTACAACAACTTGCCCGATTCGAAGAGCTACATGCCCTTCGATATCCCGCACGTGTTGAACATCCTCGCTACCTACGATCTGCCTTTCGGCAAGGGTAAGAAGTTCTTGAACTTCTCCAACGCCGGCGCGAACGCGCTGGTCGGCGGATGGACGATCGCTTCCACGGCCGTCTACCGCAAGGGCACCTTGTTCCAAGCCGTTACCCCCGGTAACCCACTCGGCAACGGTGTTCTCTTTGCTCCGCTCACGAAGGCCAATCGGACCGGCACGGAAATCCGCACGGGTATCGATCGCACCTCATTGGATCCCGCCAACGCTTCCGCGTTGTGGTTCAACACGGGTGCGTACACCTCCGCGCCGCAATTCACGCTCGGCACCGCTGCCTTCTATGACAGCATGCTCCGTCAACCCGCCGTCTTTACCGAGAACATGTCGATCGTCAAGCGCACCACGCTCTGGCAGAACGATAAGAACCCCGTCGTGCTCATCTATCGCGCCGACGCGTTCAACATGTTCAATCGCACGAATTTCGGTGTCAACGGAACCGTTGGTAACGCGCTCTTCGGACGCGCCACCGGTCCCCAACAGGGCAACCGCCTCATCACCATGGGCCTGCGTTTAGAGTTCTAAACGCCAGACCATCCCAAATGTAAAGGAGCCTCCCGCAAGGGAGGCTCCTTTCTTTTCTAGCTAGCGCCTACGAGAACGTGGCAACGCCTAAACCTTATCCGGCTCCGGATGCACATAAGGCTTGCGATAAGGCCGCCGCAGCAGTTTCGTCGCCTCGGCGTCGTTCTTCACCACCCGCTTCACGGGATCGTAGACCAGCGGCCGCCCATTCAACTGCATCGAAAGATTCGCCAGAATACACGCCGTCGTCGAGATATGCGCCTGCTCGATATCGGCCACCGGCCGAGACCGCTTATCGATCGCCGCCAGCAGATCCTTCATATGCCCGCGAATTGCCGGCGCCACGTGCCGTTCCAGCTCGGGCTCCGTCCGGTCCTCTGGGAACTGCTCAAACTCATACTTCACGTCCACATGCTCCGGCTGTTGATCCCTGCCCAGCGGAATGTAGTCATAGCTCATCACACTCGCCTTCAGCGTCCCCTTCTCGCCATAGATCGTTGCGCCCCAAGGATACTTCGGGTCGTTTGGCGCGCCCCAGGAGCGATGCGTCCAGATCACTTTTAAGTCGCCATAGTCGAATGTCGCCAGTTGCGTATCGGCGATGTTCGCCTTCGACGCTTTATCTACCAGAATCCCGCCCGTCGATGTCACCGCCCCCGGCCAACCCAGGTTCAACATCCAACGCACCATGTCCAACATGTGCACACACATATCGCCCATGATGCCGTTGCCGTATTCCATAAACGCCCGCCAGCGCCGCGGGTGCACCAGCGGATTATACGGCCGCATGGGCGCGGGCCCGGTCCACGCTTCGTAATCCAGGTTCGCCGGCGCCACGCCATCCGGCGGATTCTCGCGCGCCCGCATATGGTAGTAGCAATAAATCTCGACGTGCGAAATCTTCCCCAGCTTGCCTTCGTCGAGATACTTCCGCTTCGCCTCGATCAGATGCGGCGTGGAGCGCCGCTGCGTTCCCACCTGCACCACGCGGTTATACTTCCGCGCCGCCGCCAGCATCGCTTCCCCCTCGATCACGTCCACCCCGATCGGCTTCTGCACATAGATATCGACGCCGCTCTTGCAAGCCTCGATCATCGGTAGCGCATGCCAGTGATCGGGCGTCGCGATCAACACGATGTCCAGATCCTTCTGTCGCAGCATCTCGCGATAGTCGGAATAGATGCGCGGCCGCTTCTTGGAAATCTGCCGCGTTGCCACCAGGTCCGCCGCCTTGTCCACCATCGTTTTGTCTACGTCGCAAAGGCTCACCACTTCTACGGGCGAAACCTGCACCAGACGTAACAAATCCGACTTCCCATACCATCCACTTCCTATCAGGCCAACGCGCCGCTTTTTGTTGGCGTCATACTCCTGCGCGCTGGCCAAAGGCGCTGCCGCGGACGTGGCGAGAAAGCTTCTACGGTTCAGACGAAGATTCATGGCGCTATTTTATAGCTATGCTGGAAAGACTTTGCGTCAGTTGATTTTCTGCTTTGCCGCCTTACCCCTCCTGGCGCAACAACCAAGTAGCCCTCCGCCCACCTCGCCCAACTACGACCCCACCAACGTCAACCTCGGCATCGGCGCCATGTTACCCAAGAACATCGCCTGGAAGCCCCTGACCATGGAAGAGCGCCAGCGCCTCTTCATCAACGACACCTTCAAGAACCCCCGCTCCATCGGCGGCAATTTCCTTTGGGCCGTTTCCGACATGGCCAAAGGCGAACCCGAGGAATGGCGCCAGGGCGTTCCCGGCTTCGGCATGCGCCTTGCCTCCCGCTACGGCCGCACCATGGTGGGCAACGTCATCCAGCACGGCGGCGCCGCGGTGTTGAAGACGGATCTCCGCTACGTCCGTTCCAAGTCCGCCAATCCCATCAAGCGCATCGGCAACGCTGTCTGGTGGCAGTTCTTTACTTACAATGAAAACGGCAAGTACGTCTTTGACCTCCCCAGCGTCGGCTCCGTCTACGCTCAGGAAATCATCGGCGTCCAATGGATGCCCGGCCGCACCGTCACAGGCTACGCCATCCAAAGCGCCAACCAGCAAATGGTCCAGGGCATCGTCACTAACATCGTCCGCGAATTTCTGCCCGACATGAAGCGGATCTTCAAGAAGAAACCGGCTGCCGCAACTCCCGCTGTTTCAACTCCGCCGCCACCCGCCGCTCCTCCTCCGCCTCCCCCGCCCGGCCATTAGCTGCGAAGTAATCCGCCAACATCTCGTGCGGCTCCGGATCACGCGGCGCGATCCGCAGCGACTCATGGCACCAGTTCTGAAACGCCCGCACCTCGTCGATCCGCAGATTCAACTGAGCGAGCAGCTTTGTGACATCGGCGTTATCCTCGCACTCCTCCACCGCCTGCTCCAACACCAGAATCGCGTCACCAATCTCGCCGGCCCCCACCAGGCGCTGTGCCTCCGCGTACAACTCTCTACTTCTCGGCATTCTTTTTTAATTCAAAGCTCCCAAAGATCCGGCGATACGGATCGATGCTGCGCAGCGCATGCGTCCCTACCAGCTTCCCCTCATTCAGCACGGCCTTGTAGTCTTCGATAATCCCTCGCAGATCGTTTGTTCCAAAGGTCAGGAAGCCGTTCTCCACCTTGCAGGCCGCCACCGGATACTGCAATCGCAGCTTCGTCACTGGGTGCGAAATCTGAACGGTCCCTTGGCACCCCTTGCCGTTCTCCAGCAGTTGCAATTGCAGCTGGTAAACGCCATCGTAGATCTGCGCGCTGCCGCGCCACTCGCCGCTCCAATCCGTTTCCTTCGAGGGAACCAAGGTCTTCGCCGTTCCATACTCCGGCTTGAGCGGATTGTTCAGCGCGCCTGCCTTGTACTGCTCCACGGCAAACTGCGCCGCCTCCACTACCGCCTTCCAATCGGCCTCGTTGATCTTCACCGTATTCGGCGGCTGCGGAACCGTCGTGCAGGAGCGGTTCACCAGCGTCTCCAGAAACACGCAAGCGTTCACCAGCGTTCCTACCGGCGAAGGATGCGTGCCATCCGGATCGAATAACTCGATGTTGGAATGCAATTCCCGCAAGCGCTTCCAGGCCAAGCCCGCCGGCGCAATCTGCGCGCCAATCGCCTCAGCCGCCTCGGAATAGGCATAATTCAACGCATTTTGGAACTCCGGCCGCGCCTTCCGTCCCCACGTCAAATACAAGACCGTCTTCGCATCTTTCCGCTGAATCTCCGCCTGCCAGAACTTCGCCCAACGCAAGAGCCCCCCCGGCTCGTTCACTTGCCATTTGCCTTCCACGTAGTTCGACCCCAACGTCGATTGCTCCTGCAGCACCACCACATCCCACTCGCCGTTGCGCAGCGTCTCCACCGCATTCGTAACGCTCCAAAGCTCCGAAAGATTCGCGCCCCCGCGCGTCACGGCCTTGGCGTCGATCTTGCGCCCTGGCGAAACTGCCGCCAGCTTCGCCACCATGTTCGGCAAGTCATTGAAGTATGTGTAGGAGTTGCCGAGGAAGAGGACGCGCAAAGGCGCTTCCTCCTGGGCATAAGCCGGAAGAAATACCGCCAAAAGCAAAACCGCGAGCCAACGCATGAATGCTATTTTGGCATGACGTTATGAATTCTAAGGTGTCTTGCTCGGTTTTCCGCCTGCCTTCGCGCGTCGGCTATTTCGATATCGACCCGCGCCTGCGCTACACCGCCACCGCCTACTGGCGAACCCTACAAAACGCCGCCGCCGGTCACGCCGCCGCACTTGGCGTCGCCACCGAAGACCTGCGGAAACAAGGCCAAACCTGGATGCTCTCGCGAATGATCGTCGAAGTCGACCGTGCGCCCGTCCTGGACGAAGAGCTACTCGTCGAAACATGGCCCTCCACCAAACTGCGCGGCGTCCGCGCCGTGCGCGACTTCGCCATGAAGAATGCCGCCGGAGATATCCTCGCCCGCGCCTCCAGTCTCTGGGTCATTGTCGATCTCTCCACTCGCCGCCCACTGCGCGTCCCGCAAGCAATCGTCGACCTCAGAACCGATCCCGGCTATCCGATTCCTTCCTTCCAAGACTCTCTTCCCGCCTTCCCGGAAAACGCCAAGCGAGTCTTCCAGGCCGAATGGAGCGACGCCGACCAAAACGAGCACGTCAATAACGTCAGCTATGCCCGCTGGGCCGTGGACGCGCTTCCGAAAGACTTCCTCGAAGCCCACGAACTGCAATCCATCGAATTGCACTACCAACGCGAACTCATGGTGGGCGACACCATCGAAGCCCGCTCCACGATTGCCTCCACCTCCGCCCTCGTCTCCCTCCACGCCCCCAGCGGCGAAACCGCGGCCTGCGCCGAATTGCGCTGGCGCCGCTCCTGAAATAGGCGAGTCTCCCGAGTGGCATTCGCGGCAGCCAAATTCGTTCGGCTTGGGTGCTTGCGCTCGACTTGTTACTCTGCTTATGTTCCAGATCCCGATGCCCGACCGCAGAGAATTCTTGACTTCACTTCCTTTGGCCGCTGCCGCAACTACCGATGCCGCGGACGCGGAAACCATCTATGTCCCGGATCGCCATAGGGAAACGGACAAGCAATTCCTCACGAACTTTTTCGAAGACTATAGCTTCGCCATGGTCGTCACCACTCACGGTGGTCTTCACATTACCAACGTGCCCACGCTCTACCTGCCCGCCGAGACAACAACCGAGGGCGGCTGGGGAAAAGTTTGGTGGCACCTCGCCAAGACCAACGGCCAGAATGCTGCGCTCACCGAAGGCAGGGAAGCTACTCTCGTCTTCCACGGCCCCCACTCCTACATTTCACCCAACTGGTACGACAACGGCCGCGCCGTCCCCACCTGGAACTTTGCCGTCGTCCACGCCACGGGCAAAGTAGAAAAGCGCGAAGACGACGCTGAGTTCACACAGCGCCTCGCCCAACTCGTGAACAGAAACGAGACTCGCTACGCCGCCGGTGAGAGAAAGTGGAAACTGGCGGACCTGCCCGACAGCTACCTGAAAGGTATGCGCCAAGGCATCGTCGCCTACGAAATGAACATCGAAAGCGTCGAAGCCAAATTCAAGCTCGGCCAGGAGCGCTCCCCCGCCGACCGCACCGGCGTCCTCTCCGCCCTCGAATCCGGCAAGGGCCGCGAACCTAGCATCGCCGACCTCACCAAACGCTACTACGCCCTTCGAGCCAAGTAATCTCTGCTAACACTTCTTGCGCGCTGGCGACAAGAATCGCATGACGATTCTCCTGTTCGCCTTCCTAAGTCTGGACCCAGTCCCAATTTCCGGAAGCCCTAACGAGGTGATCGCCGCGGACTTCAATCACGATGGCAAGGCCGACATGGCCGTTCTTTGCGCGAATGGGGTGAAGATCCTGTTGCGCGACGGGAAGTCCTGGCGCGAATCCGTGAACGTCGATCTCTCCGGCGCGCCAACAAGCTTCGCTGCTGCCGACTTCAATCGCGATGGCCACCTGGATCTCGCCGTCGCCGATCACGACACCTTCGGTGTGCAACTCCTCCACGGCGACGGCAAAGGCGGCCTCGTCAAACACCAAGTGCTCCGCGCCAAGTCCACCGGCGCGCCCCATGTGCACGGCCTGCTTGCCGCCGACCTCAATGGAGATCGCGCCGCGGACATCCTCTTTGTCAGTTCTGGCGAGGGCGAACTCGTTCCCCTTCTCAACGACGGCAAAGGCAACTTCGCGCCGGGAGCGATCGTCAAAATGGCTGGCAACGCCTGGCATCCAGCCATCGGCGACCTCAACGGTGACGGCTACCCCGATGCCGTCAGTGCCGACTTCAGCGGCGACACCATCTCGGTCGCGCTCAACGACGGCAAAGGCCGCTTCACCGTCTCGCAACGCGCCAAAGTCTTCCCACGCCCCTTCTACCCCAAACTCGCTGACCTCAATGGCGACGGCCATCTCGACATTCTCTCAGTCCACGATGACTACGGTCGCTTCACGCTTCTACAAGGCGACGGCAAAGGCGCCTTTACGCAAATCCCCGGCAGCCCCATCGATATCGGCCGGGAGGCTTATGGTCTTGCGGCATTCGACGCCAACGCCGATGGCAAGCTCGACCTGGTTGCCACATCAGGGGACGAACTCATCGTCTTCCTGCAAACCGGCAAGCTGCAATTCGCTAAGAGCGCCAAGCGCATTACCGGCATCGGCGGCTATCATGTCTCCCAAGCCGACCTCGATGGCGACGGCAAGCCGGAGCTCATCATCCCCGACGCCAAGGAAAAGCGTGTCGAATTCTTCCAGCTACGCCAATAAGCCCGGCACTACTTTGCCCTTGCCGTCCTTCGTCGCGTAGACAGGACGCCGCTCCACTTCATACGCCGTATCCGGTGCAATGCCCATCAGCGTGTAGAGCGTCGCGTGCAGATCCGTGATGCTGACTGGGTCCTTCACAATGCGGCAAGGCCGCTCGGGCGCCGTCTCGCCATACACCTTGCCTTTGGCGATGCCGCCGCCAAAGAGCAGCACGCTCGAAGCTTCCGTAAAGTGCCGATGCATGCCATAGTGCTTCGGCTCGGTCATCACATCCGGCACATTCACTTGGTTCTTCACCTCATTGCCCGGCTTGCCTTCGGTCATCATGTCGCGGCCAAACTCCGTCGCCAGCACCACCAGAGTGCGGTTCAGGAGCCCGCGTTCCTCGAGATCGAGGATCAATTGCGCCACTGGCGAATCGATCGTCTCCTTCATGTCCTTGGCGCGCGTGTGCCCGTTCTCGTGCGTGTCCCAGAAGCGGAAGGGAATGTACTCCGTGGTCACTTCAATGAAGCGCGCGCCCGCCTCCACCAGTCTGCGGGCTAGCAAACAACCTTCGCCGAAACGCGTATTGCCGTACTTGCTACGGCTCGCCTCAGGCTCCTGCGCCAGATCGAAAGCCTTGGCCGCCGGCGAACTCAAAAGCCTGTGCGCGTTCTCCAGGCTGCGTTCCAAGCCTTCCTGATGGAAGCCACTCATGCCCGCGAGGCGCTTATAAAATTCATAGCGCTCCGCAAATCGCTTCGCTCCCAGATACTCGCTTGGCCGCGTTGAGGCCACCGCGTCGCGCGGGTTCGTAATGAAGAACGGCGAATGCTCGCTGCCCAGGAAGCCCGCCGTATGAAAGGCCTTCAAGCTATCGCTTTCCCCACCGATCTCCAAGTTCTGTCCGATGTCGATAAACGCCGGAATGTCCGGATTGCGCGGGCCGAGCGTGCGGCTAATGAAACTGCCCATGTGCGGCACCGCGACGCTTTGCGGTGGCTCGTAACCCGTGTGCCAGTGGTACTGATGCCGCGAGTGCAATATGAAGCCCAGATCGCCTACCCGGTGGCTGCGCAGCAATACCCCGCGATCCAAAATCTTCGCGACGCGCCCCAAGCCTTCCGAGAGTTGCACTCCATCCAGCACGGTCGGGATCGACGGGAAGGTGGACAACACGCGGTCGCTCTTAAGACCCGTCTCGTAGGGCGTATAGCGCTTGGGGTCGAAGGTTTCCGTCTGCGCCATGCCTCCGGCCATCCACAGAAGGATCATAGAATCGGCCTTGGGCGCGATCTTCTGCGGAGCCGCCAATAGCTTCGGCTCGCCTTGCGCCAAGGTGGCCAACGTCGCCGTCTTCAACCAATCGCGCCGCTTCATATTGCTCACCATATGTATTGAAACTCCGGATGCATCAACAGGCTCCATAGCAAGTCCTCCACGCCTTCGCGTGTGAGCTTGCCGGCTGCAAACAACTTCGCCGCCTCGGCGCGTTCCTCGGGTTTTGGATCCCGCGAGAGGATCTGCCGCCAAAAGCGCGTGATCGCTTCGTCCGTGCTGCGCAACACCGGTGGCGCGGGCGCCGGACTGCCTGGGCCCAATCGCACCAGACGCTGCCGGTCCGGCTCCGAGCCAAAGACGAAGAAGCGCACTTGCGCATTGATATCGCTTGCCTTCGAGGCGTCGCTTACCCAAACTGTCGCTGTTAGTTTGTTAAGTCCATTGGGCACGTCAAAAACCAGTCGCGTGCCCAATTTCGCGGCCACGCTGCCCGCTTCCAATACCTTCTTCCCCGCTGGGCCGCTCAGGCGAATGTCTCGCCACCCCACCACGACGCGTTCGGGATCGAAGGTCCCCGCGTCTTCTGTCAACAGGAACACTTGCTTGGCGCCGTTCAAAGTGGCTTCCACGTTCAAGGTTCCTTGGCGAATGAATTTCGAGTCGTACAAGTTATCCGGCGCCTCCGGCAATTCGCCCAAAAGCCGCCGGCTGCCACGGTGCAACATCGACGCCAGCGTTGGCCCATTTGATAGCTCCAGCAATTGGAAGGTTGTCGCTTCCTCGCCACGTGTCGTATATACCTGATCGCGAATCGGCCGCCCCATCGCGCGCGTTAACGGGCTCGACTTCAACTGCCAGTCGCGGGCCAGGAAGGCCCGGTCAGAGTTGTTGCTCGTCAGGGTCCTCCACTCACCGGTCACCGCCGAAAGCGTGTCGGTCAACTGCTCTGCGCTAACGCGCCGCGGCTTAGCATCGGCGCGTTGGTACTCCGAGGAAGTCATTAGGAGTTTCAATAGATACTTCAGGTCATGGCCGTTCTGTGCAAAGTCGTAGGCGAGCCAATCGAGCAAGTCCGGGTTCGAGGGCTTCGCGTCCATGTCGTCCACCGGCTCCACCAGTCCAGTGCCCATCAGCTTCTGCCAGTAGCGGTTCACCAGCGTCCGCGCCAATCGCCCGTTGCCCGGATGGGTGAACAGCTTGGCGGCCCAATAGCGGCGCTCGCTCGGTGAGGCACCCGTTGGGATTTTACCCAACTCCGGCCACAAGAACTCCGCTGGCTGTTGCACCCCGGTCTTGTTGTCACAGCGCACCAGTTCCAGACTCGCTTCCTTCGAGAACATGGCGGCCAGGCCGTAAGCTTCCTTCAGCTTGTACTTGTTGATGAAGCTGTCATGGCACGAAGCGCACTTGAGATTGATACCGAGGAAAACCTGTGCCGTATTCTGCGAGGCCTGCATCCAGGGCGTCTGGCTGGCGTTCACGTCGCCGCGCCAGTTGACGCCTACCAGGAAACCTTCCGGTGAGCCATTGCCTATGGGGTTCAGCAACTCGCGCACCATCTCGTCGTATGGCATGTTGTCGCGCAGCGCGGTCTCCAGCCAGCCGGTGATCGACTTGCGTTCTCCGTGATAGATCACCCCGATGTCGTTGCGCAGCATGTCGTTCCACCAGCTCATCCAGTGGTGCGTATAGTTGCGCTCTTCCGCGAGTAGGCTATCGATGAGTTTGGCCCGCTTGTCTGGGCGCGTGTCGGCCCGGAAGGCCAGCAACTGTTGCTCGCTCGGTGGCATGCCCCAAAGGTCGAGATAGACCCGATGCGCGAATGTATCGTCGCTTGCCAGTCCTTTATTCGATACGCCGGTAAAGCGATCCACTGGATGTCCCGTGCCGGCGGGCAACGGAACCTGCCTATGCGCCAGCGGCGCTACCCAACCGCTGGGGCCCTTGGCAGCGACGTCGGCCCAAGGCGCGCCCTCTGCGATCCACTCACGCAGCTTGGCGATCTCCTCGGCCTTTAGGGGTGCGCCGACCGGCGGCATAATGCGGCCTGCCTTACCTTCCACGCGATTGAGCAGCGTGTCGTTCAGAATCCGGGCGGCCGTCTCGCGTTTGGTCAAGTCCAGATTGGCCTGCGGCTTCCCGCCGGAATGGCAAGAAAGGCAACGGCTCGCCAGGATCGGGTGAATCTCATTCACGAAGTCCGCGGCCCAGCCCAGGGCGGCGGCGCTCGCCAGCAACAGAAGCAATCGCATCGATATCCCCAACCTATCACGCATAAAATGAAAGCTCCATGAGAGCAATTTCCCTCCAAGAACCCGGTCAGTTCCAATGGACCAATCTGGCGGAAGCCAACAAACCCGGCCCCGGCGAAGCGCTGGTGCGCATCCACACCGTTGGCATCTGCGGCACTGATCTGCATGCCTATCGTGGCCGCCAGCCCTTCTTCAGCTATCCGCGCATCCTGGGCCATGAACTCGGCGTGGAGGTTCTCGAAGTCGGCCAAGGCGTCACTCACCTCTCGGCCGGCGATAAGTGCGCGACCAATCCCTACATGAACTGCGGAACGTGCATCGCGTGCCGCCGTGGCAAGTCCAACTGCTGTACCTCGCTTAAGGTTCTCGGTGTTCATACTGACGGCGGCATGCGCGAACGCATGGTTTTGCCCGCCGCGCATCTGTATCCGTCGAAGACCTTGAACTTCGCCGAGCTTGCTTTGATCGAAACCCTGGGCATTGGCTGCCATGCGGTCAACCGTTCGCAACCCGTCGAAGGCGATCGCGCACTAGTCATCGGCGCGGGGCCCATTGGCTGCACCGTGATGGAGTTCCTCCGCCTCAAAGGCACGCCTTACGAAGTGCTCGACCTCTCGGAGAGCCGCCGCGACTTCGCCACCAAGTACATGGGTGCGGCGTCTGTGCATAGCTCGAAGGACAGCATCGTCGCCCAAGGCCCCGAGTTCCCGACCATCGTCTTCGATTGCACGGGCAACCCGAACTCTATGATGGATGCCTTCCACCTCACCAGCGCCGGCGGCAAGCTTGTCTTCGTCGGCCTCTTCGTAGGAGACGTCACCTTCCACGATCCCGACCCCTTCCATCGCCGCGAACTCACCATCCTGAGCTCTCGCAACGCCGTTCCTTCGGAGCATCGCGAAATCCTGGCCCACGTCGAAGCCGGTCGCATCCAGACCAAGCATTGGGTCGGCGACGAGGTGCCGGTCGATGTCATGGTGGAGCGCTTCCCGGTCTGGACCGACCCCGGCAACGGCATCCTAAAAGCAATTGTGAGCTGGTCTTAATGTAATTTTCAGGGGTGTGAGATAGACTTGCGCCCATGATGAAACGTCTCGCTTGTATCGCCTTCGTGCTCTTGGCCTCGCTTCGCCTCGATGCACAGGTGCTCTATGGGAGCCTCGTCGGCTCAGTAACCGACTCTTCCGGAGCGGCTGTCCCCAACGCCAAGATTGAAGTTAGAAATTCGGCTACGGGCCTCAGTCGCGAAACCAATAGCGACGACCGTGGCAACTTCCAGTTCAATAACCTTCCCGGTGGCACATATGTCGTCAACATCAGCGCCGCCAGCTTCAGTAAGTTCGAACAGACCGACCTCGCGATCAATGCGAACACCACTGTCCGCATCGATGCCCGCTTGAACGTCGCGCAAGTGAACGAGACGATCACGGTCTCCGGTGGCGCCGTCACTCTGCAGACGGATCGCGCGGACGTCCAAGCCCAACTCGGTCGCCGCATCGTTTCCGAGTTGCCCATCGGCGCGGGCCGCAACTACCAACAGATCTATCGAACCATCCCGGGCTTCACGCCGCCCGCTGAACTCCACTCCGACGCAGGCAACCCGCAGCGCGCCTTGGGCACCAACGTCAACGGCGTCAGCTATTCGACGAACAACACGCGCCTCGACGGCGCAACGATCAGCTACCCTTGGCTGCCTCACATCACAGCTTACGTGCCGCCAGCCGAAGCCATTGAGACGGTCAACATTGTGACCAACGCCTTCGACGCCGAGCAAGGCATGGCCGGCGGCGCCGCCGTTAACGTCAGCATCAAGAGCGGCACTAACGAATTCCACGGCAGCGGCCACTGGTTCCATACAAACTCGAAGTTCCGGTCGCGGCCCTACTTCTTCCTCGAGAGCCGCTTGCCGAAGGACCTCTTCAACCAATTCGGCGGCACTATCGGCGGTCCGGTAGTAAAGAACAAGCTCTTCTTCTTTGCGAACCTCGAACGCACTACGCGCCGCCAATATGCGAGCGCGTTCCGAACCGTCGCGACTGACGCCTTGAAGGCCGGCAACTTCGCCAACACCGGCGTCACCATTCACGACGCCACGACGGGCGCGGCCAACGGGACGGGCCGTCAGCCATTCCCTGGTAATGTGATCCCTACCTCGCGCATGGATCCCGCCTCGCGCGCGATGCTGCAACTTTCGCCCGCGCCGAACACGAACACCTTCCCGAACAACTACTTCGCCACGGGCACTTATCTCTTCAACCGGACCAACGCCGACTTCAAGGTGAACTACAACCCTTCTTCGAAGACCACGCTCTTCACTCGATACAGCTACTCGCCCAGCAGCATCTTCGACCCACCGAGCCTCGAAGGCGCGGGCGGCGATGCGCTGGCCGGTGGCCAGCCCGGCAACTCACCGGGCTTGATTCAGACGGCCAGCGTCGGTGGTACCTATACGATCAGCCCGCGTTTGATCTACGACGGCAACATCGGTTTCACGCGCCAGCGACTGGGCTCCGAGAACATCGACATCGACAAGAACTACGGCTTGGAGGTGTTGAACATCCCGGGCACCAATGGCAGCGACCGCCTGCAGGGCGGATACCCGCGCTTCAACATTACCGGCTTCTCTGCCCTCGGCAATCCGAACGTCTCGAACCCGTTCCTCTTCCGGGACCATCAATACACCGTGGTCTCGAACGTGAGCTACATCCGCGGGGCGCATAGCATCCGCTTCGGTTACGAATACCAGTACCTCACAATCAACCACTTCCAGCCGCAAGCGGCCTTCGGTCCACGAGGTGGTTTCAACTTCACCGGCGGCCTGACCGCCTTGAGCGGCGGTACGGCGCCAAACCTTTATAACAGCATGGCTGACTTCCTACTAGGCACTCCGCAGGCGATGGGCAAAGACGTGCAGTACATCAACCCCGCCGCGGTGCGCATGCCCTCGCATGGCTTCTACATTCGCGATAACTGGCAGGTGAACCGCAAGTTGACCTTGAACTACGGGGTCCGCTTCGAGCGCTTCCCCTTCGGCACGCGCGACCATCGCGGCTTCGAACGCTACGACATCGACAGCGACCGCGTCATCGTTGGCGGCGTCGGCAGCAATCCCAAGGACACCGGCGTCGATGTCGGCATCGGCAAGTGGGCGCCGCGCATCGGTCTCGCGTACCGCTTGACCGAGAAGACCGTGATTCGCGCCGGCTACGGCATGAGCGTTGACCCGATCAGCTTCAAGAACATGCGCGACGCCTATCCAGCGACGATCAGCTCGCAGTTCTCCGGAGCGACGAACTTCCAAGCCGCAGGGTCGCTGCGGACGGGCATTCCCGCTGTCCAAGGCCCCGACCTCACACAAGGCTCATTGATCCTGCCTGCGGCTCTGCAAACAACGACGTTCCCGACGGACTTCCGCCGTGGTCACATCAATAGCTTCAACTTCACAATCCAGCGCGAGCTCTGGAACGGATGGACCTTGCAGAGCGGCTACGTGGGTTCGCGGGCGATCCGTCAAACGGCGATCGTCAACGCGAACGCTGGCGTCCCCGGCGGCGGCAACGCCGGACGATACTTGTATCGCGGCAGCCGCATCGGCACGATCAACTACTTCACGCCCTTCAATACGGCGAACTACAATTCGATGCAGAATCAGATCAACAAGCGCTTCGCCGACGGCAGCACCGTCGGCTTCTCCTACACATGGAGTAAGGCCATTGGCTACGCCGACAATTCCGACAGCGGCTTGACCTTCAACTTCATCCCGATGTGGGAGCGCAACCGCGCGGTGGCCAACTTCGACCGGACGCACAACGCCAGCTTCTTCGGACTCTATGAGCTTCCCTTCGGCAAAGGCAAGAAGATGCTTAGCTCGGGGATCGGCTCCAAGATCCTCGGTGGCTGGCAGGTTAACTGGCTGATGCAGATGATGACCGGCACGCCATTCACGGTGACTTCCGACGGGGCGAGTTTGAACGCGCCGGGTAACACGCAGACGGCAGACCAAGTGCTACCGGAAGTAAAGATCATCGGCCTCAAAGGCCGCGGCGGCAGCTACTTCGACCCCATGGCCTTTGCGCCGATCACGACCGCGCGCTTTGGCACTTCGGGCCGCAATCTGATGCGCGGGCCGAACTTCTTCAACCTCGACTCCGGGCTGGTTCGCAGCTTCCG
>VFQP010003335.1_pt1 | contig 16403 bp, 11 predicted proteins | sample 3512351 | NCBI WGS metagenome assembly VFQP01 (sample SAMN10412372, study PRJNA504923) | tailings metagenome | isolation source: Relicate 1 Philex TSF1 revegetated site | place: Philippines: Tuba, Benguet | collected 2017-08-29
GTGGTAAATCTAATGTTATCGATGCTGTACGTTGGGTGATGGGAGAGAGCCAAGCTAAACAGCTGCGTGGCGAAGCGATGACAGATGTCATTTTTAAGGGCTCTGCTCACCGTAAATCAATCGGTCAAGCTTCAGTTGAACTGATATTTGATAACAGGTTAGGCAAAATAACTGGTGCTTTCGCCTCCTATCAAGAAATATCTGTCAAACGCACGGTCAATCGAGACGGCGAATCAACTTATTTTCTGAATGGTACACGTTGTCGGCGACGAGATATCACAGATATTTTTTTGGGTACAGGCGTTGGTGCACGCGGTTACTCAGTGATTGGACAAGATACCATTTCTAAGTTAATAGAAGCTCGTCCAGAGGAATTACGAGCTTATCTTGAAGAAGCCGCTGGTGTTTCTAAATATAAAGAGCGTCGGCGAGAGACCATGCAAAGAATTGGTCAAACGCGTGAAAATCTAGATAGAATTGCTGATATTCAAGCAGAGTTGTCTAAGCAGTTAACTCGTTTAGAGCGCCAAGCTAAAATGGCACAACGTTATTTACAATACAAACAAGATGAGCAAGCGCATCGATTCGCCATCCATGCGCTGAAGTGGCGTGATTTAGATGCAGAAAAGCAGCGATGTCAGTCTGAACACGAGCAAATACAGCGTGAATATGATACACATGAATCACAACTAGTCTTGCTTCAAAAAAAACATGCGAACCAACAAGAGATATTATACGAACTAACAACACGTCAAGAAGCTACACAACAATTATTTTATCAAAATAAAACAGAACTTATCCGTTTAGAAGAGGCTATTCAACATCAGAGAGCTTTACAACAACAATTTATTTTGGATGAACAACGCCTGATTCAAGAAATATCAGATCTAAAACAGCAATTACAAACAGATGAAACATCTTGTCAGCTTTCACAAAAAAAACGACAAACATTGCAAACAGAGCAAGAAGCAATTCAATTGGCGCTAACAAAAGCGCAAAGTGATTTGGACCAATTAGAAAAAACAGAATCAGCTTGGCGAGATGCTTGGGCCGCTAATGCCAAAATCTTAAACGAAATTGAGCGTGAAGATCAGCTTGAGACACTGAAGCAAAAGCATCAACTAGAGCGAGAAATGCAGCTCAAAATTCAGTATGAGCGCCAGCAACAAGTGCTAAATGCCATACAAGAGATAGAGCTTACTGCGGCAGTTGATTTAGCTAAGAAGAAGCAAGAGGAGATGCAAGTTATCTACGATGGATTGATTGAATCTCATCAATCGGCGTTGGCGCAAATTGATATTGCTCGTCAACAACACTTACAGATCGAGTCGCAGCTTCATCAAGTCCACGATGGATTACAGTCATTAATTGAGGAGCAATCAGCATTGCAAGCGGCTCAAAACACGGCTTTCAATCGAATTAATCTTTCTTCGATTCACGCTTACGAACGGGCTGTCGAGCATTTGACTACAGACGATATATGGCGCCCCATGGTTGAGCAGGTTCTTGGAGAGGGATTGCAAGCTCTTATTGTAGACAATTTGAATAATGTTATACCAGAGCTTCAAACACTGCGTCATCAATCAATGTTTTTTGCTCAAGCCATGATTATGTCAAATGAAACAGAAAAATATCCACGCTTGATTGATAAGCTTCATGGTAAAGTACCTCATGGTTGCATCGATGTGACGCAAATTTTTGTAGCAGATGATCTGCAACAAGCTTTAGCTTGGTTACCCACTCTTTCACCTAAACATTCGGTGATGACAGCTGATGGATATTGGTTAGGACACGGCTGGATTCGTATCTTTGATTTAAGCTCTGCTGATGATGCCGGGGTCATGACTCGTCAGCATCGCTTATCAGAGCTAAGCGAGCAAATTCGAAATTTAAATCTCACGCGACAGGGTTTACTTGAAGAGCGAGAGCAGTGTTATCATCTTCTTTGCGACTTGCAAAGTCGAGAATCGCAACTGCAAAAAAATAAAACCGAAGCTGCAGAGGCGTTGCGTTTAGCTGAACGAGCTTATCAACAAGCGAATCAAGCACAAACTCAAGCTTTGAATGAAAAACATCAGGCGATAGATGCTTGTGAGTTTGCTTTGACTGAGCTTGAATCTGTCAAGACATTACAACAAGAGATTGAAGTGACATTCACGGCATTAAAAGCCAAAACTATTGCGACCAAAGGCCAACAGGCTGATTTATTGTTAGAAAAAGAGCGGTGGGGTAAAACAAGGCAAGAAGCCAAAGAAGCGTTTCAATCCATTAATAAACACGCCCAAACCTTGATGTTACAATGTAGTCAAGAAGAGGCAAACCACCGTCATTTGCAACAACAAATTCAACGCAGTCAGCACCAATTGTCTACAATGAGAGAACGTCAGGAGCAACTTCATAACCAAGTCATTAGCTCTCGGTCGCCTCTTGGTGATATGCAAGGTGCTTTGGATGGTAAACTTCAAACACATCAGGAGCTGGAGGAGCGTTTACTGTCTGAGCGACAAGAGTTAAGCTTTCATCAAGAGCGCTTGCAAGAGATAGACCAATTATGTAAGTATGAAGATCAACGTGTGAAGGCGCTAGACGCCCAATTGCAACAACTGGTTTTACAAGAGCAAACACTCTTAACCCGAGCACTGAATCATCTGGAGATTCTAGAGGGGATGGATCCAGATTGGCAAATACGCTTGAAAGCACTGCCTAAGGAGTTAACTGTAGAGCAAAGCGAGATCTCTTTAACTCAAGTTGAATCTAGTATAACACGTTTGGGGCCCATTAATTTATTAGCTGTAGATGAATACCATGCAGATTTAACCCGAAAATCTAATTTGGATACACAGGCTAACGATTTAACGATGGCTTTAGATACGCTTGAAAGTGCAATAGCTAAAATGGATCAAGAAACACAACAACGTTTTAAAAGCACATTTGATGAAGTAAATGCCGCATTTCAATCACTTTTTCCACGACTTTTTGGTGGAGGACATGCGACGTTAGAGATGACTTGTGATAACCTATTAGAAGCTGGTGTTTTGGTGATGGCTCAACCGCCCGGAAAGCGTAATAATACCATTTATATGCTTTCCGGTGGTGAGAAAGCAATGACTGCGGTGGCCTTGGTATTTGCAATTTTCCAATTGAATCCTTCGCCATTTTGTATGTTGGATGAAGTCGATGCACCTTTGGATGAGGCAAATGTCAGGAGATTTTCTGAACTGGTGCGTGAAATGTCCCAGATGGTACAATTTTTATTAATCACGCATAATAAAGTAACGATGGAAATAGCGGAGCACTTAATCGGTGTAACCATGAAAGAACCTGGTGTTTCTCGTATTGTTTCGGTAGATGTGACCACAATGGTCTAAATTTTGGGAAAATCGCAACCCTTAGAGGAGAATGCAATGCAAGTAAATTGGAGTATCATCCTGAATGTCGTATTACTCGCCGGCGTGATGGTTGCTATTTTCCGAGTGTTACGTACACGAAAAAAAATGGCGTACACGCAAGCCCGATCCCCTTCGTTGGGTGCAGAGCCCGTCGTTAATATGCCTCAGGGTGATGATATCATTGCCGTACGTAAACTAAATGTTGAAAGTCAGGGTGTATTTTCAAATATAGAAAAAGAAACCCTCACTTCTCAGCCTAAAACAGAAACATTTGAGTATTCGTCTGTTTCAAAAGTATCGGTGGTTGAAGCAAACCCCACTGAAGTAGCTAAAGCAAAGCAGGCGCGTGATGATGCATCCATCGCACTCGATACACCACCAGTCATGATGTTTTTGTTGGCTAAATCCAATCGTCAATTTGCTGGATATGATTTGCTTCAGGCTGTGTTAGCTGCTGGATTGCGTTTTGGTGAGGGTAATTTGTTTCATCGACATCAATATGCTAATGGTCAAGGTCCTATTCTTTGTAGCTTGGCTGCAGCAACGGACGAGGGTGTATTTGATTTACAAAATATTGGCGCATTTACAGTAAGGGGTTTATGTTTGTACATGCACCCATCTGGTAATTCAGGTATTGATGCTGAACGTTTTGATATCATGCTAGATACCGCGAAAACTCTAAGTGAAGATTTAGACGCTTACCTGTTAGATGATCGTCGTAAGCCTTTATCTGACACAAGCATTCAGCGTTATCATCAACGATTACAATTAATTGAAGAGGCAGTGAGTTAGCGTGGAACAAAACGGACTTATCTTGGACGATATTTTTAAAGGCCCGTACACTGGCGTTTCAATTGACACACGAACCATTAAACCTGGTGAGTTTTTTGTGGCAATTCCTGGTGAGCGATTTGATGGGCATGATTACGCCCATGCTGCCGAGGAGGCAGGTGCTGCCGCAATTTTGACCGAAAAATTGATTGATGGCTTGTCAATTCCACAATTTGTTGTTCCCGATACCATCAAGGCTTTAGGTGAATTCGCAATTAGACATCGGCAAAAGTTATCTTGTGCCGTCATCGCTTTGACGGGTAGCAATGGTAAGACAACCGTCAAAGAAATGATTGCTCAAATTTTACCGCCTCCTGCTTTTGCCACGCCTGGAAATTTGAATAACCACATTGGCGTTCCTTTGAGTGTCTTACAACTACGACCTGAGCATCGTTATGCGGTTTTAGAGTTAGGGGCCAGTCATCTAGGTGAAGTGGCTTATACAGTAAATATTGCCAGGCCCGATGTAACGCTCATCAATAACATTGCACCTGCTCATATTGAAGGATTTGGTAGTATTGACGGTGTTGCTCGTGCGAAAGGAGAAATTCATCAAGGACTCAGACCAAATGGGACAGCTGTGGTCAATGAGGGGGATGATTATGCTCATTTTTGGGATGATGGTTTGTCTGATTGCAAAGTTTTACGTTTTTCGATTGATCAAAAAACGCCAATTCGTGCGGAGGAAGTGATTTTTAACGAGCAAGGTTTTGCAAGTTTTACTTTAGTGACGCCATTCGGACAGGAAACCGTCGTGCTTAAAGTACCAGGTCGTCACAATGTGAGTAATGCCTTGGCCGCCGCTTCCTGTTGCGTCGCACTAGGCTTAAGCTTAGATGTGATCACTCATGGACTAAAACAATTTTCTGGTGTGAAGGGACGATTGAATTTTCATCAAGGTATGAATCAATCCGTTATCATAGATGATACTTATAATGCAAATTTACGCTCGGTGTTGACCGCGTTAGATGTTTTATCCAAACGTACAGGTATTCGTATACTTGTTTTAGGTGATATGGGCGAACTTGGTGCATGGACTCAGCAACATCATCGAGAAATAGGAGAGAGAGCCCGTCAATGCGGTATCGATAAGCTTCTGACTTGTGGCCAGCATAGTGTGCATTCTTCTCAAGCTTTTGGTGAAAAAGGTCGGCATTATCAAGAAAAATCACAATTGCTTCAAGATTTGAAATCGTATTTATCACCTGAAACAACCGTGCTTGTAAAAGGTTCCCGCTCGTCAGCGATGGAAAAAATTGTCAATGAATTAATAGGATAAATATGCTCTATTGGATCACACAACTTATGCAAACCCAATATCATGGGTTTCGTGTCTTTCAGTATTTGACATTTCGGTCAATATTAGCAGCCTTAACTGCATTAATCGTAGGATTAATGTGCGGTCCACTCACCATTAACTGGTTGCGTAAACTTCAGATCGGTCAAATGGTTCGAGACGACGGTCCACAAAGCCATTTATCCAAAGCAGGTACGCCAACAATGGGAGGCGTTCTTATTTTGTTGGCAGTACTCATCAGTACCTTGCTTTGGGGGGATTTACGTCAACCGAGTTTATGGGTTGCTCTTTTTGTTACCATGTCTTATGGTGCAATTGGCTGGGTAGATGATTATCGGAAATTGGTATTAAAAAATAGCAAAGGTCTTCCTGGTCGTTGGAAAATGTTTTGGCAATCGGTTGTTGCCATTCTGGCAATTATCTACTTGTCGTTCAGCCCAACTGTATCACTACAGCAAGAATTAACCATACCGTTTTTAAAATCCACGTTTATTCACATGGGCTATTTGTTCCCATTGCTAGCCTACTGTGTGATCGTTGGCAGCAGCAATGCTGTGAATTTAACCGATGGACTAGATGGTTTAGCCATTATGCCTATTTCAATGGTCGCTGGTGCCTTGGGTATCTTTGTTTATGCAGCAAGCAATGTCGTGTATGCCCGTTATCTCTCCATTCCCTATGTCCCTGACATTGGTGAGCTCACCATTTTTTGCTCTGCTATGGTCGGCGCTGGACTAGGATTTTTATGGTACAACGCTTATCCTGCACAGATTTTTATGGGCGATGTTGGTTCCCTGTCTTTGGGTGGCGCTTTGGGTGTGATCGCTGTATTGGTTCGTCAAGAGCTGGTTTTATTGATTATGGGTGGTTTATTCGTCATTGAAACAGTTTCTGTGATTTTGCAGGTCAGTTATTTTAAATATACGCATGGGAAGCGGTTATTTCGTATGGCGCCATTGCATCACCATTTTGAACTGAAAGGTTGGTCAGAGCCCAAAATTATTGTGCGTTTTTGGATTATTACGGTGGTATTAGTCCTCTGCGGCCTAGCAACCTTGAAGTTGAGATAGTAAAAATAGCTAGCTAGATTGCACTCCGGCTAGTCCGTGATGATGTTTTTGGGGGTGTTAAAAGCATGTTAGGAGCAGATATGAATCAAGCACCTTATCTTATAGCTGGTTTGGGAAAAACCGGACATTCTATCGCGCGTTATTTAGCACGACGCCATCATTCTTTTATGGTCTTTGATACCCGTGTGCAACCACAAGGATTAACTGAGTTTTTACATGAGTTTCCGGAAACAGAAATTTTTTTAGGAGAGATCCCGGAAAACTTTTATAGAAAATTTCAAGCTGTGATAACCAGTCCTGGTGTGCCTTTAGACCATCCTGTACTTCAAAAGTTTGCCAATTTATCAGTCCCAATATTTGGTGATATCGAGTGTTTGGCTCGTGAAGTTACTGCACCTATAATTGCTATCACAGGAACGAACGGCAAATCTACCGTGACTTCATTGGTGGGTGAAATGGCAAAAGCAGCCGGATTTACCGCGGCGGTCGCCGGCAATATTGGAGACCCAGTTTTAGATGTCTTGGATAGTCGTCACAATTATAATTTATGGGTTCTTGAGCTATCTAGCTTTCAACTAGAGTTGACTTCATCGCTATCACCCGTTGCCGCAACGATTTTAAATATCACACCAGATCATCTGGATAGGCACCATACGATAGAAGCTTATATTGCGGCGAAGCAAAGAATCTACCATCAAACGAAATATGCCTTATTTAATCGTGAAGATATAACCACTAGTCCCAAAGACTTAATATCTGACTCGTGTAGCTATGGTCTCGATGAACCAGCCCCAGGTCAATGGGGGATTCGCATGCAGGATGAAGTACCTTATCTTGCATATGGAGAGCATCGTTTTTTAGCTGTTGATTTAATGTGTATTCAAGGCAAGCATAATTGGGCCAACGCTTTAGCTGCTTGTGCGTTAGCTCATTCTGTTGGTATTTCATTTGATGTCATGCAAGATGTGTTGCAACGATTCTCAGGCTTATCACATCGTACTGAATCGGTTAGAAGGTTGAATGATGTGACTTGGATTGATGATTCAAAAGGGACAAATGTCGGGGCGACCATTTCTGCAATTATGGGATTAGGTGGTGCTCTTTCTGGCAAAATAGTTCTGATTGCTGGTGGGCAGGGAAAGGGTGCTGATTTTAAAGAGCTACGTGAGTCCATTCAGCGATATGTGCGTTCAGTGATTTTAATCGGTGAGGATGCGGATAAAATAGAATCGGCACTTCATGATGTGGTCGCTCTTTCCCGAACAGAATCCCTTGAGCAAGCGGTATATCTTGCAAAAGACCAAGCAAAGCCTGGAGATGTTGTTTTACTCTCACCTGCTTGTGCAAGTCTTGATATGTTCCGAGATTATAATCATCGTGGTGAGGTTTTTGCTGCGGCGGTGAAGTCATTGTGAATATCATAAAGCGCCAGAAAAATGTATCACCTTCTTTGTATGATAAGTGGCTACTTGCTGCGGTAACAGGGTTGCTGATCGTCGGTTTGATGATGGTTGCGTCGAGCTCTGTGATGGTTTCTACCAAATACTATCATCAACCTTTTCATTTTCTAGTCAGGCAAGCAGCTTACATGTTTGTGGGTTTTATGATTGCGATTGTAATCATGCGCGTGGACACTCGTTTTTGGGAAAAGTACAGTGTTCGGTTACTGCTCATTTGTTTTGCTTTTTTAATTTTGGTGCTTATCCCGGGAATTGGACGAGTTGTGAATGGAAGTCGCCGCTGGTTGGCTTTTGGCCCTATTGGTATACAAGTGTCTGAGTTTGCAAAATTAACAATGGTTATATACTTGTCAGGTTATTTAGTTAGACAAAAAGAGCAAGTTAATCAAACAATTATGGGGTTTATCAATCCCATGCTTGTACTGGGTCTTGTGGGTGTTTTACTACTGCTTGAGCCTGATTTTGGTGCAACGGTTGTCATTTCAGGAACCGTCATGGCGATGCTGTTTTTAGTTGGCGTAAAACTGCGTTACTATTTGGGTTTGATGATCATGGTTGCTTGTTGCCTAGCTTTCTTGGCCGTTTCATCACCATATCGGATGGCTCGATTGACAGCGTTTTTAAATCCATGGGCTGACCAATTTAACAGTGGATACCAACTAACACAATCACTCATTGCTTTTGGCCGGGGCGGATGGTCTGGCGTGGGATTGGGTGATAGTGTTCAAAAAATGTTTTACTTGCCTGAGTCCCATACTGATTTTTTGTTTGCTGTATTGGCAGAAGAGCTTGGTTTCATCGGAATTCTGCTGGTGTTGACATTATATAGTATACTCATCGTTAGAGGTTTCATGATAGGTTATGCGGCCTACGTCGAAGAACGTCAATTTGCAGCGTTTACAGCATATGGACTAACGTTCTGGTTGGGGTTGCAGGCGGCGATTAATATGGGTGTTAATACTGGATTATTGCCTACAAAGGGACTAACTTTACCATTATTGAGTTATGGGGGCGCAAGTTTGGTGATTAATTGTATTGTTATTGCACTACTACTGCGAATTGATCATGAAAATCGTTGGCAGGCCTTAGGCCTAAGAAGCGAGAGAAGCTTATGAACACATCAACACAACATCTTAAAGAGCATTTTCACTCCCCTAAAATGGGTCGAGTCAAGCACATCCATTTTGTGGGTATTGGTGGCGTAGGCATGTGCGGCATTGCTGAAGTTCTATTAAATGAAGGTTATCATATTTCTGGTTCAGATTTGTCGGAGAATCGCGTGGTCGAGCGATTGCGTTCAATCGGAATTGATGTGCATATCGGACATCGAGGCGAAAATATTCAAAGTGCTGATGTGGTTGTTCGCTCAACAGCGGTGCATGATGATAATCCAGAGGTCATCGCAGCAAAGGCTCAAATGATTCCTGTTATTCCTCGTGCTGTCATGTTGGCTGAGTTAATGCGATTTAGACATGGTATTGCCGTAGCTGGAACCCATGGTAAAACAACCACTACCAGTTTGGTGACAAGTTTGTTAGCAGAGGGTGGTTTAGATCCAAGTTTTGTGATTGGTGGCAAATTAAATAGCTGTGGTGTGAATGCGCAATTGGGCTCTTCAGCCTATTTTGTTGCTGAAGCGGATGAAAGCGACGCTTCTTTTTTGTACTTAAAACCGATGATGGCGATTGTTACCAACATTGATGAAGATCACATGGCAACATATCAAGACGATTTTAACAAATTAAGAAAAACATTTATTGAGTTTTTACATCATTTACCTTTCTATGGTTTAGCTGTTGTATGTATCGAGGATCATGAAGTACGCCGTATTTTACCGTCTATCCAACGACCAACCTTGACCTATGGTTTTCGTGTAGGAGCACACTACCGTGCGACAAATTGGTCTCAACAAGGTTTAATCAGTGCCTTTACGGTAGAGCGTCCGGCACCACATCAACCCTTGTTCATTCAGTTCAAATGGCCAGGAAAACACAATGTCTTGAATGCATTAGCGGCTATTGCGATTGCCACGGAGCTTGGTGTGAGTGATGAAGCGATTGCTTCTGGATTAGCCAAGTTTGAGGGTGTCGGTAGACGCTTTCAAATGTTAGGTGAACGCGAATTTATGGGAAAAAAAGCTTTGATTGTAGATGACTACGGTCACCATCCAAGTGAAATTAAGGCTACCATCGAAGCATTTCGAGCCGTTTGGCCTGATAAGCGGTTAGTACACGTTTTTCAGCCACATCGTTATACCCGTACGCGTGATTTATTCACTGACTTCGTTGATGTGCTAAAGCTTAGCGATCATCTTTTATTACTAGATGTTTATAGTGCTGGTGAATCTGCTATTCCTGGAATTAACAGTGAGACTCTCTTACACGAAATTCAACTCACTTCTCACCAGGCAACATTGGTTCAAGAGAAAAATATAGAGGATATGCTTGATAAGCTCGTTTTAGACGGTGACGTGATTTTAATGCAGGGTGCTGGTAGCATTAGTCAATTGGCCAACAATTTGATGCAAAACAATAGAACAGTTAAAGCATAGAGTTATATATTAACCCACTAACTCTAGTTTAAGCCAAGCTTAACATAGGATATTTTATGAATCATCAATCACTCAGAGGTCAATTGCTAGAAAATGAGCGTTTATCTGAATATAACACTTGGCGTGTTGGTGGTTATGCAAAACGCATGTATAAGCCTGCTGATGCGGAAGATTTAAGATCTTTTTTGCAGCAATTACCAGCTGATGAGCCGCTTCTATGGTTAGGTTTAGGCAGTAATTCATTGATTAAAGACACTGGATTTTCCGGAACTGTTATTCTCACACAAGGTTGCTTGAATGGGATTAACTTACTCAATGAGACCGATATCATGGTTGAAGCGGGCGTATCATGCGCGAAAATGGCAAGATTTTGCGCGAGAAACAACCTGGCTGGTGGCGAGTTTTGGGCCGGCATACCTGGCACAATGGGTGGCGCTTTAAGAATGAATGCTGGTTGTTTTCACGGAGAAACATGGCAATCAGTAGTCGAAGTGCAAACAATCGATCGCTTTGGTGAAATTCGCCGACGAAGTCCGGAATCATTTGAAATTGCATACCGACATGTTGTCGGTCTTGCACCGAATGAATGGTTCCTGAATGCAACATGTCGTTTCATGCCAGGTGAAAAAGAAAAATCGCTTGATATGATACACGAACTATTAGCTCGCCGTGCTTCAACACAGCCAACCAACCAATACAATTGTGGCTCTGTGTTTAGAAATCCACCTAATGGTTATGCGGCACAACTGATTGAGTCTTGTCAATTGAAGGGTAAACAAATCGGCGGTGCAATGGTTTCTGAAAAACATGCTAATTTTATTATTAATCACGAAGGCGCTGCATCAGCAAATGATATTCAAACATTGATTCAATTTGTGCAACAAACCGTTTATGATAAAACCAATACTGCTTTAATTCGTGAAGTGCATGTTCTTGGAGATGTATAATGTCTGATTTGCTAAATATTGTGGTACTTTATGGTGGAAAATCTGGAGAGCATGAAATTTCATTAAGATCAGCAGCCAGTGTCATTGCTCAATTAGATCCAAATCGATATCACGTAATTCCCATCGGAATGGACAAAAATGGACGATTTTATCTGAATGACTACGAGACTTTACGCCAATACTCCAGCGCACTACCTGTAAAGACTGCTGAAGCGAAAGAACTACCCGGATTAGTAAATCAAGGGCGATTAGCTGTAGATGCTGATGTCGTTTTTCCTGTTGCTCACGGGCCATTGTACGAAGATGGTTGCTTACAAGGCTTATTAAAATTGACGGGTGTTGCTGTGGTTGGCTGTGATGTTTTATCGTCAGCCCTGGGAATGGATAAAGATATGGCAAGACGCGTGGTGAGTTTATCAGGAGTTTGTTCAGCAAAATATCATATGGTCTCTTGGCATGACTCCACAGAAAGTGTCGCTAAAAAATGCGAGCAAGCTGCAGCTGAATTGGGTTGGCCCTTATTTGTTAAGCCAAATTCGATGGGCTCAAGTGTCGGTATTCATAAAGTAAATACACTCGCTGAATTGCGAGAAGCGGTGATGGATGCCAGACGTTATGATGACACAGTATTGATTGAAGAAGCTTTGGTTGGTCGTGAAATTGAATTGGCTGTATTAGAGAATAGGGTTCCATGTAAACCACCAAGAGTCAGTATTGCTGGTGAAATTGTTGTCAACCATACAGATGGCTTTTACTCGTATTCAGCAAAATATTTAGAAAGTGATCAAACCGATCTGATTATTCCAACGCAACTAAGCGAAGATTTATTGAGAAAATTACAAACCAGTGCATCAGATATATTTACGCAGCTGAAATGCAAAGGACTTTCGCGGGTAGATTTTTTTGTGAATGATAAAACAGGGGATATTTATTTCAATGAAATCAATACATTACCTGGTTTTACATCCATTAGTATGTATCCGAAGCTGTGGCAGGCCAGTGGCTTAAGCTATCAAGAGTTACTCAATGAATTGATCGAGCTGGCATTGGTTCACCAACGCTGTAGAGAGCAATTGGTCACACATTACAACTAGAGATATTCTAATGGAAGAGCCTGCTCGGGGATTTCGTTTAACAGGGTTCTTAATGTTATTGATCGCTTGCGCGCTTTTATTGATTGCGCGCTTGGTGTATTTGTATCTGGCTGACTCACAAAACTTTCCTCTCAGTACCATCAAAATTGCGGCAACTTATCAACATGTTACTCGTCAACAGTTAGAATCTGTTTTATCAAAATATAGCCAAGATAGTTTTATTTCTTTACCAATGCAGCAATTAAAACATGATCTAAAAGCACTAGATTGGGTTGATAAAGTGAAATTAGAACGACAGTGGCCAGATACATTAAAAATCACACTCACTGAAAAAAAACCGATTGCAATTTGGAATGATGCTTTACTGACAGAAGATGGACGGATCTTTCATGTCGAGTGGGCTGATTTAAATAAAAAATCTTTGGAAGATGTACTGCCTCGATTAAGTGGACCCAATGAACAGCAACTGGATGTCTTACATAATTATCAAAAATTGAGTAAGCTATTATCATCTTATGGACTACATGCGGTATCATTAGCATTACGAGATAACCAAGCCTGGGAGCTTGGTTTAGCCAATGGCGCCTTGTTGCGTCTAGGTAAATCAGATATTGAAAAGCGGGTATTGCGTTTTTGTAGAGCATATATGGCGGTATTCGCAGATAAACCAGAGCAATTGTCTAGCGTCGATTTACGATATACGCATGGCATGGCAGTGCAATGGAAGGAATCGACCAACAAATAGTGGGATGATGATGGCAAAAAAATCAGAAAGAAATATTATCACAGGGTTAGATATTGGAACATCCAAAGTGGTCGCGTTAGTCGGTGAAGTGTCTCCCGATGGTTCCATCCAATTGATAGGAATGGGTCGGCATCCTTCGCGTGGCTTGAAACGTGGTGTTGTGGTTGACATTGAAGCAACCGTTAATTCGATTCAGCGAGCTGTTCAAGAAGCTGAATTGATGGCAAATTGTGAAGTGCGTTCTGTATATACTGGTATTGCGGGCAATCATATTAGAAGCTTAAATTCGCACGGTATTGTTGCGATTCGTGATAATGAAGTGTCTCAGGCTGACGTAGAGCGTGTGATCGATGCTGCAAAAGCGGTTGCTATCCCTGCTGATCAAAAAATTCTGCACATTTTACCACAAGAATTTATGATCGATAACCAAGGAAGCATTCGTGAGCCAATCGGTATGGCAGGAGTTCGCTTAGAGGCACGGGTTCATATTGTAACCGGTTCTGTTAGTGCGGCACAAAATATTGCAAAGTGTGTTCGCCGTTGTGGTTTAGATGTAAACGATATTATCCTAGAACAACTAGCTTCAAGCCACGCTATCTTGACAGATGATGAAAAAGAGCTGGGTGTTTGCTTGGTTGATATTGGCGGGGGTACGGCTGATATCGCTGTCTTTTATGAAGGCGCTATTCAATTTACAGCTGTGATTCCTATTGCTGGGGATCAAGTCACCAACGATATCGCCATGGCTTTGCGCACGCCGAGCAAGTCCGCCGAAGTTATTAAAATTAATCATGGTTGTGCATTACCTGAGCTTATTAATGAAGAACAAATGATAGATGTTTCGAGTGTAAGCGAACGAACAGGTCGAAAAATTTCTACACGTGCTTTAGCTGACGTTATATCTGCTCGTTATGAAGAGTTGTTTACGTTGGTGCGTAACGAAATACGCCGAAGTGGATTTGAGGATCTGATTGCAGCAGGTGTGGTGATGACAGGTGGTGCGTCAAATGTAAAAGGTGCAATAGAGTTGGCTGAAGTATGCTTTGAAATGCCAGTTCGACATGGTGCCCCACAACAGATGAACGGTCTAGCTGATATGATCGAAAATCCTGCACTAGCAACCAGTGTTGGCTTGTTGATGCACGGGTTTAAGCAACAATATGAAGGTGCAGGTTATCAAGTTCCAGCACTTAATGACGCCAGTGGTGTTTGGTTACGCATGAAAAAATGGTTTAATGGTAATTTTTGATGTATAAAAATGTGTCGGAAGACAGAAGAATAAGATAGAATGACAAAACGAGGAAATAAAAATAGTCATGAAAGAAGTTTTTTGGGAGATGATGCAATGTCTGAATTACTAGGAAGCCAGCTTGAAAATGCTGTGATTAAAGTGATTGGCGTAGGTGGTGGCGGCGGAAACGCTTTGGAGCACATGGTACATGAAAGTATCGACGGTGTGGAGTTTATCTGTGCGAATACCGATGCGCAAGCTTTAAAAAACTCACGTGCGGACCTGTTAATTCAGTTGGGTGATCAGCTAACGAAAGGCCTTGGTGCCGGTGCAAATCCTCAAGTTGGGCGCGAAGCAGCTGAAGAAGATAGAGAGCACATCAAACAAGTGTTGCAAGGTGCTGACATGATCTTTATCACGGCTGGAATGGGTGGTGGTACTGGAACTGGTGCCGCGCCTGTATTTGCTCGCATAGCAAAAGAGCTTGGTATTCTCACTGTTGCTGTGGTAACCAAACCTTTTTCATTTGAAGGCAAGCAGCGTGCATTGGCTGCCGAAGAGGGTATTCGTCAGTTGGCCGAACATGTGGACTCTTTAATTACCATTCCTAATAATAAACTGTTAAGTGTTTTGGGTAAGAACATTTCTCTGTTGAATGCATTTAAGGCTGCTAATAATGTTTTATTGGGTGCTGTAAAGGGCATCGCAGATCTCATCACTCGTCCAGGCTTAATTAACGTTGACTTTGCTGACGTACGTACAGTCATGTCTGAAATGGGTATGGCAATGATGGGTACAGGCAGTGCAATGGGCGAGCAAAGAGCCCGTAAAGCAGCAGAAACAGCTATCGCATCTCCATTATTAGAAGATGTTAATTTCTCGGGTGCGCGAGGTATTTTAGTCAATATCACCGCCGGCCTAGATATGTCTATTGGTGAATTTGAGGAAGTTGGCGACGTCGTCAAAGAGTTTATTTCTGATGATGCCACGGTTGTTGTCGGGACGGTCATTGATCCTGATATGACAGATGAATTGCGTGTTACGGTTATTGTCACAGGTCTTGGTGATAAAAGACAAACGATGTCAGCAAAACCAGTCGCTGCAGCTGCGCGACCTAAAGTGCTTGAAACAAGACGCGGTGATGGCTCGTTGGATTATCAACAGTTAGACAGGCCCGCTGTTTTAAGAAGACAAACCCCTGTTGGCGAGCAACATGCAATTAAACCCGCGCCTCAGCCAGCTCCAGAAGTAGATTATCTAGATATTCCCGCTTTCTTACGCAAGCAAGAAGAGGATGTTGTTTAGTCGCTTTGTTATATTTTCTTAGTGCTCATCAACAATTTCGATCTTTAAATACATTTTCCGCATGACAGCCAAGCTTTCATGCGGAAAGTTAGCCGCAACAATAATCATTTACATGATATCAATTCTCTTGATACAGCATGAAAGCCGTGATGCTTAGCAGTAGTGCACACAACCCTAAACTTCGGGTACAATGGGAAACCCTCTCCAAGCATTTGTACGGACTATGCCTAAACGAACAGATATCCAATCTATATTAATCTTAGGAGCTGGCCCCATTGTGATTGGTCAGGCGTGCGAATTTGATTATTCAGGTACACAAGCTGTACGTGCACTCAAAAAAGAAGGATATCGAATTATTTTGGTAAACTCTAACCCTGCTACCATTATGACGGATCCTGAAATTGCTGACGCAACTTATATTGAGCCTGTTTTATGGCCTGAAGTTGCGGCAATTATTGAAAAAGAAAAGCCTGATGCGTTATT
>VFQP010003336.1_pt1 | contig 16401 bp, 13 predicted proteins | sample 3512351 | NCBI WGS metagenome assembly VFQP01 (sample SAMN10412372, study PRJNA504923) | tailings metagenome | isolation source: Relicate 1 Philex TSF1 revegetated site | place: Philippines: Tuba, Benguet | collected 2017-08-29
CAGGAAATTGAATCTTTGTATAGAAATTAAGAGGGAAGGCTATCGTTTCAGCGATAGTCTTCCCTCTTAATTTCTTCGCGGACAACGGACAACGGACAACGGACAACGGACAACGGACAACGGACAACGGACAACGAGTCCTATCTTTGCCCCATGAACACATTTGCCGAAGGCCGTGTCCTTCTGATCAATAAGCCTTTACGATGGACATCTTTTGATGCAGTGAGAAAGATCAGGAACCTGATCAGGATCAAGAAGGTGGGACATGCCGGAACATTGGATCCGCTGGCTACCGGTTTGCTGATCGTTTGTACGGGAAAGTTTACGAAGAAGATCAATGAGTACATGGCGAAGGAAAAGGAGTATACCGGTTCTTTTACGCTGGGAGCAACTACTCCGACGTATGATCTCGAGAGTGAGCCGGAGAATTTTAAATCATTGGATGGAATAGACGAGGAGGCGATCAAAGCGGCGACGGCAGCTTTTACAGGAGAGATCATGCAGGTGCCCCCGGCACATTCGGCGATCAAGATAGATGGGAAAAGGGTGTATGAGCTGGCCAGAAAAGGAGTGGAGGTGAAGATCGATCCGAGGAAGGTGACCATTTATGAGTTTGAGATCACCTCGGTTGAATTGCCTGTTGTGCAGTTTCGTGTAGTATGTTCAACCGGTACATATATAAGAAGCCTGGCAAATGATTTTGGTGCAGCATTGGGTTGCGGCGGTTATATGAGCAGTCTTTGCAGAACACGTATCGGTGAATTTACACTGGAAAATGCTATCACACCAGCAGAGCTTGAGGACGAGATCAGGGCTGCTGAAGCATCTGATCAGAATATAAACGGATAGTTGATGCCCAGCTGGAACTGATCCCCGCGTGAGAATTTATAGCCAAACCATTTGTTCTGAACAGCAGCATCTGCGGGAGCCGGGCTTGGATCCTTTACCTTATAGGCGTAATCAAGCCTGATCACAAGAAAACTGAAGTCTATCCGAAGGCCTGCTCCCGAGCCCACAGCCAGATCGGTCCAGAGCCTGTTGAGTTTAAATACTTCTTCTGCAGGGCGGTCGGGTGCCGATTTCATATACCAGATATTGCCGATGTCGGTGAATACAGCTCCGTTGACTTTGATATTGAAAGGGGTGCCAAGCGGGAAGCGATATTCAACGTTCGCCTCAAGCTGGATATCGCCATACCGGTCCGGCGTACTTCCAACTCCCTGGAATGTTTTGACGCTCGAACCCGGCCCAAGCCTTCGCAAAGACCAGGCGCGCATGCTGTTTGGCCCGCCGGCAAAATATTGTTTGAAGAAAGGCAGATTATATCTCTTATCGGGATTTCTTGTGGAATTGAATTCATATCCTGCACCGGCAAAGACCCGGAAGGCAAGCGCTGTTTTCGGAAATCGCATCAGATAAGCGAACTCGGCATCCAGCTTCAGGAAGCGATAAAGTTGTTTATCCAGGAATGAGTTGCGGATCAATCCGGTTACCAATCCTGATTCTTCAATGTTGGCTCTGAATACACTCAGCCGGTTAGTCGTTCCACCGCTCATTGTAAAGCTTCCGATCACGGAAGAAATAAATCCATCAGTAAAGATATTTCGAAGTGAAGGGTTGTATTTTATCAGCGTATCAAGGCTATCTCTTCTGATCAGCGAAGAGTACTCGATATTAGGTAGTTTTAGCGAGATCAGCATTTTCCGTCGCTGGAATTCATAACCCCATGATCCGTTCAGCGTGGTAAGATTGTAAAGAAAACGCCGTTCGGTATTTGCCGCATTGAAATTGAGGACAGTGCTGAAATTATCCCGCAGATTTTCAGGGATAAAGCCAAAATTTGGTATTGCTCTTGGCATACGTATACTATGGCTGAAGGCGATCTGCTGGGTCTGAATGAACTGCCCGAGGCTGCTGGCGTTGCCGAGCTCGATACCATATCGAAGATTGCTGTTGGCGACGTTTGCGGCTTTTGCAAAGTTTCTGTTCTGAAGCCCCACGTTAAATCCCAGCCCGAATATATTTCCGGAAAATGCATTCTGATTAATACTTCCCTCAACGTTTGTATTAAAAGAATACTTTTTCGCGGCGGTAAGCCTGATGACGAAATCTATCGTGTCTGTCCCTTTTCTCGGTAACTGATCGATACTGACCATGCGCCATGTGCCCAGTGAGTTGAAGCGGTTGATGGTTCTTATATATCTTCTTAACCTGTAGATGCTATCGCTGGGAAGGTAGATATTGGTCGGAAATATTTTGGGCTTGAAGCGACCATGATGCTGTATTACACGGATCGGTTTCCCTCCCTGGCTTCCTTTTACTTCTGTGATCATAGGTTCTAGGCCGATGGTGTCCGGAGTAAAATCAGGATAGAGCGTGACATTCCCGATATAGTATTTTACAAGCTTGGTGCTGTCGACACTTTTTAAACGGATCTCAAGATTTGCGGTAGGATTATTTCTCCGCTGCTGAAGTTTTTGCAGTATTTCCAATTGTTCAAACGGATCTAATGTTGGCGTAAGAAGGGCTACGTCCAATGTATCCCAGATCCCCACCATTTCGTCGCGGCTGAAACGGAAATAACCCATGTTCCGGTATAATTCTGTGAGCCGGTCAAACTCCGCAGAGATGGGACCTTTCGCGAACGGGTCTCCTTTTTTTATGATAGATTGATTACGCGTGCTGTCTGTGAGATATTGCAGATCGGTGTGACGCATGTTATAGCTGATGGAATCAAGCCGGACCGGTTTGCCGGGGCGTACGTAAAAGTCGATCGTTGTTCTCTGCTGATCTTCCTTTACCTGTGTGATCTTATGTTTATAATAGATCGAATCGTTGAAGAAGCCGAGAGAGTTTAGCAGAGCCCGCATAAATATGATCGAGTTATCTGCATTAATGCTGTCATAGACTGGAGGGTGTGGGAGAGTGGTCCAGAGCAGTTTATCCAGCCGTCTTGCCTGAATACTGTCATCCAGCTGGTCTTCCAGCCCGGCGATCAGGCTCTGTTTTTCAGCCTTTGAAAAATTGCCTATTAGGTTGATATTTGTTTTATAAACAAAAGGTTTGTTGGGCTGATATTTTTTTACGACCGTACAGGAAGCAAAAAATGCTAAGAAGCATCCGGCAAGAATTACTTTTACAAGGTTGATATGAGTGGTTGGCTTACCGGATAACATAATTAAAATCAAGCGAAAATGCTGGGTAAATCGAAGATCAAATATATTCAAAGTTTAGGCCAGAAAAAACACAGAGATGACGAACGGTTTTTCATAGCGGAAGGGCCGAAAATCGTATCAGAATTGCTGCAGGATAATCCCGATGGTATCAGTCAGGTTTATGCGCTGTCTTCATGGACAGAAGGCCGTCCCGAACATCTGTATTCTTCATTGATCACAGAGGTTTCCCCGGAGGAATTAGCGAGAATTTCACAATTGCATACCCCAAATCAGGTGCTGGCGGTGATGAAACAGTTTCCGGAAGAGCCTGTTCCTTCCCTGAAAGGAAGACTGGTTTTGGCGCTGGACACGATCCAGGATCCGGGTAACCTCGGTACGATCATCCGGATCGCCGACTGGTTTGGGATCTCCCATATCATTTGCAGTCGCGATTGCGCCGATCAGTATAATCCGAAGGTGGTGCAGTCAACCATGGGAAGTATTGGCCGGGTAAAGGTGCATTATACCGATCTGCCGGAATGGCTCGAAACGCAACGTGATGTTCGCGTATATGCCGCAGCGTTAGAGGGACAGGACATTTTGCAAATGAATAAGCTTACAGAAGGAGTGATCGTTATTGGGAATGAATCAAAGGGGATCAGCCAGGCTGTGATGGAAAAAGTAAATGTGCGTATTACCATTCCGCAAAAAGGAAAAGCCGAGTCGCTGAATGCGGCTGTTGCAACCGGCATTATTGTTTCGCATCTTGTACAGGCCTGATCAGCTAAAGCGGATGGCTTTAACAGGTTGGATTTTTCTTACCAGAATGGTAGGGATCATCAGCACAAGGAAACAGATCAGCAGGGTGCCGGCACAAACAGCTGCCACCTGCCACCATACGATACTTACGGCAGCTTCGCTCAGATAATAAGCATCTTCCTGGAGTTTTATAAAACCGGTTGCCTGCTGCAGGTACAGTATACCGAGTGCAAGCCCGGTGCCTATTGCGATACCAGCCAGCGTGATGAATAGCGAATGTCTGAGGAAGATCTGCTGGATGGTCCAGTTTGTAGCACCCAGCGCTTTCAGTATCCCGATCATGCGAACCCGTTCCAGAACGAGAATGATAAGGCAGGTGATCAGGTTGATCAATGCGACGATGATCATCAGTCCCAGAAGGACGTTCCTATTCTTATTCTGGATATACAGCCAGTCAAAAATATTGGGAGAAATATCCTGAACCGTGCGCGTATCCCAGGTCTGCGGGAAGAGTTCCATATTATAAAGCTCTTCTGCAGCGGCATCCATCGTCCGGTAGTCTTTCAGAAAGATCTCGTAGCCGCCAACTTCACTGCTTGTCCAGTCGTTAAGTCGCTGTAAAAGCTTCAGGTCTCCGATTGCAAATGTTTTATCATATTCTTCGATCCCTGTTTTAAATATGCCCGAGACTGTAAGCCGGTCAGGGCGGTAAGTTCCGTCTGGCCGGATGAAGTAGATCAGCACACGGTCGTTTATGGAAAGTTGTAGCTGCTTTGCAGTGTAAGCGGAGATCATGATCTCGCGGCTATAGGTGCTGTCATTAAATTGTATAGCGCGGCCTTCACGGATAAAAGAAGCAAAGTGATTAAAATCGTAACTGCTGTCGACTCCTTTCAATAGTACGCCTTCAATTTCCTCTTTCGTTTTCAGCGTTGCATATTTCGTTGCAAAAGGATGAATACTTTCGATGCCCGGCTGTTTCCGGATGGCGTCAGCGAGTGAATCATTTTTTTCTATAGGTATTTCTTCAGCTATCAGGGCTTTGAACGGCTGTTTTTCCTGGATGCGGAGATGCCCCCAGAAGCTGAAAACTTTTTGGCTCACCTGCTCCTGGAATCCATTGACAAATGCTAGCGTAATGATCATCACGGCTACGCTGATGATGGTAGCCGCAATGGACAGCCTGATAATGAACCTCGAAAAGGAACGCTGGTGGTTAAATGCGATACGGTTTGCTATAAAGCCTGCAACCTTCAAATTGTTTTGTTTGTCTTAGTGCCGTGAATATTCGGAATTTGCCGTTAAAGCGATAAAACAAAAATAAGCCGAAAAACAGTTTATGGCCTGTTTTACAGGAATTTTACCGGATTTAGGGAATATCTTTAGGGCGAGCGCCGGACAAGGTGAAACTGGAATTGCTTTTAAAATAATCCTGCGGTTGCGGATCGACAGCATTGTTCCTGTTTGAATTGCGGTACGGTATCGTCTAACCGGTGTAAAAACATATCCATGCAAAGAATCCTCACCCCGATATTGTTGCTGCTGTTCGTTTCGGCCAGCGCACAAATGCCTGATAAGATATATAAGCCTTCCATTCATTCAGTTAAGCTGTTCAAGTTTGGCGATCAGTTAAGCTATCCCATCATAAATCTTAATAGTGCAGATCAGATGGAGTTGCATTTTGATGACCTGGATGCTGATGTAAAAAGCCTGTATTATACCTTTCAGCTTTGCAATGCCGACTGGACCCCGGCACAGCTTCAGCCATTTGATTATATCAAAGGATTTCAGTCCACCCGTATAACAACTTATCGTAATTCTTCCATTTCGTTGAATCGGTACACGCATTATCAGGCAACCATTCCTGACAGAAGTTCCGTGCCAACAAGGTCTGGAAATTATTTGCTCAAGGTATTTAGAAATAATGATACGGCTGACCTGTTTCTGACCAAACGATTCATGGTGGTAGATAATCGTGTTTCGATCGCGGCGCAGATAAAACAGCCCTTCAATTCAGCCTATTTTCTTTCAGACCAGCGGGTGATGGTAACAGTAAGTACCGCTAATGCGCGGATCAATACTACTTCACCGCAAGATCTGAAAGTGGTGGTGTTACAAAATAATACGTGGCCGACAGCTGCGCTGCTGGAGAAACCTACGATATACCGGGGGAATTATTTCGAGTATAATGATGATGCATCGAGCTTTCAGGCGGGACGTGAATGGCGATGGATTGATCTTAGCAGCTTGCGTCTGATGACAGACCGGATGCAGCGTTTGAATGATGACAGCATAAAAAACCGCGCGGATGTGTACGTGAAACCCGATGCGGAAAGACGGCAGCAGGTGTATATCTATTATAAAGACATAAATGGGCAGTGGATAATGGACAATCGTGATGGGTATAATCCTTACTGGCAGAGTGATTACGCGTATGTTCATTTTACCTTCATTCCGCCAGACAGAAAGCCTTACCCGGGGAAAGATGTCTATGTTTTCGGAGAACTGACCAATTATCTTCCGGACGATAATTCTAAAATGGATTTCAATGAGACCTATGGGATCTATGAGAAAACATTGTATCTGAAACAGGGATATTACAATTACTCCTATATCGCCCTTGATGCCGGAAAACGGAATACAAATCGTTTCCCGCTTGACAATACGGAAGGCAATTTTAATAATACAGAGAATAATTACACGGTGCTGGTATATTTCAGACCGTTTGGCGGACGCGCAGATGAGTTGCTGGGTGTTGCTCAACTGAACACTTTCCTTGGGAGATAGAAGAGGGTAGCTGTCCCGCTGTTTGTAAGTCAGATAAAAGCATGGACCATTTTCCGCGACGGGCAATAGAAACCCTGCGCGGAAAATGGTCCATGCTTTTTGAAATGATATATTTTGTATCTCTTTCTTTTATTTCTTGTTGGTAGATTGATTTTATTATTATCCTGGTACTAACAGGATAATATTGCATCGCCTCTTTGAAAAGGTTTAAGTTAATGCATGCCCCTTTCGCGAGGCGATGACTTAATGTTTTATTTGCGATTAATCACAATACAAATTTCTTAACTGTGGGAATTAATGCAATCAGAAAAACACAGGATTTTCCAGAGAAAATAACGGCAAAGTAGCGTTGAAACGATCAAGATCTGATGGTGTATTGCGGAGGTAATGAATGCTTTCCTTCCTTCACAACTTCGGATCTCCCTTGAAAAAGTAAAAAACTCAGGAATATCAGTTAATTATTCTTCCGTTATGTTTTTATTTTAGTTGCGCCCCCGTATCTTTGCGGCCGGCAGGTCTTACACGACCAGCTCCTGCTGAAACTCCCCAGGGCCGGAAGGCAGCAAGGATAGGTGGTTGAGCGGTGCGATGTGAGTAGCCTGCCTTTTTTTTCTTTTAACCGGAAAATAATTACTCCGATCCTGTTGACCCCGTTTACTTTTTCAGTAATTTTCTGGTTTTCACATTTTAATCAACCCGCGAACAACTCCAGACTCCGGGATGTTAATAACGGGCACTGCAATCAACGATAACCATAAAACAATATACAAATGAAGTTTTTTATAGATACGGGCAATCTGGCTCAGATCAAAGAAGCTAACGAACTCGGCATTCTTGATGGCGTTACAACAAACCCTTCCCTGATGGCAAAAGAAGGCATTAAAGGTCAGGAAGCAGTATTTAATCATTATAAAACCCTCTGCGAAATGGTTGATGGTGATATCAGCGCTGAAGTGGTCTCTACTGATTTCGACGGCATCATCGAAGAAGGAAAAAAACTCGCAGCTATTCACCCAAACATCGTTGTGAAAGTTCCAATGATCAAAGAAGGTGTAAGAGCAATCAAATGGTTCACCGATAACGGGATCCGTACAAACTGTACGCTGATCTTTTCTGCTGGTCAGGCGATCCTGGCGGCAAAAGCGGGTGCAACTTATGTTTCTCCTTTTATCGGCCGTATCGATGATAGCAGTTGGGATGGTATTGAACTTATCGCACAGATCTCAAATATCTACTCCATCCAGGGCTTTAAAACAGAGATTCTTGCTGCATCAATCCGTAACGCCCTGCATATTGTAAAATGTGCTGAAGCTGGCGCCGATGTTTGTACCTGCCCACTGGATTCAATCCTCGGTTTGCTGAAGCATCCGCTGACTGATATCGGTCTTGCAAAATTCCTTGAGGATGCTAAGAAATTTGCATAATCCTCAATAATCTCATAAAAAAGGATCGCCCACCATTTGGTGGGCGATCCTTTTTTATATCCTCAATTCTTTCGTTTTCGCTGATTTGTATTCCGCAATATTTCATCTTTCGAAGGAAGTGCCGGGTCCGGCGCCTGTTTGATCCAGATCGTCGTTTCTTTCCAGACTGCCGGATTAGACTTTAAAACGGCTTTCACAGTAACTTTTTCTACACTGCATTCCGAAGGCAAAATCAATTCATTACCAGAAAATGTGTAGTTAGAGGAAGAAAAAACGATCTCTTTGTCACTCAGTGGCTGCCAACGGCCATTCGACAATTTTCCGTCAACATTTATATAATTGTGCGTTCCCTTTTTCAGACTGTCGGTATACAGATGGAAATAAATGCTGTCAACCGATTGAGCCTTAACCACAATCGTTGCCATTAAAATGAAAAGTGTAAGTAAAAATCTTGTCATGATCCTGCTTTATGGGTGAATGACGAGCTGAAAAAGGTAAAGGTACGGCAGGAGAGGGGGTTAACTAAATTTTAAGAGCTGCGGCCTCCGTTCAGTACGTTACCGGAACGGGATGGGGCACTTTATAGTAGCCAAAAAGGGAGAGAAGCTCTTTTAAAAGCTTTTCTCCCTTTTGGTAAGATCTCCTGACCCGGCTAATTAAAAGGCCTTTGTTTCAGGCGCTTTCTCATTATTCTTCGGAGGATTTTTTACATATTTCTCCAACCATGCAAACTGTTCGTTCAGCATATGAAGGATATTTTCTCTTCCTGCATATCCATGACTTTCATAAGGAAGACTAACAAACTTGACAGTGCCGCCGTGCCCTTTGATCGCATTGAACATACGTTCACTTTGAATAGGGAAGGTTCCGGTATTGTTATCTGCATCCCCATGGATCAACAGAATAGGTGTTTTTATCTTGTCAGCATAACTGAAGGGGCTCATTTGATTGTACAATTCGGGAGCCTGCCAGTAGGTGCGGTCTTCATTCTGAAAACCAAATGGAGTAAGTGTTCTGTTATAAGCACCGCTACGGGCAATGCCCGCTTTGAAAAGGTTTGTATGAGCTAACAGGTTTGCGGTCATGAACGCACCATAACTGTGACCGCCTACGGCCACACGGTTTCTGTCACCTACACCCATATCTGCCAGTTTATTGATCGCAGCTTCTGCATTATATTTTAACTGGTCAATAAAATTGTCATTTGGCTTCTTGTCTTTATCTGTCGCTACGATAGGCATTTCTGCATTATTCAGTACTGCATAACCTTGCGTGACATAGAACACTGGCGAGCCATAGTTAACCAATGTAAAACGGTGTTCGCTGCCACGGATCTGTGCTGCATCTGCTGCCGAATTGTATTCAGCCGGGTAAGCCCAAATAAGTACAGGCAATGGTCCATCTTTTTTCGGGTCATATCCTTTTGGTAAATAAAGATCGCCTGTCAGGTCAACGCCATCTGATCTTTTGTAGCGGATCTTTTCTTTCGTAACACCTTCCATTTGAGGATAAGGATTTTTGAAAGAAGTAAGCTGACGGTCAGCTACTCTTAGTTTCAGGTTTTTCAGCCAGTAGTTGGGCATTTCTTTTTCGCTCTCCTTTCTGGTGATCACACTGAGTTTATTAGGATCCAGTACACGAACTACTGTTTCGTAATAACCTTCCTGGCAATGCCAGAGAGTATCCGCTTTTTTTGTGTGTATATCGTAAGAAAGCAGGAAGGGAAGATCGCCTTTGGGAGAGCTTCCTGTCGGATTATTCAACAGGATCTTATTGCCGTTATCGATCGTAATCAGAACGTTTTTGCCAAAATTATTTGGTGCAGTTACAGGGAATCCCGGATTGCTGTAAGCATCGGTTGTATTACGGGTGATCAGTTTTTCGAGATCGCCGGTCACAGAATTGTAGCGATCCAGTTGCGTGACCTGTTTGCTGGTTAGGCCTTCTGTAACAAGCGCAAGGTTTTTATCGCCCCATGTTACACCGCGGAAACGCATTTTAGTTTTGAAGAGTTCTTTCGGCTCAGCAGTAAATGGTACAGCCTGTGAATAAACCGCATCTCTGTATTCAACCTGCTTTTTGATGAACCCGCTGTCGAGCGGCATACACCAGACAATAGTAGCCGGTTCGTCATCTTTCCAGTCAAACCCGCGCACAACATTCTGCACATTGTCGTTGCCGCTTGGAGCTGTTTCAGAAGATGGCAGATCAGCAAGTTTTTTGATCAGTTTTCCCTGCATATCTGTAACTGAAACGGTGGACGGGAATCCGTTTGCCGGTACGATATAGGAGAATGGTTTATTCAGTGTACGTGTCAGCAGGTATTTTTTATCAGGAGAAATCTGAATATTGCTGTAGATGGCAGGAGCTCCGATTTTAGTTTCAATACCGTTTACGTTTTTTACCAGTTGGCCTGTAGCAAAGAATTCGTACAACTGTTCGTCGTAAGGACTTTTGATCAGATCCTGGTATGTAGGACGCGGAGATGCTTTACCATAATTTTCCTGTGTAGTCGGCCCTTTTGGAGCAAGTGGTTTTGCAGGAGCTGCCGTTGGAGGTTTTACTGTGGTTCGGTAGAGCAGCGTATTATCATCATACCACTGGTAGCCACCACCGATCATATTCAATGCAGTCTTATTGATCTGTGTCGCTTTTTGTGTAGCTACATCGATTACATAAAGATCGACCCGGTTTGCGGTTGTATGAGTAAAGGCGATTTTCTTGTTATTAGGGCTCCAGCTAACGCTCCCGGCATAGAGCGGGGAAGGAAGTCCTGTAATTTTTAATTCTTTACCCGATGCGATATTCTTAAGATAAAGATTGTTGATATAGGTCTGACGGCTGGCAGAATAGTTTGCCGGATTGATACGCAGACCGGCGATCTTCAATTCGGGCCTGGCCAGTTCTTCCACAGATGGATAGCTGTTGCTTTCGGTGAAAAGCATCCATTCACCCTTATCGTCGATATTGACGTTGGGTGTGGGTTTTGCCAGTACCATATCGGCAATATCTTTTGGCGGAAGTTTGTACGCCACATCATCCTGCGAGAATGAATGACCAGCCACTAACAGAGCTGCGAGTAGCAACGGGAGTTTTCTTTTGTGCATAGCAGTATTGGTTAAATTAATTGGACGTTGTAAATATAGAGAACTTGCTCGGATGGGGAGAGATTTACAGGTTTTACGGGTTTTAGAGGTTCAATAGGTTTTAGAGGTTCAATAGGTTTAAGAGGTTCAATAGGTTTAAGAGGTTCAATAGGTTTTAGAGGTTCAATAGGTTTAAGAGGTCCAATAGGTTTAAGAGGTTTAAGAGGTTCGTTTGGGGTTACAATGCTTTAGATTTAATATCCGTTAAAGAGAGATTGCCGCCGTTAAAACTTCAAAACATACTGAACCTCTCAAACCTACAAAACCTCTTGAACTTCTTGAACCTCTTAAACCTATTGAACCTCTTAAACCTCTCAAACCTCTCAAACCTGACAAACCTCCAAGAAAACCTCTCCCCAATCTGGTTTTGAAACTTTTTTTGCTCAAATCAAATTGCTTCCACATATTTGCAACTACAATGATCAAACAACAGGCAAATATTCAGTGGTGGTGGCAGACAAACGCGCAGCGGGGTTTGTAATGTCATTGCTATGTTTATTTCAACATATTCAGCCCCGACACTGTTCGGGGCTTTTTTATTTATATGAAAAAAATTACGATCAATACTACTTGTAAGAGAATGCTGGCAGACGTATTTACGCCTGTCGGGATCTATCTGCGTTTGAGAGACCGCTTCCGGGATACGATCCTGCTTGAAAGCACAGACTTTCACGCAGCCGAAAACAGCTACTCATTCATCTGCATCAATGCGATTGCAGGTATTGAGATCAGCAATACGCAAAGCATTGAATTCAAATTACCAGGACAGACACCGGAAAAAGCATCTATCAGCAAAACAGAAGCTGTACCGGGAATACTGTGGGATTTCATGCAACGTTTCTCTATCGAGCCCGGCACACAGAAAGAAACAGCATTCGCGCAGGGATTGTATGGATATACAACATTTGATGCCGTTCAGTTTTTTGATACGATCCGTTTTGCTGATAAAAGCGCAACCGCATCCATTCCGTTGATGCGCTACCGCCTTTACCAGTATGTGATCGCTATCAATCATTTTAAAGATGAATTGTTCATCTGTGAAAACAAAGTAGCCGGAGTAGAAAGCGAATTGCCTTTGCTGGAATCACTGATCCGGAGTAAAGATGTTCCCGTATATCCATTCTCCACCACGGGTGATGAGTCTTCCAACATGGATGACGAGTCATACCGCCAAATGGTGAAAAAAGGGATCGCAAGCTGTCTCCGCGGAGATGTGTTCCAGATCGTGTTGAGCCGCCGGTTTAAACAATCCTTTACAGGCGATGAATTCAATGTGTACCGGGCATTGCGCAGCATCAATCCGTCTCCCTATCTTTTCTTTTTTGATTATGGGGACTATAAACTGATGGGGTCTTCACCTGAATCCCAACTGGTTATTAGTAATGGCAAAGCAGTTGTTCATCCGATCGCAGGAACATTCAAGCGAACCGGTGATGATATTCTCGATGAGCAGGCTGCGGCAAGATTGCTGCAGGATTCAAAAGAAAATGCAGAACATGTAATGCTGGTTGATCTGGCCAGAAACGATCTCAGCCGTCTTTGCGATAATGTTGCCGTAGCGCAGTACCGCCAGGTGCAATTCTTTTCGCATGTCATACATCTTGTAAGTGAAGTAACGGGCAATGTTCGGGAAAACAGTAATCCATTTGAACTTGTTGCAAAAACTTTTCCGGCAGGTACACTCAGCGGTGCGCCAAAGTTCAAAGCAATGGAGTTGATTGATCAATATGAACCGACACAGCGTGGCTATTATGGTGGAGCGATCGGCTTTATGGGCTTTAATGGAAGTTGTAATCACGCGATCATGATCCGTACATTCCTGAGCCGTGACAACACCCTGTTCTATCAGGCCGGTGCCGGTGTTGTCGCTGCATCACAACCTGAAAGCGAATTGCAGGAAGTAAACAATAAACTCGGTGCGCTGAAAAAAGCGATCAGCTTTGCCGAAGAGATCAATTGATGGCCGTATTGATAAACAGAATAACCCATTAGCGCAATTAGTGAAATTAGTGTAATATGAAAGTGCTTGTTTTTGATAACTACGATTCCTTTACTTATAACCTTGTTCATCTCGTTGAAAAAATATTGCATCAGCGTGTTGAGGTATACCGCAATGACCAGTTGCCGCTTGAAAAAGTGAAGGATTATGATAAGATCATTCTTTCTCCTGGCCCCGGTATACCTTCGGAAGCAGGGCTTCTCTTGCCATTGATCAAAGAATACGCAGCAACAAAATCGATGCTGGGCGTATGTCTCGGTCATCAGGCGATTGGTGAGTCATTTGGCGGAGTGCTGGAGAATCTTAGCACGGTTTATCATGGTGTGGCAACACCGGTAAAACAAACGACGATCAAGACGGATCTTTTTAAAGGATTGCCGGATGAGTTTGAAGTAGGGCGATATCACAGCTGGATCGTTTCAGAGAAAAGCTTGCCAAAGGAACTTGAGGTGACGGCGATTGATGCGAATGGAATGATCATGGCAATGCAGCACAAGACATATGATGTGAAAGGAGTGCAGTTTCACCCGGAAAGTGTGCTGACGCCGGTGGGGGAGAAGATCCTACGGAATTGGTTAAGTCAATAATAAGCAGCCTCTGAACGGGATATATTGGATTGTTTGGATTAACAGGATTGGGTCGTTTTTGTTAGAGTTCTGTCTATTATGTTTTGAAGGATTTTGATGTGATTGTTAGAATAAATGGCTGTCGATAAGTTTTGATAGGGGATTTGTTTGGAGGGTTTATGGGATTGTCTTAATTGCTGGAAAATACGATTATGACAAACTTTAAATACGGCGATATTACTGAAAAGATAATTGGGGCGGCAATCAGGGGTTCATGGAGAGTGGAGCAACGGATACCAGGAAGTGATCTATCAAAGGGCGTTGGCATTGGAGTTTAGTGAAATCGAGCTTCAATTCAACAGCGAATTTGAAATGCCGATATTTCATAGAGGAAAACATATCGGTACAGGACAAGTTGATTTTTTGTTTGCATATTAATAAGTGTTGAAATAAAAGCAGTGGCAAAACTATTACCAGAACATATTACACAGGCATTGAACTACCTCGAAGTATACAACATCGAAGTCGGACTTTTAATAAACTTCGGCTCCAACAGCCTCGAAGTTCATCGTTTTACCAACAAAAAGTACAAACCCATCCAAAGCCCAATCAATCCCATTTCCTAAAATGTGATAAACCAGAAGCAAAAAACAACTTTTAACTAAATAAAATATTCATCATACCATGTACTCGCATCCAACTAATCCCAATAATCCAATAAATCCCCGTCCATCGGTTGAGCTATGAGAAAAATCCTGACATACCTTTTCGAACACAAAACCCTTCCCCGTACTCTTGCCAAGGAAGCTCTTGTGAATATCGGAAAAGGCGTTTATAACGAACATGAAGTAACTGCGTTCATGACGGTCTATCTCATGCGCAGCATCACCATTGAAGAACTCCAGGGATTCAGAGATGCGTTGCTTGAACTTTGTGTTCCGGTTAAGCTCGACGGTGTTCAGACTGTAGATATCGTCGGTACTGGTGGCGACGGTAAGGATACATTCAATATCTCGACACTCAGCTGTTTTATAGTTGCCGGTGCCGGCCAGCCGGTTGCCAAACATGGTAATTACGGAGCTTCTTCCGTCAGCGGTGCATCAAACGTAATGGAACAGCTTGGGTATAAGTTCAAGCAGGATAATGTAAAGTTGCAAAACGAAGTAGAGCAGGCTGGTATATGTTTTTTACACGCGCCACTTTTTCATCCGGCATTAAAAACTGTTGGCCCGATCCGTCGTAATCTCGGTATGCGGACCTTCTTTAACATGCTTGGTCCAATGGTAAATCCAGCCGATCCGGCATACCAGCTTGTTGGAGTTTTCAGCCTTGAGATGGCTCGGGTTTACAACTATTTTCTCCAGCATAATGGCCGTCCTTTTACCATCATTCATAGTCTGGATGGTTATGATGAGATATCGCTGACCAATGATACAAAAGTGATCACGCAGCATGGCGAGAAGATCATGACGCCGGAACAATTAGGAAAGCGCATGGTCTCTGCTTCTGATCTGCATGGCGGTAAAACACCCGAAGAAGCAGCGAAGATCTTTGCTGCGATCATCAAAGGAGAAGGAAGCTGGGCTCAAAATGCAGTTGTACTGGCAAATGCTGCAATGGCTTTACATTGCACAGGAAAATACGGCAGCTATGAGGATGCCTATCATGCTGCTGTCGAAAGTCTCGAAAGCGGCAACGCATATCAATGTTTACTAAAATTAATCTCTCTTCAATGAGTACAATACTGGATACGATCATCGCTGAAAAGCGAAAGCATATTGACAAATTCAAAGCGCTTAGTAGCATAGACCGTTTTCAGCGGGATGGCTTTTTCTGGGAGATCGCAAACCGCTCTCTTGTGCAAAGCCTGCTGGCCGGAGAAAGTACCGGGATCATTGCTGAATTCAAACGTAAAAGCCCCAGCAAAGGCTGGTTCAAAACAAAAGAGCTGGAAGTAGAGCCGGTTGTTCGCCCATATAATGATCTTGGAGCTGCTGGTATCTCTGTTCTTACAGATGAAGAATTCTTCGGGGGAGACCTCGATGATTTGATCCAGACCAAAGTGATCTCCGATATCCCGGTACTTCGTAAAGACTTCATGATTGATCCCTGGCAGATCGCGGAAGCAAAAGCTTTTGGAGCGGACGTGATATTGCTGATCGCAGCCTGCCTTACACCTGCAGAGGTCAAAAGCATGGCAACGTACGCAAAAAGTCTTGGGCTTGAAGTATTGCTTGAGATCCATAATGAACAGGAACTTGATCATATCTGTGACGAAGTGGATATGGTGGGCGTCAATAACCGCAACCTGAAGACGTTTGAAGTGGATATCAATATTTCTCTTGGCCTTATCAACAAGATCCCAACAAACAAGCCTGCTGTGGCAGAAAGCGGCATCAATAATGTCGAAACGATCGTAACTTTAAGACAAGCAGGATTCAGAGGTTTCCTGATCGGCGAAACTTTTATGAAAGAAGAGAATCCAGGGGAGGCATTTGAAAGTTTTGTAGAAAAAGTAAAAAGTAAAAAGTAAAAAGTAAAAAGTAAAAAGTAAAAAGTAAAAAG
>VFQP010003337.1_pt1 | contig 16401 bp, 16 predicted proteins | sample 3512351 | NCBI WGS metagenome assembly VFQP01 (sample SAMN10412372, study PRJNA504923) | tailings metagenome | isolation source: Relicate 1 Philex TSF1 revegetated site | place: Philippines: Tuba, Benguet | collected 2017-08-29
GTGCGAGGGGGGTGCGGGGCTCGGCGGGCCGGTGGTGCGAGGGGGGTGCGGGGCTCGGCGGGCCGGTGGTGCGAGGGGGGTGCGGGGCTTGGCGGGCCGGTGGTGCGAGGGGGGTGCGGGGCGAGCGGGCGGGAGCGCGCTCGCAGCCGCCACGGCGGTCGGCTGCGGCTTGCAGCCACAGGCGCAGCGAGGGAGGGAGCGGGTTGCGACGCACCGTGTGCTCGGGCGCAGAAATGAATGCGGCGAGAACGCCGTGGGAGAGCTCTGCTCTGCCGCCTAACCGTTGCCGCTCCCTGGCTTTGGCCGGCTTGTCTCACCACGCGCGCAGGAGCGGCGCATGTCCCCGTCGGACGCGTGTGAGGTGGACCCGCGCACCGGCGTGCACGCCTCGACCGCCGACTGCGACTGCGCCGCGTGCAAGTGCGACCTCTACCTGTCTGCCGTGGTGTCGCCAGAGCGGCCGGGCGTGGCCGCGTGCCCCGAGCACGCCTCGGCGCTGGGCGTGCCGCCCGCCAAGTGCGTTTTGCTCTACAGGTGAGACGGGCCAGGGTGGCGCGTGGAGGAGGGAGGGGAGGGAGGGGCGCACGTGCCGCCAGCCAAGTGCGTTTTGCTCTACAGGTGAGAGCGCCAGGGTGGCGCGTGGAGGGACTTGGCTCAGAACCCTGACAGCGTGCTGGCAGCCTGGCAGCCTTGCGTAAACGTGCTCCTGGCCTGTTGCTCCCCTGCCTCTACTCGTCACGGGATCCCGGTTGCGGCATGCCGCCGCGGTGCCCTGCTCGACGTGCTGCGCTGTGCGTGTTGTGCGTGCTGTGCGTGCTGCGAAGGTACACGGCGGAGGAGCTGGAGGCGCGCGTGGCGCGCGCGCTGGGGCTCTTCCCGGCCGCCGTCGCGCGCATCGAGGCGGCGCGGCTGCGGGTGGCCACTCTGCCGCTGGCGCTGGTGCACCGCCTGGGGCCCATCGTCGTGCTCGACGTGAGTCGCCTCCTGTGCGACGTTTCAGCGGCCCTGCCGCCGCACGGCCCCAGCACCTCGCCTCCTGCAAACGTCTTCTCTGCATCTGCCTCACTCTTCTTCCCATGCTGCATCCGCAGGGCGTGGACAGCAAGTTCCTTCCGCAGGACGAGCGGGAGCTCTTCGGCGGCGTCACCATTCTCGATCCCTTCACGCCCGGCGCCGACGCCGTGGCCTACAGCGCGGCGCTGGCGCACGCGGCGCAGCACCACCACCCCGCCGGCCCGCCCGTGCCGCTGCCGCCGCCGCTGCCCGACGGCTCGGCAGGCCTGCACGGCCACCACCACCACCACCACGGCGCGCTCGCGCATCCGCATGGTGTCAACCACCCGCCTTCGATGCTGGGCGCGCCCGGGGGCGGCGGAGGCGGAGGCGGAGGGGGGGGCGGGGCGGGGATGGAGCCGCCGCTGCTAGTGCGCGCGTCGTCCGGCGACTTGCTTCTGGGCGGCACGAGCAGCGCCAGCGAGCTGCTGAGCCTCAGCATGGACCTGGACCACCATTCAGGGCTTGCGCCGGCCGTGAGCGGCGGCGCTGGCGGCGGGGGCGGCGGCGGCGGCGCGGGCAAGCGGCCGCTGGGTGCGCACGGGCGGGGCGGCAAGGGCCTTGGCGGCAAGGGCTTGGGCAAGGGCCCCATGGCGGTTTCGGACCCGTGGGGCGCCATGACGGCGGCGGCGGCGCAGGCGCAGCACGAGCAGCAGCAGCAGCAGCACGACGGCGGCGGCGGCAGCGGGATGCCGCCGCCGACCGTGCCGCCGCCGCCTGGCGCAGAGGGCGCCGGCATGGTGCCCGTGGCGCCGTCGCCGCCGCCGGGCCCGGCGTGGCCGCCCATGCCGCCGCCGCCCGGCGCGGCGCCGCCGGCCGTCGCATGGGACGCGTCCGCCCTAGGGCTCACGAGCCCCCAGACCCTCGCCGCGTCGGCCAAGGCCATCATGCAGCTGGCGCAGATGAGCGGCATGACGCCGGAGGCCGCGCTGGCAGCGGCCGCCGCCATGGCGCCGCCCGCCGCGGCGGCGGACGGTCCCGCCACGGTGGCCGGCAAGCGCAAGCGCGTGCCTACGCTGAAGGCCCGCGAGGCGGCGGCGGGCGACGGCGACGGCGCCGAGGGCGGCGCGCAGGCGGCGGCGGGCGAGGGCTTTGGCGGCTCCTCGCATGAGCACCGCGTCGCGCCGCCGCACCACGGGCACAACACGCGCGCGCACGCCCACCATGAGCAGCAGCGCGACGGCGGCGGCGATGAGGAGGAGGAGGACGGCGACGAGGAGGAGGGCGACGCACACGAGGGCGAGGACGACGGCGACGCGGAGGAGGCGGAGGAGGAACGTCCTGTCCGGCAGCCGTTTGGAAAGGGCGCCGGCAAGCGGCGGCATCACTACCTCGCTCCAACCGCCGACGCGCACGCGCACGGCTCGACGTCGCAGCCGCTCGCGGCGGCGCCCGCCTCGCCGGCGCTCACCGGCGACGCCTCCACCGCCGCCGCCAACGCCAACGCCGCCGGCGGAGGGCGGCCGCAGCGCAAGCGCAAGCCCCCGTCGCACATGCTCGGTGACGAGTTTGTGACGGACGCCACGGAGCACGCCGCCGTCGCCGGCGGCGGGGTGCCGCCGCCGCCGCCGCTCTCCGCTGGTGGCGGTGGCGGTGGTGGCGTCACGCTGGCAAAGAGGCGGTCGGTCTCCGCGTCGGCGTCAGACGGGTTCCACGGCGCCGGCGGGCTCCCCCCGCTGGGCGGCAGCGCGGCGGGCTCGGGCGGGTGGGTGCCGCATGGCCCGGGCCCTCACCTGGGGCCTTCGGGGCTCTCGCGCGCCAGCGGCGGGGCGGCGCCGCCGCTGCCGCCGCCGGGCGCCGCCGGCGTGGTGCTGGTGGCGCCGCAGCCGGCGGTGCGGGGCCCGGCGACGGCGCGGCTGCAGCAGCAGCTGCAGGCGGCGGCGGCGGCGGCGGCGGCGCCTGCCGGCAGCGCAGGCGGCGGCGGCGCGTCGTCGGGGCGGCCGCCCGGCGGCGCGGCGGTCGGCCGTTTTTCGCTGGCGCCGGCCACCAGCGGCGGCGCGGCGCCCTCGCTGCCGCCCTGCGGCGGCGTCACGTCGGCGCCGGCCATCCCGCCGCTGCAGTCTGCCAGCAGCAACAGCGGCAACCACAGCGGCAAGCCGGCGACGCGCGCGCCCTCCGTCGCGCTGCCAGAGGCCGCGGGGCCAGCGGCGGGCGCTGCTGCGGCCGTCACCGCACCCGGCGCCCCGCTGCCGTCTGCGTTCCAAGCGGCGGCGTCCTTGGCTGGTGGTGGGGACGGGTTCGCGCTTCCGGACGCGCTGGCGGCGGCCATGGCGACGCACCCGCACGACCCGGACCACCACTCTGCCCTCGCCATGCGCCTCTCGGAGCCACACGAGCTGTCGCATCACCACCTGATGCTGCCTCCGGGGCAGCAGCAGGCCGCCGGCGTCCCGGTGCTGCCGGCGGCGGTCGCGGCGGCGCTTCCTGCTGATCCGGCGCACGGCGTGGCGGCGGCGGGGTCGGGGGGCCGCACGCCGACGGCGCACTCGCACGGCGGCAGCGGCGGCGCCGCCGCCGCTCCCGTGGTGGCCGGCGGCAGCGGCGGCGGCGGTAACAAGGGCGGCAGCCCCACGTCTACGCTGGCGGCGCCGCCCACGGCGGGCCTGATCAGCGCGGCGGGGCCGGGCGGTGAGCCTCTCCACGTGCTGCCGCCCATCCCACGGCTCGCGGTTGGCGCGGCGGACGGGAGGGTGGAGGGCGGCAGCGGCGGCGGCGCCAGCGGCGGCGGCGCGGCGGCGGCGGGCGCGTCGCACACGACGACGGCCAGCCACGGCTCGATGAGCGGGGCCAGCGGTGGAGTGCGCGGCGGGAGCGGCGGCGGCGCGCCGCCGCCGCCGCCGCCGCCACCTGAGCCGCACCCAGAGGAGGACGCGGCGGCGACGGACGTGATGGACTTTTTCGCCTGAGGGGCCTGCGCCGTCAACGGGGACGGCGGGTGTGCGTGTGTCAACGGGGACGGGGGTCTGTGCGTGTGTGCGAGTGTTCATACTGTGGAGCCCAACGAGGACCACGCCCTGTTCTGGCAACGGCGCAAGCGGTGCGCACTTTGGCGGGACCACGCAATGATGATTTTGCGGGACGATTTGTCGGGAGAGGAGCGGGGGCACGCGTGGCGTGCGCGTGCCAACCTCTTTGGCCGCCGCCCTGCGCGTCTGCTTGTGCCGTGCGCGCCGTCGTGTGTGTGTGTGCCCCTCTGCGTGCTGATGTTGTTGTTGTACACGATGCCAGTACACGATTTAGTGTAGTGTGTGCCTCCACGCCTGTTGTTTTCATTTTGAGATTTGGCAAGCCTGGAGCGCGTCGATGCGCCGGACCGTGGAGAAAGGGGCCCCAGGACGTTGCTGCTTGGGCGCAAGCCTTCTACATCTTGCATGCACGACACGGGCATCCACCACGCACAGCTCTGCGCTGCCCCACAGCCCTGCGCTGCCCCTTGTGTGTGTGCCGGGAGCGGCGCCCGCCTGCGAGCGTGCGGCGCCCTCTGCACCCGCCCCGAGGCCGGACGCTTCCAGGACCAGAGCGTGTGTTCCTCACTCACCACCCTGCCCTCTGCAACGGACCACAGTCTCGAGCCACCTGTCGAGCTCAACAGCTCGCATTTCGGAGTTCCGGCTCGCCACCTGTAAACGCCTCCCTGCAGAGCCCGCCCGCAGAGCAGCGACACACACGATGGCGCAGGCGACTTTCCGCGCGGCCGCAGCGCAGGCGAGTGGACGCATCGCGCTCACGACGACACAGGCTGCCACGCACGCCGGGCGAACCTCCAACAAAGTCTGGAAGGACGATCTTTCCCTCGCGCCCGCAGAGACCCACGATCGTCCTGGCGCCACGGAGGTCGCCTCCTTGCTCTGGCTGGCGCGCTCGGCCAGTGGCGCAGTCGGGCGTGGGGGCCCGGCGCAGGTCCGAGTGGACGTGGGCCGAGCAGGTCGAGGAGGAGCCCGCGTCCGTGGAGCACGTCGTGGAGGAGGCGGACGCGTCAAGCGCAGGGCTCTTCAACAGCAACTTCAAGGTGCGTGGCTCTGCGCCAATGGGCTGGCTGTGCACTCGGGCAGAGCTCCCAGAGTGCCGGCCTCGGCCCGCGTGGCCCCGCGAGCACGTGCCGCAGGGATATGCTCCGCTGCTCAGGAGCAGCGCTCAGCATGCAGGATCGGTCGCGGCACAAGCTGGTTCCAGCGGCTGCCAGTGGTGGGATCGGGCTCCTCTAAGCTCCTCGCACGCGCCCGATCCGGGCGCCCAAGATTCGCGCTCAGCGTGAGCGCGCTGCCCCTTGGCGCCGCACGCAGAGCGCGCTAGCCGGGGCGCTCTCACGGCAAGGCAAGGAGTCGCTGGTGCAAGGCGCCGAGCGAGACGTGGACGAGAAGTGAGTCCTCCCTGCGGGGACGGCGGCAGCCAACGACCATACCTGCTGGCAGGCTACTGCGGGTTCGGTAGCCGCGACGCCGTGCCGCCAAGGGTGCGGCACACGACGACATCGCGCACGCTGTGCCGTGCCCTGCCATGCCCCGCCTGCGCTACAGCCGCATCTCGGACCAAGAGGAGGTCCTCAAAGCGGCAATCATCTCCGCCAAGACCACGCTCATGAAGATGCAGGTGAGCCCGCGGGTGCACCAGCCTGACCACGCTGCCCGCTCTCGGCGGCGCGGAGCACCACCACACGCCTTGCGCCTCCTGGCGCCTCCCCTCCTCTGGTGGAGAGGACCCAAGCCAAGCCAGCCACGCCAAACGTTCCCGCGCATGCCTGCATCGTGTCTGCGCGCCCGCGTGGCTGCCCCTGCCCCGCAGACGGCGCGCGCCGAGCTGGAAAAGGCGATTGAGGCCGAGACGCGCCAGGTGGAGCGGCTCATGTTTGCGCTGCAAAAGGCGCGCAACGACGCGGCCTACTACCGGGGCCTAGCCAACATGATGGACGACGGGGCCAGCAGCGACTGATTGGGTGGGGCCAGCAGCGGCTGAGTGTGGACGAGTGGAGCGTTCCAGCAAGCAGCGACGGATGGCGGGCGGGCGGAGCCAGCCCGCAGCGGCTGAGGCAGCCGTTGGTTGAGGCAGCCAGGTTGGGGGGCCAAGGCCAAGTGGAGGCGGCGCCGTGCGTCACCCGCCGCAGACCTCCGTGTGCGCTTTGGCCGCCCTGGCAGCCGGGCGGGCGCGCCAGCAGCGCGGAGGACGCTGGGAGGGGGTGATGCAGTGCTGTCGCCTGGAGCGGGGCGGCGGATTCGAGGAGGGTTACGGCGGGAGGGCGATCCGTTTTGGGGCAGGGCGGGGGCCTTTTTTTGGGGCAGGGCGGGGGCCTTTTGTTGGCGGTGCGACTTGGGTGGTTGGTGTGCCAAGCTGGAAAGGTGCCGCAGCCCAACTGTGAGCGGAGCAGTGTGCGAGTGTTGTAGGGTCAGAGGCCTGAGGATCAAGGCGTGGCGCACCGGACGGAGGGAGAGCCGTGGAGAGAGGCGACGTTTGATCGGGGAGCCTGGGCTTTGCTCGGCGGTTGGTGCCACTCCCCATCCACATGGGGAGGGAGGGGGAAGGGGGGGGGAAGCGAGCGCTCAAGCGAGGAGCAGTGGCGTTGCACCCGTGGCGCCACGCGTGGTTTTGGGGTGTAGAATTCTTTGGGAGCGGTCGGGCCGGTAGCCGCCGTGCGGGCATGCCAGCGGTGGTGCGGTGCCTCTGGCATGGAGAGGGCGGTGCGTGAGGTGATGCTGGCGGGGGCCCACGCCTGAGGAACCGTCCCGCGCAGGCGAGCCCCCTGCCCTCGCCCGTGTATGCGTTTGTGTGTCGTTGAGCCGCGGTAGAGGCTCCTCCTGACCAGGCCTCTCGGCCACCACTGGACAGTTGCCCTCCCTCGCTGTGCACTCATTGCATGTTTCGCCGCGCCTCTCTGGTGGCGGCTCTTACACATACAAAAACCTGCAAGCCTGCTCGCTCGTTCTGCACAGCTGTCGCCGCTCTGCTACCTACACACCGAGCAACAAAAGAAGTCACGTCCTCGGCAGCGCCGCGAGCCCAGGCGGCTCGGGCCCGCTGAGGCCGTCGAGCACGATGCGGAACAGCGCGTCGCGCTGCTGCTGCGTGAGCTTGGTCTTGAGCGGCCCCTGCGCCACGCGGTCCGGCGCCAGCGCCTCGAGCAGGGTCCGCTCGTAGTCCTCGTCGCCGCGCCGCGGCGAGTGGGGGCGGTTGGGCGCGGCCGCGCCGCCCGCGCGATCGCCGGCCGGGTGCGACGAGCCGGGCCCGAGGCTGCCGCGGCGCTCGCGCGCGCGCTTGTGCTGCGCGCCCTGGTGCATGAGCCGCCGCGCGCCCGCCGAGGCCGGGTCCGTCATGGCGGCGCGCATGAGCGGCGACACGTCGGCGAAGTGCAGGCGCTCCGGCTCGTGGCTCTTGTGCGGGTACTTGGCCATGAGCGACACGGCGGCGGGCGAGGACTGCAGGATGGACAGGTTGCGCTGCAGGTACCCGTGCGGGTCGAACAAATGCTCGATGGCCTCGTCCATCTGCGGGTGCGGGGGCGCGAAAGCCTTTGTGGGTCAGCAAGGAGGTGCATTGTGCCGCGACGTGCGCCCGCGTCTCGCCCACGCTTGGACATGCTCGCGCACCTGCTGGATGGCTTGGTAGCCCTCGCGCGTGCGCGCCCACAAGCGGTACACGCCGGTGAAGAGCATGTGCACCAGCAGGCGCGCCGTGACAAGGAAGACGGGCAGCGTGAAGAACATGCCGGCGCGCGTCTGGCGCGACAGGGCGTAGAGCTTGGCCATCTCCTGCGCGAGGGCGGGGACAAGGGGGGGGGGACAAGGGGGGGGCAGCGGCGCGAACGGGCCAGAATGAGTCGCCGCGCTCACCACAGCAGCCGCACCTAATGGCGGCCTCGGGGGCGCGCACCGTCTGCATGACGAAGAGGCGCGACTGCTGCAGGGCGAGGGTGTCCTTGGACGTGAGCCTCCGGGGCCCCGCGTTGGCGTGCGACACCGTCTCGGTCAGCGCCTTCATCGCCGGCAGGTGTGCCAGCGACTTTTTCGCCAGCGCGGTGAGGCTCACGAACTGCTCGGGCGGCGGCGAGGCCGTGCGGTTGACGGCGGCAGCGGCGCCGCTCGTGCTGCTCCCGGCCGCCACCCCGCCACCGCCAAACCTCGCGCTGGCGGCCGCGCTCGCGCGCCCGGCGTGGCCCTTGCCAGTGTTGGGCGGCTCCTGGAAGCGGAGCGAGGACCGCGGAGCGAGCGGCGTGTGCGAGGGAGAGCCGGGCACCGAGTCCGGTCCGGCGACGCTCGGCGCCGTGCGCAGGTGCGCGTGGGCGTGCGGCGCGGCGAACGGGTCAAAGTCGTGCACGTCCTTCTTCTTGTTGAACGACACGGCGCGCTTGGGGCCCTTGTGCTGCCTCTGCGCGGCAGTTTGCGCGGCAGTTTGCGCGGCGGGCAGGCAGCCAGGTGAGCTGTTGTCATCATGCTGCACTTGGAGAGCGAGGCGAGCTCTCCAGGCGGCCGCCCGCTCACCGGGGACTGCGCCGCCTGCGCAGCAGCAAGCTGCTGGGGGAACCGCTTGCTTGCAGCCGCCTTGGACGCCGCCGCAGCTTCTGCACACGGACACAGAAGCGGTGCCAGAGCGGGGTGAAGAGTGGGAAGCAAACACAAGGAAGCAGTGGGGGACGCCGCGCGCACCTGCCGCCGCCTTGCTCTCCGCCGCCTTCTTCTGCCGCAGCCAGTGCTTGTACCTTCGCGTCCCACCGGCCACCGGGTCAGGCATGGGCAGCGTGAGTGCCACCGGCGCTCCCACCTGCCCCGGTGCTCCCTTAACACGCTTGCGTTGCTCGTCGGGGCGTTCGCAGATATGCCCTCGTGCTCGCGCTCACCCTAGGTCGTACTTGTCCAGGTTCTGCAGCCACGTGGTGGCCAGCGTTGCCGGCGCGTTGTGGAAGCTGCCGCTCCGGTTGAGGCTGGCGGACCCGCCCAGGTTCTGCATGCTCGAGCGCCGCGACAGGCTCTGGCGCGACAGGCTGGAAGAGCCGCGCTCCCGCAGCATGGACTTGGAGCCCGTCATCTGCGCACGGGGAGAGCGCCCGCACAGCAGGCCATGCGTCGCACGTGCGGGAGCGCCGCACCCGGCGGCCAAGCGCATCCGGGGCGAGCGGACGGCCCCTTCCCCGTCCACAGACGTGGGCTTTGAGACATCTGACCGAAGCGGCGGGTGGGTCCCGCTGAGGTGTCCAAACAGGTGCACGCATCCGCACGCGTGGCCCACGGTGGCGGCGGCGCACCCACCCTTGCTTCCAGCTCCTTGGGGTATGAGGGGCTGGAGCGGACATACTCCTGGTGCAAAAAGTTGAAGAGCGTGACGAAAAAGTTGACGCTGCCCTCGGCCGTCAGCAGCTCCAGCGTGGCCTGCGTCAGGGTTAGGGTTGTGGACAGCGCAATGCGTGAGAGGGCAGCACCACGTCGCCCGGACGCCCGGGCCACAGAGAGGCCCGCCAGGGCACGCGTGTGGAGCGGGTACAGCGCCAGGCAACCCGTGCCTGCGGGCGCCGCACCTTGAACTCCTCGCCGGTGAGGCGCCCCTTGAGCGTCTCTGGCGCCTGGTGCCGGAACCAGTCCACCAGCGCCGACTCAACCTGCGGCCCACCAACACGGATCATGCTTTGCTGCGTGAACAACCTGTACGGCCAGGCTGAGCCAGAACTGCTCGCTGGTACCAGGGTGGGAGGAGGGGGAACAGGAGAGCAGGGTGGTGCGCTGGGCACGGCGGCCTGCTGGTGGCGGGCCCAGGCACGGACCTGTGCGAGGAGCGTGTAGACCACCTCGGGCGTGGACTCGAGCTCCTGGAGCAGCTCCTCGCAAATCTCGAGCCGCAGCAGCTCAGGGTCCCACCCGCCGGTGCCGTCGCCGCCGTCGCCGCCTCCCAGGCCGCCGCGCGTGTCGGGGTCCATGGCAGCGCGAGCGACCTTTTGCGTGAAGGAGGTGACATGCTTGATGGACACGGACTGCGACCTGCGGGCGCGCAAGGGACGCCGGGGCGCACTTGGTTCACGCACGACCAAGCCAGCCATTCGCAGCGAGCAGTCCTGGTCGCAGCGAAGGAGCAGGCTCCGTAGGGCGGCGCGCCTAGAAATCGCACCGCTTGAGCACGCTGGCGGGGTCCATGGCGCTGTGCGACTCTGCGGGCCGGAGCTCCACCTCGAGCTGCTGCAGGTGTGCGTGCGCCAGGCTCACGTCCAGCTGGAACGGGTGCAGGTACCTGCGCCGCGTGGAGGAAAGGGGAGAGGAATGTTTGCAAAGGGGAAAGGGACGGGGCAGCGAGGCGGCACATGGACTGGTGCCCTTGGGGTGCCGCTCGCGCGGCGGTGCTGCGCCGTGAACACTGAGCCAAAAAGGGGGGGCCGCACCTGGACGCCATGTGCCGGAACTGGTTGCCGGGCACGCTGTCGCTGTCCGCCGCTGCGGCGGCGTCTTGCCCCGTGCCCTGCCTGGCGCTGCCGCCGCCGTTGATCGCCCGCTCGTCTGCAGGTGCTGCGCTGTCCTGCGCACGCACAACGCATGCGATCGCGGGTGCAAGGAGCTGCTGGTGGGGACGCCTCTCTCAGGGACGCCTGGGGCACAGCGCGCACGCCGCGCAGACTGAGCGCCCACCCGACGCCCAGGCACGCGGCGCCCGCCCGCGCACCTCTGCCTGCGGCGACTTGGTCTCGCCGTTGGTGATGCCCAGCTGCAGGATGTCGTGCGCGTGGATGACCTTTGGCACGCGGAACGCGTGCGTGACGGGCGGCACCAGCAGCTGTAGCTCGTCGCTCACGTGGCCCTTGGCCTGCATGTCATGCGGCGCGCCGTGTCGCAACCAGTGCCGGACCTCGAGCCAAGCAACACCTGTCCCTTGCGGCGAGGGGCGTGCGTCTGCCTGGCCGCCCCACACACGCGGAAGGGCCCGGCGGGCGTGCGGCAGGTGGAGTTGCCGCTGCCAGCTGCGCTTCACCAATGCGTGGCGTGGCGACGCTAGGCAGCTCTGTGCCACCAGTGCGCACGCAGCACGCACCCGCAGCGTGGTGGCAATGTTCTTCTCGGTGAGCGGCACGTGGCGGTGCACCAGGTCCAGCGTGGACTTGGAGGGGGCAATGCCCAGCTGCTCCAGGTAGCGTGTGGCGTACTCCTTGGCCACCGTCTGCGCCGTGGCGTGCGCAGGGACAAGGCCAGCGTGCGACGTGCTCATCGCGTGATGCGGGACACCGGCCACGGAGAAGCCAGGCCAGAGAGCTTCTGGAGCGCGTGCGTGTGGCTGCTTGCTGCGAGTGTTTGAGGGGCCGCACCTGCAGCTGCGGCTTGAAGTCGGCGCCCACGCCCGCGCGCAGCTGCATGCGCATGACCTGCTCCACGGGCCCCGTGCCCTGGGGGCCGCCATCCGCCTCGTCCAGCATGCCTGCTGCGCCGTTCTGCGCGCGCCTGCCGTGCCGTGGGGCTCCTCCGCTCGCGGTCACCATCCCTCGGAGCCGCGTTGGCGAGAGCGCGCCGAGACGAGGGGCTGGTGTCAGCTCGATAGTGCGTTATCGCTCGGGGGATTCATGGCGCTCGCTCTTCGCGCGTCGCTGCTGCTGCTCTCTCGAAGCTCGTCCGGGCGCAGGTACGGCAGTTTGCTGCACACGAACCTCAGGAGCCAGCAACTCGAGAGAGCTGGCAAGCGGCGTCTAGAAAGTCGCGGCGCTCGGATGGCTCTGCAAGGTCGCGGCTAGAACTCTGTGCGCGCGCGCGCACGGTCGCCCAACTGCCACGAAGGATGGCGAGCAAGCAGGAGGAGGGCCTCGCCAAGCAGGGCAGCGGCCGAACAGGGGTGGTGGTCGTTGGAAAGGAACCTTCACGGACCTGGCGTGACTTGAAGAACGTGAGGAGGCCCGGGACGCCGTGCCGCACGCAACGGTTGGGGTCGGGGCCTCTGCAATCCTCTTCCCGCTGAATTTGCAGCGGGAAGAGTCTTGCACACGGACAGAGCGCCGTGGGGGCGCGCTGCCCCACCACCAGGCTGCGGCGGCGGCCGACGCGGACGCACGAGTGGCAGTTGGGCCTTGGGCACGTGCGCGCGCAGTGGGCCAGGCAGTGGCACAGCATCGCCAAGGCGTCCCCCGCCGTCTACCTCGTGCCGCTCCTGGTCTTCTGCCTCTGCGTGGGGTCCGGCGTGGCCGTCGTCAAGGTCGTCTCGGCGCGCGAGTCCAGCGACGTGCGGGACCAAGTCGCCAACTCGGTGCGCCCACTGTGCAGGCCAATGCCACGGCCGCGCAGCGCAGCGCCAGGCGGCGCCGACTGCAAGGGCGCCCTCGCGAACGCCGCTGGCTTGGTTGCCCAACTGCCCGGCTGCGTGGGGCCCTCCGCAGGCGGCGCAAGCGGCGACGGCCTTGAAGCTGCAGATGTTCTCTATGGCGCAGCCCATCAGCGCGCTCAAGGCCATGCTCGAGGGCGGGCTAGGCATGAATTACACCGAGGTGCGGATCCGAGGTTGCTGCCGTGCCGCGTCACCCCACGCCGCCCTCGACCGCACGCGCGCGGTACCGCTGCGGCCGCCACCCCGCCGCCCATCTCACGCGTGAAAGGCTCCCACGCCCCATCAAACAACTGCTCCCGCACGCAAGGATGGCAGCGCCTCCACGGTGCGCCCGCCCGCACCGCTGCTGCCGAGCGCAGGTGCAAGGCGCCTTCCCCGGCGTTGCGAGGCGGCTCATGGCGCAGCTGGTGCTGCAGGCGGGCCTCGACCTCATGCAGCTGCAGCTGCTGCCGCAGGGCGTGCTCAGCGACGTCTACCCGCTCACCAACGCCACGCGCGCGGGCCTGGGCATTGACGTGCTGGGCCTGCCCGAGCGGCGCAACGTGAGTGGCGGCGGTGGGCGCGCTGCGCCGCCGAGTGCCGGTTCTTCGCCGCCAGCTCTGCGCGTCACATGCCGGCAGAGCACGCGGAGAATGTCGTCGGTTCGGGGTCGAGTTGGCCGGTGCCTCGTGAATCTCGCGTGCTGTCCGCGCGCAGCGCACGCTGGCGGTGATGCGGCGGCCCAGCCAGCTGGTGCTCCAGGGGCCAATGATGCTCAGGCGTGAGTGCCAATGGCGTGGCGTTGGCGCCTGCGTGGCACAATGGGGGGCAGACGGGCCTGCGCCAGGGCGCCCGCGCGCACGCCCACCTCCGCTGGCGGGCCGCAACGCATGCAGCTGCACACCGCGGGGCCATGTGCGTGCACGGCGCATGCCACCGCAGAGGGCTACGCCGGCGTGGTCATGACGACGGCCATCTTCATCGACGGGGTGGCCCGGGCCGAGAACTTCAGCGCGCCGGCGCCCACGTCGCCCTTTTGCCCGCCCGACCTCTGCTGGCAGAATGCCACGGCGACCAAGTACTGGGGCATGGTCTCAGCCATCTGGCCCTGGCGCCAGATGCTGGCGGACAACGGGGCGCTCAGCGCGCTGCAGTGAGTCAGCCCCTGCGCCCCGCGCCCCACGCGCACGGTTCGCCCCCCCTCTCCCTTGAACGTGGCAGCCTCTCTCTTGGGGCTGTTTGGCAGGTGGCTAGGGCATCCACCAGAGAGATGTACCACGGCATACCGGCGTCCTCTTTCTTCATTGCTTTCACCGGCGTCCTCTTCCTTTATTGCTTTCACCACTAGACCCACGTGCGCTGGCCAGCGTGGCCGGGCCGCTCTGCGCCCGCTCCTCCTGCGCAGGGCCAGCGGCTACTCGTACGCGCTGGTGCAGGCGGGCGGCTCGCTGGCCGCCTTCCCGCCCGGCTTCGGCGGCGCCGTGCTCGACAGCCACGGCGCGCAATCACTGCACGACCCAGTGGTGCTGCAGATCGACCTTAATACCAATTACTACCTCTACGACGGCGCGTCGGTGAGCCGCCCGCGCATGCGCACTTTGGGACTTGATCTGCTTGGACACCACAGCGGGGCCAGAGCCCAGCTACCAGGCACGCCACGCCAGACGCCTCACTACCACAGCGGCAAGCGAGCCGCCGCGTCGTGAGGGTGGGCGCTGTAGCCTGCCGTGGCGCCAGCTCGAAGCTCAGAGGCAAGCGTGTACTCCTGGTGCTGCGTTCGTCGTCCCCGCAGTGGCAGCTCATGGTGTGCCCCACGTCGGGCTGGGGCGTCAACTGGGTCGTGCCCATGTACATCGTGGTGGTGGTCATTTCGCTTGTCCTCTCACTGCTGTTGATGGCGCTCATGGCCAGCCGGTAAGCGTCTCGGGCCGCGGGTGGTGGGGCCCTTCCACCTGGTGTGCGCGGCTCGCTCTAGCCTTGCTCAAGCGCCCCCGCCCCCCCCCCCCCCCTTCCCGCCCTCAAATCACGTGCTCAGTTGCCCGTGGAACCACCACCTGCCCGCAGGGTGCAGCACCAGGAGCTGCTGCTGAGCCTGGTGCCCGAGGACATGGTCAAGCGCCTCAAGTCCACGCAGCAGCGCGGCAACTCGAGCTTTGCCAAGATGCGCGCCAAGAACGTCATCGGCGTCGGCAGGACGCCCGCGGACGTGAGGCGCCGGGCTGGACCGCACCTGCTCCCAAATTGCAACGCCGCAGGCTCCGTGCGCAGCCTTCAAAGCGCACCCCTGGCACCACACACCACAAAACCACAGCTGGCGCTCTGTTCCGTTGTTCCACGCTGCGCGCAGGTGATCCTGGAAGTGCTGGGCGGCTGCCTGCTGGGTCAGCTGCCGTCCCCGCAAGTGGTGGTGCAGCTGCGGGCCACGCTGCTTTCCCTCGCGGACATATACACACCCGCCGACATGCTCACCGAGCTCCGCGCCGCGCACATTGACGTGAGAGTGCTAGCTGCTCTGGGCGCTGGGAGTGGCGTGCGTCCTGCACCCGAGAGGAGGCAGATGGGGAGCGGGGACTGCGTGCGTGCCGTTTGCGCGTGCAGGAGGACGCGGCGCAGCACCTGCTGCGCACGCTGGGTGCCGCCAGGGCCAGCAACGGCGCGGTCGAGGCCGACGACGACGTGGGTGGCGCTGTCGGTGTGGGCACCGGCGCGAGCGTGAGGGGCGTAGGCATTGCGGTGGGGGGCAGCTGCCGCTCGCTCACCACGCTGCATGTGGGCCTGGCGTCCGTGGCGGACGAGGCGATGCTCTTCAAGGACCTGGAGGTGGGTCACGTCGTCCGGCGTCACAGAAACGCACGCCCAGACGCCAGGGCGCAGGGCTCACGCGAGGGTGCTTTGCCGCGCACGCCTCTGTCGCCGGCGCAGAGCACGCTGGCGGCGCTGGTGTGGGGCCAGGCGCTGGACCCCGAGGCCACGCTCCCGAGCTTCCGCGGCGGCCCGACCAGCGCAGTGTCGCCCATGGCCACGCGCAGCATCGCGTCGGCGCCTTGGCAGCACGCCAGGCGCTCGTCGAACGCCGGTGAGCCTGCGCGCGTGTTTGCCGGACGCTGCGAGGTATGCGAGCCGGACACAGCAGCTCAGCTGGCTTCGCCGTCCGAGCTCAAGGCGCCCTTGTGGAGGGCCTCTGCGCCGACGGCGCGACTCTGCCGTCCACGTGTGCACACAGGCGCCGCCTTGATGGCCAGCACGGACCTGATTGCCGCGGCGTTCGAGCCCGTCGCCGCCGCCAGCGGCGCCTTCGTGCGCACGCACACCAGCACGAGCATCGGCGCCGCTCCGGGGAGCGGTGGCGGCGCGCAGCTGCACGCGCGCCCGCGCTCGTCCGAGAGCGGCCAGGGCGCAGCGGGGGCGACGCCCGCGGCGCCCGCCAAGCTGCGGCTGCAGCCCAGGCAGCGCGTCAGCAACAGCAACAGTGTCAGCGCCATCAGCCCACAGGGCGGTGACGCGCAGGTGGCGCTGCTCGAGCCGTCGCATCACCCGCATCACCCGGCCTCCATGTCCTTCGGGCAAATGATCCCCGACCAGGTGCGTGGGGCTGCGCCTCTGCTCTAGCAAGTTTGCGTCCAGGGATGCGCCGAGCGATTCGCTCTGCGCGTGGTCGCGCGCCGTCGGTCATTGCTGCCCGCCTGCCCGCCCGTCGCTTCTCGCTCTTCGCAGCTCATGTCCATCCTGGGCGCCGCGTGCCACTCGTGGCACTTTGACGCCTTTGCGCTCGAGGCGGCGAGCCACGGCCACCCGCTCTCCACGCTGGCCTTCTACCTGCTCGACCGCACCGGGCTCATGCAGCACTTCCGCCTGCCCGCCGCCAAGGTGGCGCGCTTCCTGCAGGTGAGCCGGCGCGGCCCGCCGCGACGCAGCTGCCGTCGCCGCAACCGCGCGTGGCAGCACGTCCCGTGCGCAGGTGGACGCGTTGCGCCACAAGGCTCCGCTCGCGTGTGGTTTGCGTGTGCACTCGTGATGCAGGCGCTGGAGGAGGCGCACGTCGACAACCGCTACCACAACCGCACCCACGCCGCCGACGTGCTGCAGACGGTGAGCGCC
>VFQP010003338.1_pt1 | contig 16395 bp, 21 predicted proteins | sample 3512351 | NCBI WGS metagenome assembly VFQP01 (sample SAMN10412372, study PRJNA504923) | tailings metagenome | isolation source: Relicate 1 Philex TSF1 revegetated site | place: Philippines: Tuba, Benguet | collected 2017-08-29
GCTGCTGGCAGATGGCACTCTCGCTCACACGGTGAGTTGCGCGCGGGATCGGTCTCCATCGCTTGCACGAGTCGCCCACCGCGCGCCAGGCCTGCCTCTACCGGCGCGACCGGGGGGGGGGGCGCAATGGCGACCCGCGCAGCGAGCTCCAGACTGTGCGCTTCAGCTGCCGCCGCGCGCTCTGGGTTGCTGTTGCCGCGCGCCGGGTGGCCTGTGCCGGTCGCGTTTGGCGCTTTGACCTTTGACCTTTGTCGGCTCGGAGAGCGCAAAGAGGCCCTCTGGGTAGTCATTTGCGGGCCTGCGGCCATCTCACTGATGTTCCATCCTGCAGGGGAGGAGAGCGCTGCAGCAGGGAGGCGGCTCTGACGGCGGGAGCAACAACGGCGCGTGCCCGGACGTCCCAGGCTTCAACTACAGCGTCGGCGTGGGCAACAACAACCCGGGGACGACCATCGACGACCTGTCGTCCAATGGGTCCGGCATCGACGTGCAGAACGCCACGGCGATGGGCCTGGCGTGCGCCGCCAACTGCAACTGCACGGCCTTCAACCTGTGCGTGCTGTGGGGTGCCTCACCTCACAGTGCCCTCCGCAGCCCCGCCACGGGTGGCCAGACATGTGCGTAAACAAGCCGTGCGTCCCGCCTGCAGGCAAGGCGAGCTCAAGTCCAACTCCACGATCGCCGACAACAACGTGCCGCCCGACGCGTGCTTCTACGCGCGCCAGGACCCCGTCCTGTGCGGTCAGTCTGCCTGCGTGCACGTTCGCGAGGTGCGCCGTGGCAAGCCTGATGCGCCAGCCAAACCCACAGGCCTTGCCCCCGCCCTCTCCCTCTGCCCGCAGCGCCGCCAGAGTACCTCTTCAACCGCCGCGTGCACGTCGTCCCCGTGGTCTCCAACACCACGTGCCTGGGCTGGAACGGCACCCACCGCGTCAACCAGAGCAGCGACAGCCTGGGCCTCACGGCCGGCCCCACGCCGAGGGGCACCGCCGGCCTGAGCCAGTGCAACTTCAAGCCCACTGCCGCCAATGTGAGCGACCCCTCGCTCCCGTTTCGCGCACGCGTGCCTCAGCGCCCTCCTTGCGCACTCAATCTGACGTGCGCGCCCGCGTGTGCTCCTCCTGCTACCCCACACGTGCAGGACGAGATGTTCATCGTGACGCCCACGGACTCTGGCTTCGTCACCTTCCGCGACGGCGTCTCCAACGGCACGCGGTGCCTCGAGGTGGCCAACCGGTCCACCGACGTGGGCGCGCTGCTGCAGCTGTCGCAGGGCACGTGCGCCAACGCCAGCCATCAGCAGTTCCAGCTCTGGACGCGCACCAAGGGCGGGTTTGTGCTGCTGGCGCGCCACTCGGGCCAGCCGCTCATGGTGGCGCTGGGCAGCACCACGGCGGTCTTCCAGAGCCAGTTCGACCTCAACGTGCTTGCCAACAACGTCTCCTTCACATCCTTTGTCTTTGCCGTCCAGCCAGAGCCAGGTGAGCCTCGGAGGGCGGCGGGGAAGGCGGCAGCAACGCAGGCGGCGACGGCCACCTCAGCTGCCCAGCGTGGCACTGTGGGACGGAAGAGGAGCCTGATGCGTGCGTGCCTGGCGCGGCGCTCTGGTTCTCTCCTGCAGTGTGCGCGGCGGCGCCGGGCTACCTCTCCAACCTCTGGTCCACCGTGCCCTCGCGCGCCGACCTCAGCGGCGTCCAGCCGTACCGCGGCCCCGCCGACGGCGCCAACGCCTGCGACGACGACTGCGCCTGCACGTGCGTGACGGAGAATGGCGCGGCCCCCAGGCGCGGATTGAGCTGTGGCGTGCGTGCGCACCGCCTTGTGCCTCGTCGCGCGACACGCGTGCTCCCGCCGCAGGGGCTTTGACTCTACGGGCACGCTCAAGTCGTGGCAGGACCCGCCCACGGTGGTGGCGCCCTACGGGGTGTGCTACTACTCGCGCAGCGTGCTCAAGCCATGTGAGCAGGCCCCGCCTCCTCTCCTCTCCTCCTGTGGGGCAAGCAGCGGCTTCGAGTCGCAATCGTGAGGTATGGGCAGAATGTGACCTGCTCGCCTGTGTGCGAACTTGCGCAGGTTGCCCGACCCTAGCTGGCTACAACCTGACGCTGGGGCAGGGCCTGCCAACCGGCAGCACCGTCATCTGGACCACCAACGTGCGCTTCGACCCCTTTGACCGCACCGGCGCGCCGCAGACGGCGACGTCGCTGCAGCAGGCCGCCGCCGACTGCTCCGGCTACTGCCTCTGCAACGGCTTCACCAACCTGGGCCAGCTGGTGACCAACTTTACAGAGACGGGCGTCGTCAACAGGAGCGCCGCCTTCTGCACCTACGTCAAGCAGGCGCCCTCCGTCTGCAGTGCGTGCGCGCCCTCTGTTTGCCTCACTTGGAAGTCCAGGCAGCGTGCTTCTCGCCCCGCAGCCGCTCATCGCGACTGCCCCTGTTTTGCGAGCGCACTTGCAGCGCCCTTGCCCGGGCTGGCTGCCATTCCCACGGCAAGGCGCAGGGCGGCGCGTGCACGAGCCCTCTTGCCCCGCGACCTGCTGCACACGGCGCAGGCACGGCCAATTCGATCTCTGGGCAGCGCGTGCAGCTGGTGAGCCCGCTGGGCGGCGGCTGCGTGGCCGACTCTGGCCTGCCCACCACCACGGTGGCGCCCTGCAATGACACGTACGTCCCAAGCATCTGGAACGTCAGCCCGCTGGGCGCCGGCGTCAACAACATCAAGGACGCCGCCGACAAGCGGTCAGTGTGTGTGGGATTTTGCGTCTGTTTGGACGCCTCGGCGAGTGTGGCGGCGTGGCGCAAGGCGCTGCGTGTTGCGCCGTGCGTGCTGCGCGCGGCTGTAGAAGTCGCTGTGGCAAAACGTGTGGCTGCTGGCGCGCAAGCACGGCCGGTGCGGTGCTGCTGCGGCTGCGCGCAGGTGCCTGACGGAGCTGGCCAAGCAGAAGGACGGCACCACGCTGCTGTGGACCACGCCGTGCACCTCGCCTTCCAGCCAGCAGTTCCTCATCGTGCGCAACCCGTCCACCGGCAGGGGCAGGTGAACAAGAGCACACACTTGTATCGCAGCGGCGCCTTTGTCGCATAGTCACTCACTTCTTCCACAGTGGGCTCACACGGCAAACGAGAGGGTGCCGCTTGCCGCTTCCCGCCGGCAGGTTCACCGTGGTCACGCCGGACCTCAACCGCTGCCTGGCCCAGGCTACCAACACGCCCGGCCGCCTGGTCACCACGGCGTGCACGCAGGACAACCGGCAGCAGTGGGATGTGCGCACGGAAGCGGGTGCGCCCTTCCCCTCCCAGGCACCTCCCACCTCCTCACTTTCGCCCGCCAGCGTCCCCACATGTTTGCATGCACAATGAGTCCCTCGCAGTATGCAAGTCCATCCCTGGCTACTCGGTCGCGTCCTTCCTGACCCGCGACGACAACGTGTACGCCTCGGGGTCGTTTGACGAGCCGGACGACGCCTGCACGGCCGACTGCAAGTGCCAGTGAGCGCCCCTTTGTGCACATGCGTGACCATTTACTCTCTCCCTCTGCCGCTGGTCCAGTGCCGGGCAGAGCTCCGCTCCCTGCGCCATTGAGCCAAGGTGGCTGAGGCGCGGCGTGCGGATGGCGCGCGTGCGCCACCGGCCCGCAGGGCGTTTTCCGTCTCGAGCGGCGGCGTGGTGCGGCTGCGCAACTCGACCGAGGCGCCCGACCTGGCGGGCAGCTTTGGCGAGTGCTATTACGTGCGCCTGGACCTGCAGGACTGTGAGTGTGGGTGGGCTGTGTCCGCGCGCTGTACACCATGGGTGCACGCCTGCCCTGGGGGGAAGTCGGCGCGACGCTGCGCATCCAAGACATGTCAAGAGGCGCTCAGCCTCTCCGTGCGCGCTGGGTCCTGACGCAGTGGGCTTTGCTTGCGGTGGCTTGGGTGTGGGTGCGCAGGCAAGTGCCCCGTGGTGCGGGGATACAGGGTTGCGGTCAACCGGGACCGCGTCGTGGCCGGCGACGACCTGGCCACCATCGACGGCGCCAGCGCGCAGGAGCTGGCGCAGCGCTGCTCGGCTGACTGCACCTGCAACAGCTTCAACTCCAACGTGCGAGCGTGCGAGGACGAAGGACGGGCCTCCGGCCTGTGTCCCTTCGTCCTGCGGGCCACCTGAGGAGCAACGCACCCAACGCACACAGGCGTGGGGTGCTTGGCTCATGCGCAGGGCGTGCTGAAGAAGGGCGCCGCCTCCACCACGGCCGTCGCGCCGTCCAACGGCATCGTGTGCTTCTACGCCAAGCCGAAGCCCACGCTGTGCACGATCAGCTGCTCCGGCGCCAACCTCAAGTGCGTCGCGCTTCCCCCTTCCTACCCCTCTCGCCGCCCGCAGCACGCGTGGCCTTGAGCGCGCTCTGCTCTCAGCGGTGCTCTGCTCTCCCCCGCGCGCTCGCGCTGGCCGCGCACGCGATCCAGCGCACGGCAGCCCGGCGTGGCGCGCCCGGCGCGCAGGTGCGTGACGAGCCAGCTGGGCCCGGCCTCGGTGCCCAAGTTCAACGTCAAGCTGCCCAGCATCCCGCTGCCCGGCGGCGCCAACCTGTTCGACCTGCTCGACCCGCCCACGCTCGTCACGACGGTGCAGAAACAGGCGCCGGCGCTCTCGCAGTGGTTCGACAACCTCGACTGCCCTTCCGCCGGCCTGCCCATCTTCACGGTGCGCTGCCGTCTCTTCAGCGGAGCGCGCCAAGCACCCTTGCGCCCGGGAACAGCATCGGGGGAAGATGAGGCGTCGGGCGACCACGCAGCAGCGGGCCACCGAGTCGCCCAACCAGATGCACACCACGCCAGAACGCGCACGCTAAAAGGCACGCACGCGCACCTACCCTCCCGCAGGGCTCAGTCATCGGCGGTGCCGGCTTCCTGGGCCCGCTGTCGGCCGGCTCGTGCGCGCAAATCAGCTTCCCCACCCCCAGCAGCGCCTACATCGTCGGCGCGCTGTCCACCAGCTTTGCCGGGTTTGCCTCGGCGCTGGGCGGCAACGCCACCAAGGCCAACCAAGTGCAGGGCGCCAAGGGCGCGGGGTCGGCGCTGGCCATCTGCGTCGCCATCGACCCCTGCGCGCTGGACTTTTACCTCGGCTTCACGGTGCGCCGCGCCTGGGACCCAGCTAGCGCAGGGCAGGGAGCCAAGGAGTTCCGCACGTGCTGCAACTCCGGGTGTGTGAGTGGTGGGAACCCCGGGTGGCACAAGTGCGTGGGTCGCGTGTGTCCGTGTATGCAGGGAGTCAAGGCCACCATGACCGTGCCCCTGGCGGCGCTGCCGCCGCTGGAGATTGAGCTGAGCTTCAAGAGCCTCGCCTACTCCAACCAAGTGAGAGCCTAGGGCAGGATAGGGTTGTAGCGCCGCATGCCTGGCGCGCGGCGCGCGCAGGGCGGCAAGTGAGCGAGCGTCCCGTCCCCGCACGCGTGCGTACGCCACGCGCAGGGCAACGGCGCCGGCATCGCGCGGCCCGCTGTCGGCCTGTGGAGGTACAACCAGCCCGTGGGCCTGGTGCCCGAAGTCGTGCCCATTGTGGGCAACTTGTACCTCAAAGGTGCGCTTCTGCTATTTGCTCACAGGCGAAGAAGCGCGCGTGCCTTGCAGTTCTTGGTGCGGAAGGACCCCTCCCGAGCCTTGAGCAAGTGGCCTGCGTCCCCGGCCTCCTTGCTGCGTGTTCCGCGCGTGCAGTGGGCGCGGATTTCTCCTGGGGTTACCAGGTGGCGGGCCGGAGGATCGCCACCATCAGCGTGCTCTCCGACATTGAGCTGGTCACGAGGTGCGTGTGTGTGGGGTGCATGGCAGAGAGCAGCTGTGCATGACCCAGCCCCTGGGCTTGGTGCGAGGGCGCTTGACACGAAGCGCTGCCGCTGCGTGCGCTGCGTGCTGCGTGGCAGGTGGAGTGACCCCACCAGGTTTGCGCTGCAGATCCAGGCGGCGCCCTCGGTGAGAGTCGCCCAGCCTGGGGGCGGGCCTGCACGTCTTGCACTTGCTGGTGCGCACGTGGCGCTGCAGCTCTCCTCAGGCTCCCTTGCGGTAGCCATTTGCCCGCAGATTGAGTTCCTGGACGGCGCGTTCAAGATTGACTTTGCCAAGATGGCCGGCAGCGTCAGGCTCTCGCTGCTCTTCTACGTGAGTGAGCGCTGCCCAGCTGAAGCACGGCTTGTCATGAGCGGCCCCCGGCTGACTAAACCCTCCTCTTTTGCCCTGTGCTTTCCTTCCCCGTGCGTTGCGCGCCCCGCAGGTGGAGCACTACAACGACCAAAAGTGAGCCTCTGCCGCTCGTAGCGCTCCTGCAAGCACACCGTGCCCTCGTGCGTGCCCCCGCTGCAGAGCTCACGCCACGTTTTTGCTCACGCGCGCAGCTGGAACGTGTACCTGGGCGTGAACCTGAGCATCAACCTGCAGCAGCTGCTGGCCGGCCTGCTGGGGCCGCTGGGCGACGTGGCCAAGGCCATCCTCGACGCCACCTCCTCCCTCAACGTGGACGTCAATGTGAGCGCGCGCGCCCCCCACCCCGCCACACCACCTCTTTTGCTTTGCGCCCACCCACCCAGACGCGCGACAACCATGCAGCTGCTGTTGGCTCACGTGTTGTTGTTGCCGTCATGTCACTGTGGTGTGGCGCAGCTGCACCTGAGCCCCGGGGGCTCGGCGCTGCGCCTGCTGCTGCGCGGCGCCGTGGCGCTGGCGCCGCCCATGCGCAAAATCGTGCAGACCTTCAACCCCAACGCGCCCACCAGGTTTGCCGGCGGCGTCGGCGTCAAGATCCAGTTCGTCACCATCAACGGCAAGCCCAAGGTGTGGCCGCACGGGGGAAGCCGCGGTTGCCGCACCCTGCGTCCCGGCATGATCATCATGCAGCGAGTAGCGGCCAGGCACACCAACCGCGCATGCGCGCCGCGTCACAATGGATGCAGGCGTTTGGCTCGATCTTCATCGACGGGGCAGAGTACACGTACTCGGCGTGCTTCCTCAACTCGGACTGCATGCGCGACCAGGTGCGGCGCCGAGCCGTGTCCTGGGCGTGGGGAGCGTTGAGCTAGACGCCTGACAGTGCGCATGGCACTTGGGAGGCGCAGGGGATGCATCACGCAGTCTTGCCTCGTGCGCGTGTGCATGCCCGCAGGTCTGCATCACCGGCCTCTGCTTTGCCAAACGTGAGCGCACCTTCGCAGCACAGATTGCCATGAACGGGGCCGCGGCTGACGCGCACCGCGCGACGCCGCCCGCTGACCTGCCAGCCCACGTGTGCTTACGCTGCCTGCTGCCTGCACTGCAGTGGCATGCCTGTCCTCATACGTCAGGCCCTTTGACGACCTCATCAGCGTCGGCGTGTGCCCCGCCCGGGCGGTCCAGGGGCAGGTCCGCTGGGGCCGCTGCTACCAAGCCTGTGCCGCCGGCTACTCGACCGGCATCCTCGGCGACAACTCGCGCATCTGCTGGTGAGTCAGCTGCACCCTGTTGCCCAAGGCTGCGAGTGCTGCGGGCTTGCGCGCTGCGTCACGCTGGACGGGGATGGCTTGTTGCAGCTCTTGCAAGGCGTGCGGCGGCCATGCGTGCGTTTGCGTGTGCGTGTTCCTCGCAGGGAGAACTGCAACTGCGGCACCGAGGGCCTCGGCGCGCTGTGCAGCCAGTACTTCCCCGGCCCGTCCTGGCTCCGGGTGCGGCGTGCGCCTGCATCATGGGCTCGCCGCACCTGCGCCCCAAGCAACCACCCTGCCGGCCGTCATGGGGCGTGACGTGGATGGCTTGCGGTGACCGCTGTGCAGGTGTGCAACGCCTTCACGGCGCGGGCACGCAAGTCGTACGACCGCACGCTGGACCTCGTGTGCCCCGCCACGGCGCGCCTCATCGGCATCACCACCTGCCAGTGAGTGCGCGTGCGCGTCTTGTCTGAACGGGCACTGTTCACACCGAGTCAGCAATCTTGATTAGCAGCGGAGCGGATCCGGCCCAGCCCACGAGCCCAGGCACAGCCACGGCACACAATACGGAGGGGCAGCAGAGCTGCGACGCTGCCCCGCGTGCGGCAGGGCGTGCTGCACGGTGATGCGCCTGGCGAGGAGGCCGCTGCGAACGGCTGTGGGCGCGCAGGTACAACTGCCGTGCTGGCTACGTGGCCGGCGACGGCAGCGCGAACCGTCCGGACGGCAACCAGTGCTACCTGGCCCGGTGCCCGGCGGCGCAGCCGGTGCAGTGCCCCGGGGGCGACGTGTGCGTGCGCCAGGGCACCAGCTGCGCCGAGGGGACCGCGCAGGCCATCTTTGGCCAGTTCCCCACGTGCGCTTGAGGCCCGCCCCGCCGCTGAACGGGGTCGCGTGCGTGCCGTGGGCGGCGTGCCCAGGCTTTTGCTTCTGATTCGGATGCTTCATCGGACTTGGGGACCTGAACTTGGGAGGTGCGCTAGCGACACTTGCTACACTTGGGAAAAGAGCCGAACGCCCCGATACTGCGATTCTGCAGGCGTGCGATTGGCTTTTGCCGCAGGCGGGCGGGCACTTGATTTCCAGATGCAACTTGTTGGCCGTGCTGCTCTTGCTGCCGCTGCTGCCAGGACACCGTTTTGGCGCGCGCGTGGTTGCCGCCGGACACTGACGTGACCTCTTCACCGGCTTTCTGTCTGACGGCGGCTGCTGTTCTTCATCGTCCATTCCGTCGCTCGCATCGGTCGCGTTGCTCAGGTTCAGTCATAATCGTGATCACTGCTTGTGTGGTCACTGCAAGAATAGACCCTGCCGCGGAATGATGCCTATGGGCGTCCACACCAATGCGCGCGGACCGGTTGCAGCAAGCGGGACAAGCCTCGTGGACAACACAAGCGCATAGCACAGAGAGCGAGCATACAGGGGCTGCTGCTCGTCACGCCTTGAGCGAGGCCACGGCCTTTTGCGCGGCGTCATCCAGGTCGTCGGCTGTGATGATGGCCATGCCGCTCGTCTTGAGGATCTCCTTGCCCTTGTCCACGTTGGTGCCCTCGAGCCGCACCACCAGGGGCACCTTGACACCCACCTGCGGCGCAGCGGTGGCAGGCGGGCGTGTGCCCCAGGGCCGCGTCCGCATCGCCGCCTTGCGGTGCACGGCCGCGCGACTGCTTGCCTTGTACCTAGCCCTCCACACCATCTGTGCGCCTCAGGAGGAACAGCGACGCACCTTCTTGGCGGCGTTGACGATGCCGCTGGCGATGACGTCGCACTTCATGATGCCGCCAAACACGTTGACCAGGATGGCCTTGACCTGCGGGTCGCCCGTCAGGATCTTGAACGCCTCCACCACCTGTGCGCAGCTCGACGTGCGCGGCAGGATTGTGTGCCCTGGCGAGCGCGCGCGCACACGTGCGCGCGCACACGCCTCTACTTGCCGGGCCAGGGCAAAACTCCCCCGTGGACGCCCTGCTGCATGGCTGCAGCGGTAGGCGCTGGCGGCGGCACCGGCGGCACACGCGCACAGGTCGCGTGCGGTGCGGGGCGCACCTGCCCCTCGGAGGCGTTGCCGCCCACGTCGAGGAAGTTGGCGGGGGAGCCCCCGTAGAGCTTGATGATGTCCATGGTGGCCATGGCCAGCCCGGCGCCGTTGACCATGCAGCCAATGCTGCCGTCCAGGCCAATGTAGTTGAGGTCGAACTTGGAGGCCGCCACCTCGCTGCGCAGCGGACATGGCAACAAACCAGGGGAAGCAACGGCATGATTGATCCGCTCGTGCGCAGGGCCGTCAAGGCGAGAGGGGTGGGCCCACCGGTGACTGGCATTTGCCAGGGGGCAGGTGCTCACGCGCAGACGGGCCCGTTGGCGCAGTGACTGCTGCGTGCACAGGTGGGCCGCAGCTGCCGCGCTGTGGCCCCCTCCTCCCCATGCCGTGCAGCGTGGCGTGCCGGCCTCTCCATCCCGGGGCCCTCCTGACTCCCCAGCGCGCACGCATGGCCAAGCGTGGCGCGCTCACCGTGGGTCCTCCTGGCTCTCGTCGCGCAGGGCAAAGATTTCCTTTTGCCGGTAGGCGGCGTTGTCGTCAAAGCCCAGCTTGGCGTCGGCGGCCAGCAGCGCGCCCTCGGGCGTCTCGGCCAGGGGGTTCACCTGCACGCGGGGTGGTGGTGCGCGCACTTGGCGCGGGCTTTGAAGGTGAGCGAGCGCCCTGACTCGGCAGGGCGTCTCGGCCAGCGCAATGGGCGTGAATTGCGCCAGCGAAGGTGATGGGCTGTAAGGAGCAAAGGCAGGGCGCCTCTCAGCCAGGTGGTGAGCGGTGCGGGAAGCACTGAGCACGTGTGTTCGGCCTGCCCAGCCCAGATGCTGCTTACTTACCACCATGGTGGTAAGTAGTCATGAAGGCATGCGTGCGTGTGTGCGCGCAGCGTGCGAGGGCCAACGTGGCCCAGGGCGGCGGCGCACCTCGACCATGGTGCAGTCCGCCTTGACAAAGAGCTGGTACAGCGCGTGGATCTGCTTGGCCGCCGCCGCCTTGTCCCCCGTCACCTGCGGGACCGCCCAGGCGAACCATCACAATCCGTGTCCTGTCCCTCTTCTCCCGCCCCTCCTTCACGCGCAGTCCAGCGTTGAGACTGCCCTGGCGCCTGGTAGAAAAGCGAGTGTGGGTGCCCCTCCCCCTTGGGCCCTCACCTTGAGCCCCTCCACGACCTTGTACGCCTGCTCGTCGCTGAGGCCCTTGCGGATGTCAATGGACACCTGCGTTTGCGCGCACGCCGGCGCAACCGGCACCCGTGTGCATGCAGCACGTGCGGCCAGCTGCACCCACTGCAACATTGCCTCTCCTGCCGCCGCCTCTGGACCTTGACTATCTTTTCGGGGTGCTTTTCCGCCAGCTCCTCGATGCTGGTGCCGCCCTCTGCGCTGGCGATGATCATGGGGCCCGCCGACTGCGGGCACAACGGACGAGGGGGACACCAGCAGGTCGGGTGTGCACACCGCTGCGCGGCAAGGCGTGCGTCCCCAGGTGCGAACGCCGCACGCACCTTGCGGTCGAGCAGGATGGCAAAGTACATCTCCCTCGCCAGCTTCATCTTCTTGGCCACGTAGAGCGTGTTGACCGGCTTGCCTGTGCGTGCGTGCAGTCGGCAAGGCTAGTGACACCCCGGCGCGGCGGACTCCGCGCGCATCCCTGGTCAGGTGGTGCACCACCTCACCTGCAGGCCCTGTCTGTTTGGTGACGAGGATCTGGCCCAGCATCTTGCTCGCCAGGCTGCCTGCTTCGCTGGCCTTGACGATGTGCACGCCTCCCTGCAGCCCCGACTTGAACTTGCCCAGGCCGCGCCCGCCGGCCAGAATCTGGCTCTTGAGCACAATCTGCGTGATCGTGCGAGCGCGCGCGCGTGCGCTTGAACCCCTGGAGCTCTGAGGAGGTACCTCCCTGTGTCTCGGCATCTGTGCTCGCGTGACCCTGGTTGAGCCCCAGAGGTGCGCACTGGCGGCCGTCGCAGCGCCGAGAGCTGCGTGACACCGCCACAGCGCCGCGCGACCGCTCTGCGCCGCGGCTACTCGCCTCGCCCTTCTCGTCCGCGAGCTTCGTGGCCGCAGCCTCGACGTCCGCGATGGAGAAGGCCGGGATGCCCTCGGGCACGTTGATGCCGAACTTGGCCATGAGCTGCGCGCCCTGCGCGCGTCCGCAGGCACGACGGGGAGGGGGCAGCGCAAAAAGGCGCAATCTGAACTCGGCCCCGTGCGAGGGGCGCAGAGGGGAGGTAAGCGGCGGCGCTCAGGGAAGCTTGAAGCGCGTGCCTGGTACTCGTGCACGTTGAAGAAGCGCAGCTGCTGCTGCTGCAGGCCAGAAGCGCCCGCCAGCAGGGCCGTGCGGCCCACAGCGCCGGCGCGCGCCAGCAGAGAGAATGCGCCCTGCTGCAACATCGTGACCTGTGGACTGCACCTGCGAGCCCTTTGCGGCTCTTGACGACGTTCAACGACCTCAACAGAAAGTGCACGGCGAAGAAGGGCCCTCCGCGATGTGCAGGCGGTGATGGCGCTGTGCCTTGCAGCGTAATCGTCGTAGCGGGCTGCTGACCTGCGGCCCCTCTGACGCCGCTGCGTGCGCGGGCCGACAACCCTTCACGAAGATCTTCCCGTGCGGCGTTCTCCGCATTGCACCAGTGGGAGATGCTGTCGAGCTAGCATCAGGCTCCATCGCCAGCTGAGGAAGCTGCATTCAGCCTTGGCGGAGGATTGGTGGAGCGGGAGATGGCGGACGCGCAACCGGCCGTGCGCCAGTTGCTGCGTGGCTACTTCAGCCTCGCGGACGAGCTGCTGGCCTCAGCCACCGTGCAGGCACGTGTGACTGCGTGATGCCCAAGCGTCTGGCCAGCAATGACCTGCGCACGGGCGCCATTGACCGACGACAACGCCCGCCCGCGCACGCCTCAACCCCTCGGCTGCGCAGGAGAGCACCATCGCGAACCTCGGCCGCGACACCAACTATGACAAGGCGCTGCTGGGCCTGCAGCTGGTGGCCAAGCACCAGCTCCTGGACCTCATGCAGGCACGCCTGCCTGCCGCCAGCCTTGCCGTGGGGCCGCCGGGCAAGCAGAGCACGCAGGCTGAGGGTCGTGGCTCCGCGTGCACCGGCGCTCTGCGCGCTTGCAGGCGCTGCTCACGTGGCGCACGTCGTCGCTGGAGGACATCCGGCAGCGCAGCGGCGCGCTCGACCTCGACACGCGCTACGTGGCGCGCGCCAAGCGGGTGCGCCCTCCACGCTCTGCAGTGCTAGGGCTAGAGCACGCCAGCGCCCTCACCTCGCCCACAGGGCGCAGCGGCGCACCGCCACTGACCATTCGGGCTCCACACGCATCCTTTGCTCTCCACCGGCAGCGCAGAAACAGGGCCAGCCCTCCAAGCGCTGCCACCTTGCCCTGCTGCCGCAGGTGATGCTCGAGTGTATGTTCCTTGAGCCGGCGGCGCAAGTGCTCGAGGAGGTGACGCGCCCGGCGCCCTCCATCCAGCTGCACACCATGGCCACGGCGGCGGCGGCCAGCGCGCTGGCGGCGGCGGCCGCCACCACGCAGCCCGTGCCCGGCACGGGACCGCAGCCCGCGCCGCGGTCCACGGCGCCGGGCGAGCCGCCGCAGCCGCTGCTGCCGGGCCACCTCGACTTTTGCAACTCGATGCGCGAGTGAGTCATTGGGCTGAGTCATTGGGAGCAGGGAGCTGGCCTGGGCCAGTGCACCAGAGTGCGCTCAGAGCATGCCGCGTTGCATGCGCCGTTGCCGACTTGTCCTTGCGCCTGCAGCATTTGCTTCTCGCTGCTGCTCAACCTGGACGAGCTGCTGCCCAACGGGGAGATGCACGCCTTCCGCACCGCGCTGTCGCACAGCGTGGCGCGCGCGCTCGGCGTGAGTGGCTGTCGTCGTCGTCGTCGCGCACCCCTTTTCCTCCCCTTTGGCGCTGCTCAGAAGCCCGGTGGTGGGTGAGCACGTGGGCGAGAGCAATGCTGGCACGCTCACCCTCCTCCCACTCCTGTTCGTGTGGGTGGGGCGCCACGTGTGCGGCCGCAGGCGCTGTCGCGTGTGTCGCTGCCGCTGGTGGGCAACACGCTTGCCGCCACGCTGCACAAGCTGGTCAACCCCGAGCGCGGCAACCGCGCCAGCCCCGACACGCTGCGAGCCCAGGTGCGCCGGCGCTTGCATCTCGCTTGCGCTCCACGGCGGGGCCAGACCGCACCTCCGTGTTGGCGTGCATTCCGGGTGCAGCGCCGCCGCTCTCAGTCGTTTCGGCAGCTTCCACAGCTCTTGTTTCGCTGCCGACGGAGCCCGGCATCATCGCGTGCCGGGCGTGGGCGAGCGTGGCCTGCGCTGCGGGACGCTTCCTGCGCCTGCACGTGCAGGTGCTGCGCCTGTGCGCGGGCATGCACCAGGCCACGCTCAGCTTTGGCACCGAGGAGCAGCTGCGCCAGTCGGCCAGCTTCCTCGAGGCGGTCTTCCCCTTCAACTAGTGAGCTTGCGCGCGCTTGCATGCGCTTGCATGTGCCTGCGCCTGCGTGCTTAGCCCTGTGGGAGTGAGGGCCTGCCCGGAACCGTGTCGCTTGTGGCCCACATTGCTGTGTGTGTGCAGCACGGCGGCCGTCAAAAAGTCCCAGGTGCACCACGCCATAATCGAGATGATCACCAAGGTGAGAGGGGCTGGCTGCCGTGTGCGGGCCCTTGACCTTCAGCCGCATTTCGAGGCAGAGTATACCATGGCTGCAACCTCAGCGGCGCGTCAGTGGCCTTCTGCTAAAGCTGCGGAGTAGGCGGGCGCGCACAACAGCGTGGAGCTCCTGCGTCTCCATGTGCGCTTGCGCGCTGCCGCTGCGCAGATGCTGACGCCGCTGGTGACGTCGGGGCAGCCGCACATGTGTGACTGGCTGGTCGGCCCCGGCATGGTGGGCCTCATGGAGTGGTACGGCGTCATCAGCAAGTACAAGGACGCCGTGTGGTCGTGGATGCAAAAGCACGACAAGCACATTCGGGTGAGCGTGAGCTTGTCCGGGGCGCGCTCACATGCCGCCGCAAGCCCTGAAGCTAGGTTTAGCAGGCGGGCAGGCCGCTGGAAGGAGCGTCTCAGTGGCTCGCTGCTTCGGGGGCCGGGCCGTGCATGCGCGATGTGCCAGGCTGTCGCTACTGCAGGGTAAGGCAGCGGGTCTGATGGCGCGGCAAGGTGTGCGCCCGTGTGGCGCGTGCAGGTGGGGTGGATGATGGCGACGGTGCTGGTGTGCCTGCTGGACTCTGAGCGCTACAGCGGCGCGCGCGACTCGGCGGCGGACTTCCTGCTCAAGTGCGCCCCGCCTGCCTTTGGGAGGGGAGGGGCGCGGGGGCGCGCTGCATTGCACGGGGGGCGCAGGTTGCTCCTGCCGTGCACCACACACCAGCCAGCGCAGTGCCTGCTTCCAGCTGTGGCAGCGGGGAGGGAAGGCGCGAGCGGGAGGGGCGCCTGCGCACGCCGATGCTGGTGGCGGAGGGCGCGTGCTGTGCGTGCTGCGCGCGCTGTGGCGGCGAGCAGGCAGCTCAAGAACAAGGAGCACCGGGGCCTGGCCGTGCGCTGCCTGGTGCTGCTCATCACCTCGCTCCTGGTCCGCTTCGGCAAGGTGCGGTCACTTCCCCCCTGCCCCCCCCCTGCCGCTCCCCCCGCCGCTTGCGCCCTCGCCGCGCCGCCCAGCCTGCGCCTCACTCACGTCCCAACCTCTCCCCACCACCAGCGCCAACCTGAGCTTGTGTCGGCTGCGCCGCTGCCCGGAGCGCCACGCAACGACTGCGTGCGCTCACCGCGACGCCTCTCTGCTCATCCCTGTTGGCGCAGGCGCAGGCCATGCCCAGGCCAGAGCTCATCAAGCTGCTGGACAAGGTGGTGCGGGGCCCCACGGGCACGCGCGACGCCAACTGCCTGCTCTCCACCGCGCGCAAGGGCGTGCTGAGCACCGGGGAGATCCAGGTGCGTGCAAGCTGGCCGCCTCGCCACCCCGACCCAGCGTGCGGAGCCTCGCCGCCGTCCCGCGCCAACGCATGCCCGGGTGGTTGCCACACCACCCTTCAGGGCTTGAGCCGATGCTGCTGACAGTTTGCTGCTCTTGCGCTTGCACGGGCGCGTGCAGGACATGCTGCTGCCGTGGACAGACCTGGCGCCCGACTACGTGCTGGGCGTGCTCATCGAGCTGCTCACCAGCGAGGTAAAGGGCACCTTGAAGCTGATCGCTTTCCTCCATTCCTTTCCCGCCCATACCTTTGCGTCCAGTTGCTGGAGGGGCACTTGGCACGGGGCAGACGAGCCTCCCGCCCTGCCGAGCACCGGCGTGCGCCCTCACGCCCTCAAGCCCTCGTGCGCCCTCGCGCCATGCAGGTGCCCGAGTGCGTGCTCGCCGCGCTGCTCACCGCCCACCACATGCTCACCACGGCGCCGCCCTCCGCCGCCGCGCTGCTCCAGGGCAGCGGCGCCGGCAGCGCCAGCGCGCCGCCTCTGGCGTCCGCCACCAGCACCATGCTGCTCGGTGCCGGCCCCGGAAGCGTCGGCTCGGGCGCGCGGGCGGGCCGGCACCGCGGCGGCGCGGCGGGCGAGGCGGCGGCGGCTCCGCCGCCCGACATGGTCGACCTCATGCGGGCGGGGTACCACCCGGTGGACCTGCTGGGCCTGTCCAACCTCATGAGCCGCTTCACGGCGGTGCTGGCCAAGCCCTGGAACCTGTGGCACAGCATGTACGGCAACCCCTGGAGTGAGTGCGCGTGCCTCTCGCTGCTGTTGCTCCGGGGGCGGTTGAGCGCAGTCGCAGGGGGAGTCGCAGGCACTGCAGCACGCCGTCTGGGGCTGCAGGGATGGCGCGGCCCCACATGCTGCGAACAGACAGAGAGCATGCCGTGGCGTGCTGGCGTGAGCGGAGGCGGTGTGTTTGCGGTCCCGTTTGCGCACGCGCAGTGCTGATCAAC